>Ga0007854_10000450_pt1 | contig 26678 bp, 19 predicted proteins | sample CryBogCBH12Aug08_FD_60382 | JGI IMG/M metagenome (GOLD analysis project Ga0007854, IMG submission 60382) | Freshwater microbial communities from Crystal Bog, Wisconsin, USA - CBH12Aug08 | ecosystem: Environmental > Aquatic > Freshwater > Lake | place: Crystal Bog, Wisconsin, USA | collected... | reverse complement strand
GGTATCCAACATCTTCTCGAAGATGCCGCGCATTGTGCGCGACCTATCGCAGGCCCTTGGCCGACGGGTCCGGTTGCAGGTGGAGGGCCAGGATACGGAACTGGACAAGAGCCTGCTGGAAGCCATCAAGGATCCTCTTACACATGCCGTACGGAACTCGCTCGATCATGGTATCGAACTGCCGGAGGTGCGGCTGGCGGCGGGCAAAGACCCTGAGGGAACCTTGAAGCTGCGCGCCAGCCACGAGGGAAGTCATGTGGTGATTGAGGTTTCAGACGATGGCGCAGGCATTGCGGTTGAGAAGGTACGTCAGAAAGCCATCGAACGCGGCGTTATTACAGCCGAGCGCTCGGCGCAACTGGGCGAGCGCGAGCTGTTGCAACTGATCTTTCTGCCGGGCTTTTCAACAGCAGCCGCCGTAACCAACGTGAGCGGCCGCGGCGTAGGCATGGACGTGGTCCGCACAAACGTGGAGAAGATTGGTGGCAAGGTCGAGATTGATTCTCGTGCGGGACAGGGAACTACGCTGCGGCTGCGAATTCCACTCACGCTGGCCATAATTCCAGCGCTAATCGTGCGCAGTCTTGAGCAGAGTTTTGCGCTTCCGCAGGGCTCGCTCTCTGAACTGGTGCATGTGCCACCAGAACAGGCCGCTGCTGCTATCGAGTGGATGGAAGGCGCGCCGCTTTACCGGCTGCGCGGAAAGCTGCTTCCACTGGTGTTTCTTGACCGGCTGCTGATGCCTGGTGGAGAACACAAGGCAGCAACGGCGCGGGATAATTTTATAGCTGTTCTGGATGCCGAAGGCAGACGTTTTGGCCTGGTTGTGGATGGCTTGGCAGATCCGGAGGAGATTGTTGTCAAGCCGTTGTCGGCGGTACTCAAAGACATAGGCCTGTATTCCGGCGCAACTGTACTGGGCAATGCTGACCTGGCCCTGATTCTCGACCCCGGCTCAATTGCATTGAAGGCTGGAGTGATGATGAGCGCTCAAAAGGAGTCCGCGCGCGAAGCCGAAGAAGAAGGCTCTGACAGCGGCAAGGGCCTCGAGTATCTGCTGGTAGAGGCATCTGGACGCAGAGCTGCAGTGCCGCTGACTGAAGTGTTGCGCATTGAACAGCTCCCACTCTCACGTATCGAGTACATTGGCTACCGGCCTGTGCTGAACTTCGAGGGCCAACTATTGCCAGTAGAGGATTCCGCTGGCGTCCTCGCAGCAGCTGAGGGCAACCCTGAAGCCCAGATCATCGTGGTGGTTTGCCGCGAGGGCAACCGGCATGTGGGAATCGCGGTTTCGCATGTGTTGGATGTGGCTGCGGGAAACGACCTGTTCGAGGCCGGCACAAGCCAGCGTACCGGCGGCGTAACGTTGCTCAAGGAGCGCGTTACCGGAGTGGTGGACCTGGGCGGCGTACAGCCCCTGCCGGCTGGAGAAGCTGCGCCTGAAGAATGGAATCGGATTGCGGAGACAGTAGCATGAGCACATCGGCAACAACATTGCATCCAAATGGAAAAATGGCGGGGGCGCTGGTTGAGGTCTGCTCAGTGCGCCTGGCGCAGACATGGTTTGGCGTACCCATCACGCACATTCTCGAGATTGTGGGTTCGGCGCGCCCGCAACCAGTACCGCTGGCTCCGGCCTGTGTGGGCGGGCTGGTGCACTATCGCGGCGACGTATTGACCACGGTGAGCCTGCGCCAGTTACTTGGCTTGCCCTCGAAAGGGGGCACACAAGACATCCTCGTGCTCGAGTGTTCGAGCGGATGCTTCGGGCTGCTGGTGGACTCGGTCGGAGAGGTGCTAACAGTCTCATCTGCCGACCATGAGCCCAACCCGTCGATCCTTGACGAGCGGCGCAAGGCCATGTTTGACGGCGCTTACAAGCTCAAGGACAAGCTGCTGGTGATGCTTGATCCCGAGAAGTTGGATCCGCTTCGCCTGAGCGCGGCACAGGCAAGCTAATTTCGCGGATTTGAATGCAGTTCGGTTTGGAGGTAGCCATGCGAGCACTGATTGTCGACGATTCCCGCTTTGTGAGGGGCTTCTTGCGCGGCCTGCTCGAAGAAAAGGGAATCGAGTGCGAGGAGGCCGCCGACGGGCAGGCTGGCCTGGACCAACTGCATGGCGGCCTGGAGTTCGACCTTGCGTTAGTGGACTGGAATATGCCGGTGATGAACGGGTTGGACATGCTGAAGCATCTGCGCGTAGAAGGCTACAACGAAATCAAAGTGATGATGGTGACAACGGAGGCCGAAAACGACTTCATTCTGCGAGCCCTGGATGCCGGCGCCGATGAGTACCTGATGAAACCCTTCGATGATCAGGCTCTGGTGGAAAAACTGGCTATGCTCGGTCTGGTGGAGGCGTGAACGTGACGGCCACAAGCCATACCCGCATTCTCATTGTGGATGACTCCGCAGTGATGAGGAGCCTGTTGCGCTCTGTCGTCTGTTCTGACGCTGGATTGGAAGTGGCAGGCACTGCGGCGGATGGAGCATCGGCGCTAAACAGCCTGACGATTACGCGTCCTGACTTGATTTTGCTTGATGTTGAGATGCCGGTGATGGATGGGTTGGTGACGTTGCGGGAGTTGCGAAGGCGTGGGCACAGAATGCCAGTGATCATGTGCAGCTCACTGACACAGCGCGGCGCCAAGGTTACCATTGAAGCGCTTGCCGGGGGCGCCTCGGATTATGTGACCAAGCCGGCGGGCCAGGCAAGCCGCGAAGCAGCGCAGCAGGCGTTGGGCATGGAACTGCTACCAAAAATTCAAGCGCTTACCCAGAAGCCTGGTGCGCAGTCGCCGCTGCAAGCGCCGGGCCAACCACAACGGCAGTCACAACCGTTGCTTTCAGACGCATCGCGCACGTCCCTGTTTTTGCCCGCAGCTCCGCCATTGCGAATGCAGTCGCATTCATCCAATGCAACTGTAGTAACTATTGGCGTCTCGACAGGCGGGCCTGCCGCGCTCGACGTACTGCTGCCCGCACTACCGGGCAATTTCCCGCTGCCGGTGCTGATTGTGCAGCACATGCCGGAGCTATTTACGCGCTTGTTTGCAGATCGGCTGAACGGCCGCTGCAACCTGAGCGTACACGAGGCCGTGGAAGGCGAACCGCTACGAGCCGGGACCGTCTACATCGCGCGTGGGAACTGGCACATGGAAGCGCAGCCGGCACAGCATCCCATCACTCTGCCTACCGTGCGGTTGAGCCAAGGTCCACTGGAAAACCACTGCCGACCGGCCGTGGACGTGCTATTTCGATCGGCGGCGAGGGTTTATGGCGCCGGTGTGCTGTCCGTGGTGCTGACCGGTATGGGATCGGATGGAATGACCGGTTGCCGCACCATTCGCGAGCAGGGCGGCAGTGTTCTGGCCCAGGATCAGGCATCCAGCACTGTGTGGGGGATGCCTGGCGCGGTGGTGAATGCAGGTCTCGCCCAAAAGGTACTTCCGCTGGACGCAATTGCGCCCGAGATCATCCGTATTGCCAGCCGGTCGCACTGCGAAATCCGCGACCTTTACCGCCAGGCGGTGTCCTGATGGACCGAGGCACAATGGAACAGGCCAGCAGCGCTGACTATGGCTATCTTCGGCAACTCGTGTTTGGGCTCTCGCAAAATGTGCTGGACCCGTCCCGCGACTATCTGTTTGACACACGCCTCTCGAAGTTACTGCGCAATCAGGGCATGTCTCGCCTGGACCAACTGGTGAATCACCTGCGCTTGAAGAAGAACCCGATACTGGAGCGCGCCATTGCGGAGGCCATGACGATCAACGAGACAAGCTTCTTTCGCGATAGCCGTCCTTTTGAGCTGCTGCGCATGGAACTGCTGCCGAAGTTGATTGAAACGCGCAAGCTGACGCGCGGACTGCGCTTCTGGAGCGCCGCCTGCTCCACGGGGCAGGAGGCTTACAGCCTGGGGATGCTGATGCTTGAGCACTTTCCGATGTTGACGGGCTGGAACCTGCACATCGAAGGCACTGACATTTGTGGCGAGGTGGTTGACCGCGCACAGTCCGGGAGCTATCACCGCATTGAGATCAATCGCGGCCTTCCCGCGCGATTTGTAGTCCGCTATTTTGACCACGTAGGAGAGAACTGGGCTGTTAAGCCGGAAGTCAAGAGGCTTTGCAACTTCAGGCAGGCTAACCTGTGTTCGCAGCCATTACCGTTCAATCGCGCTGGTGACCGCTTCGACGTTATTTTCTTGCGCAACGTGATGCTCTACTTTTCGCAGGAGACGCGCAAGACGCTGCTGGCGGGTATTCACCGTCTGCTGGCCCCGGATGGGATTCTGTTTCTTGGGTCAAGCGAACAGCCGGCCGATCCGTCAATCTGGACTGCCGTGCTGTCCGGGGGAACCTGCTACTTCAAGCCGAGGCAGCCGAGTTAGCAGGGGCAGCGCATGGCTGCGGTAGTTTGAATAAATGGCTCGCGGCTCTAGTCATTGAGCAAGCGACTGACCTCAGCATGGATGCGTGCGGTGATAACGGCCTCAGTATCTGCCGGTGAGAACTTGAGCGGCTGGCCGACGCGCACCTCGATCAGTCCTGAACGGAACCAGCGCTGCTGATGCGTCTTCAACTCGCCGAGGCCACGGACGGCAATGGGGAGGACCGGTGTTCCGCATTGCCTGGCGAGCAAACCAATGCCGGGACGGAATTGTGCCAATTTACCTTCAGCCGAGCGGGTTCCTTCAGGAAATACCAGAACATTGAAGCCACGGTCCATGGCCTTGCCTGCGTGTGCAAAGCTGGCCTGGAACTCGCGTCGGCGGGGCAGTGGAAACACGTTGAAGAGCGCGGTGAGCAGCAGATAGATGAAACGGCCTGGAAGATAGAATCGCCCATCGGCTGGAACACGCTCAGGATTGCGGAAGTGACGATAATCGTCGAGCATTTCGCCGGACATTGCTACGGCTATGTGGCGGCGCAGAGCGCCCGGAAGCGCGTATTGCACCAGCGGCAGGTCGTAGGCGGTTACATGGTTGGCCACGATCAGCATGGGCGCAGGCTTGGACTGTGCATGGCTTGCAGGCGTCTGCGAAGCAACAACGCGCGGATGTGCCAGTAGCCAGACTAGCGGCCGCATGACCGCCTCAATGAAGGCCACGCGCAGCCATTGGAAGGGTTTGAGCCACGGCCAGCGCGGATAAATATATCTCGTTTGGCGGGGCTCGGGCAGTACTTGGCGACGTTCCAATTCCATTTCGCCGGCAGAAATGGGCAGGGACGGAGAGCCGGGGGGCTGTTCTGTTGCAAGTGACTCGGGGAAACGGGCGGGAGCGCAGGCGTAAGCCTCGCTTGCAGTTTCGCCCGCAACGATGCGGCGCAGGTCGCCCAATGTCTGGGCCTGATCCAGCACGCCGTTCTCGGCCAGAATGCCCAGTTGCTCCTCGATGGCTGCGGCCAACTGTACTCGTCCAAGGCTGTCGAGATCGAGATCTTCCGTGAGGCGCAGTTCATCTCCGACGCCGCAGGGCGTCCGTCCGGAGATCTGTGCGATGAGTGCCAACAGCCAATCGGACGATGCCCCGAAAGCACCGGCGACGACAGGGTGTGGTGTACCAGTCGCTGCTGCTGATGCTGCTGCCTGGATGGTGAGCAGCCATCCCGCTACCGCCTTGCGCCGGACCTTCCCGGTGGAGGTGCGGGGCAGGTCCGGCTCTGGCCACAGAACCCAACGCCGTATCTGCTGGAAATCGGCCAAACGCGCATTGGCGCCCGCGATGGCTATCGCCGCCTGCTCGCCCGCTCCCAGGCAGGCCACAACCGCGCAGGGCTCGGGGCCCTGTGCCGTTTGCATGGGCACTACCGCACAGGCCGTGACTCCGGGCTGGTCTTCAACGGCGGCTTCCAAGTCTTCAGGGTGCAGATTTACGCCCGACGCGGTGACGATGACTTCACTCTTGCGGCCCAGAAAACGTAGCTCGCCGGAGGACTCTTTTTGTGCTAGGTCGCCTGTTGCCAGCCACTCCGCTGCTCGTGGATGCAGCGCCCCGCCCGACCAGGTTGCGGTGGAGATGGACTCGCCGCGCACCAGCACTTCGCCATCGGGACCGAGCTTGACCTCGCGTCCCGCCATCGGCTTGCCAATGGTTCCCCTGGCTACGTGGAAGGGGTGATTGAGGGTGATGAGGGCGGTGGTCTCTGTCATGCCGTAGCCCTGGATGAGGACAAAACCGAAAGCATTCCAGAATTGTTCTAGCGGTCCGGACAGCGCGCCGCCGCCGGAGATGAGTGCCCAGAACTTGAGTCCAAAGGCACGGTGAATCGTGCGGAAGCGCCACCAGCGGCGCATCGCCCCGATGGACTGAGCGTCGGCCGCTCGCTCGGAAAGGCTGGGATAGGTGGCCTCAAGATGGGATTTGAGTAGGGCCAGTACTCTGGGCACGGCGGCCAGCACAGAAATGCGCTCGCGGCGAATGGTCTGAATCAGCTTTGTGGCGACCAAGCGCTCTTCAAAGTGCAACTCTCCCGCAAAGATGGGTGGAACCCACAGCCCCATGGTCTGGCCAAAGACGTGGCTCAGGGGCAGCGTGTGGAGAATGCGCAGGGGATGAATGAGGCGCTCGTAGCGCATGTAGGGCTGCGCGCCGTCTTCAATGGGGCCCACGCTAGCCAGTACGTTGCCGTGAGTGATGACTATGCCCTTGGGATCACCGGTGGTGCCGGAGGTAAAGAGGATTTGCAGCGGCGTATCGCGCGAGAGTCCGAGGACAGGGCCGGCCTCTTCAGCGGGGAGGGCAGTGAGCCAATCTTCAAAGCAAAGGCTTGGCACTTCGCTAGGTAGCCGCTCAAGCAGCACGGCATCGCCCACTGCGAGTTTGGGTGAGACATCGGCTGTGACGCGGGAGGCAAACTCCGTGGTTCCATTTGCGTCGAGGGGAACGGCAAGCACGCCGCCGAGCATGCAGCCATGGAAGGCGGCGATCCACTCGGCGCTGTTTTCAGCCCAGATGAGTACACGGTCACCGTGCCCGATGCCGCGCTGTGCAAGGAGTGCGGCAAAGCGGCCTGCAAGACGAGCCAGTTCGCCGTAGGTTGTTACTCTGCGTCGGTTCCCTTGGTAGCGAATAACTGCTACTTGGCGGTCGTAGCGGCGGAAGTCGTCAAGCAGTGTGGCTAGGTGGTCTCGCATGGTTGTTTCAGCAAGTTCATGGTAGCAGTGTCAAAAGCCGTGTTACGATGAGTGCCCTCCAGATGATTTTGATTTGTTAGGTAATGGACGAATGAAAAGGCTGATTCTCTTCATTATTTGTTTGGGCGCGGCCGTTGCGACGCCGGGGCAGCCGCCGCTATCGGCTTCCGATGCTTTGAAGGAGCTTTACAAGGATTACAACCCAGACACGGGCAAGGCGCGTTTGGAGTGCGTGAAGGGGAAGGAGCGGGATAGCGCGCCCCAAAAAACCGGTTGGCCTTGCTTGAAGGAGTATGCCACAGTTAGGGTGTCGAGCGTGTTCATGGCTGAGGTTATGGAGCACGGCACGGACAGGGTGTACCTGGTGGCCAGCGCCGTGCCTGCCGATTCGCCGGGGGGATTTGAATGCCACGCGTGTCAGACGGCAATTGGCGTGGCAGTGTTTCAGGCGCAAGAGGGGAACTGGGCGTTGCGAAGCGCCAATGCAGCAGTGGGATTTTATAGCGGATGGGGGCAGCCGCCGGCAGTTGACTTTGTGCATGTGGGGCCGGAAGAGCGTGGTTTCCTGCTTTCGAGTAATTACATGGGGCAGGGATACGCTTCGTCCCGGACAGTATTGCTCATTCCCATAGCAAGGAGCGTCGAGGAGGTGTGGAGCCTTGTGGATGAGCAGGACAATGCGGGAGCTATAGACCCGGACGACAAGTTGAACAGGCAGGTTGCTTACAGAGCTTCGGCGGCGTTCAAATTCAACGCCAGTGCCCCGGAAGACGGCGGAGAGGATCTCCCTGATTATTACGATATTGAGGTGATTTCGCGGGGCAATGTGAGCGAAGATCTGGTCCATTTGAAAGCGGAGAACTGGACAGACGTTTACCGGTTCAAGGACGGGAAGTACCGGCTGCTGCGGCACAGGGATTTTGTGGAAGTGAAGAAGGCTGTTAGGAAGGCAGGACGGTAGCAGACTACGGGTACAGGCCGCTCCGCATCTTTCGCTTCCTGTTCGCCGGCATTCCGCGCTATTCTCAATAGAACGTGACTCCTGACCGGCTCAATCCGGACCTCTTCCCAAGTCCGGCTCAGACCACCGATCCGTTTGCTTGTTTTCATCCTGTTTCAGCGGAATGGTTTCGGGCCGTCTTTGATGCGCCTACAGCGCCGCAGCGGCAGGGGTGGCCAGCGATTGCGCGCGGAGAGAGCGCGCTGATTCTGGCGCCAACCGGGACAGGCAAGACGCTGGCTGCGTTTTTGTGGTGTCTGGACAAGCTGATGCTTCAGCCGCTTCCGGCTGACCAGGTAGAGGGGTGCCGGATTCTCTATGTTTCGCCGCTGAAGGCGCTGGCTGTGGATGTGGAGCGCAACCTGCGCTCGCCGCTGGCGGGGATGGCCAACATGGCGCGGCGAATGGGCGTTGCGTTTCGCGAGCCGACGATTAGCGTGCGCACGGGCGACACACCGCAGAGGGAGCGGGCGCGTTTTGCACGGCATCCTTCGCAGATTTTGATCACTACTCCGGAGTCTCTCTACCTGCTGCTGACCTCGCAGGCAGCCGAGGCGCTGCGGACGGTGGAGACGGTGATCATTGATGAGATTCATGCGCTGGTGCCGACTAAGCGTGGGGCGCACCTGGCGCTCTCTCTGGAGCGGTTGCAGGCGTTGACGAAGAAGCCGCTGCAGCGCATCGGTCTATCTGCCACGCAACGGCCTTTGGAAGAGGTAGCACGTTTTTTGGGAGGGGTGGAAAAGCAGGGGGCAGCGGTCAGGGGGCAGGCTTCAGAAAAGCTTGAAGCTGATGGATCGGCTGCGGGGCTTGCGCTGGATGATATCGAGGGTGAGAGGGATATCCGGTATCGGCCGGTGACGATTATCAATGCCAGCGCGCCGAAGCGACTGAAACTGCGGATTGAGGTGCCGGTGGAAGATATGGCGAGGCTTGGCGAGATGGAGGAGATTCCTTCGGGTCCGGCTTCGCAGATGCCGCGGCGCGTGTCAATCTGGAATGCGATTCATCCGCGGCTGCTGGAGATCATTCGCGAGCGAAACTCAACCATACTTTTCGTGAATAGCCGACAGGTGGCGGAGCGGCTGGCGGGGGCCTTGAATGAGCTGGCAGGTGAGCCGATTGCGCGGGCGCATCACGGGTCACTGGCTGCCGCGCAGCGCACGGTGATTGAAGAACAGCTGAAAGCTGGGCAGATCCGCGCGCTGTGCGCGACGTCGACGCTGGAACTGGGCATCGATATGGGTGCGGTGGACCTGGTGATTCAGATTGAAGCACCGCCCTCGGTAGCCAGCGGCATGCAGCGCATAGGCCGCGCCGGGCACCATGTGGATGCGGTGAGTGAGGGCATTCTCTTTCCCAAGTACCGCGCCGATCTTGTCGCCTGCGCCGCCGTGGTGCGAGCCATGCACGAGGGGCACATCGAGTCCACGCGGTTCCCACGCAATCCGTTGGATGTGCTTGCGCAGCAATTGGTGGCAATTGTGGCGCATCCGCCTGTGGCGGCTGCTCCGCGCAAGGGGAAGGTTCGGAGGAGTATTGGGTGGGGAAAAGGCGGAACTGCGAAATTGAGCTTCATGGAGTCCCACCCTGGAGACGAAGACCTCGCCAGGATTGAGCAGCTAGACACTGATGCGGAAGCTCTGAAGCCAGAAGTTGGCGTGGATGAGCTCTTTGATCTGGTTCGCGGGGCGGCTCCATTTGGTGGTTTGAGTCGCTCGGCGTTTGAAGGTGTTCTTGACTTACTGAGTGGACGCTATCCTTCAGACGAGTTTGCGGAACTGCGGCCAAGGCTTACGTGGGACCGTGTGCGCAATGTTGTGACGGCGCGTGATGGCGCAGCGCGGCTGGCGATTCTTAATGCAGGCACTATTCCGGACCGCGGACTGTACGGTGTTTTTCTGGCTCACAGCGAAGGTAAGGCTGTGCGCGTGGGCGAACTGGACGAAGAGATGGTCTTCGAATCTCATTCTGGTGAGACCTTCATCCTGGGCGCTTCAACGTGGCGGATTGTGGAGATTACGCACGATCGCGTGTTGGTGACGCCCGCGCCGGGCGAGCCGGGCAAGATGCCGTTCTGGAAGGGAGACGGGCCGGGGAGGCCGCTGGAGTTTGGGCGGCGGATTGGCGCGCTGGTTCGCGAACTGCGCGCACTGCCCAGGCCAGCTGCACTGACGCGGTTGGTTACAGAGCACGACCTTGACCCCGGAGCGGCAGAAAACCTGATGCAGTTTCTCGGCGATCAGGCGGAGGCTACGGGGCAGGTGCCTGACGACCGGACGGTGGTGATTGAGCGCTGCCGCGATGAACTGGGCGATTGGCGCGTGTGCGTGCTGACGCCGTTTGGCAGCCGCATCCATATTCCCTGGGCGATGGCAGTGAGCGCGCGCATCCGCGCGGCAGGCGGACCGGAGGTGGAGACGCTTTGGGGCGATGACGGTTTTGTCCTACGTTTTCCTGACACCGATGAGCCGCCCGATCCAGATTGGTTTCTGGTGGAGTCTTCCGAGGCAATGCAACTGGTGCTGCGCCAACTGGGATCTACAGCGCTGTTTGCCGGGCGCTTTCGAGAAGCCGCAGGCAGGGCGCTGCTGTTGCCACGCCGACGCGCCGATGCGCGCTCGCCGTTGTGGCAGTTGCGCAAGCGATCTTATGACCTGCTGAGCGTAGCCTCGCGCTATCCCAGGTTTCCTTTGCTGCTGGAGGCTTATCGCGAGTGCTTGCGGGATGTATTTGACATGCCGGCACTGTTTGAGACGCTGCGCGCGGTGGAGCAGCGGCAGTTGCGCGTGCACGTGGTGGATACGCGCAAGCCTTCGCCGTTTGCGGCGTCGCTGCTATTCAGCTACGTGGCAAATTTTTTGTATGACGGCGATGCCCCGCTGGCCGAGCGCAGGGCGCAGGCACTGACGATCGACCAGGACCAGCTGCGCGAGTTGCTGGGCGAGGCGGACCTGCGCGAACTGCTGGATGCCAATGCGATTGCGGAAGTGGAAGAAGCCGCTCAGTGCCTGCCGGAGACGCATCGTGCGCGGTCGGCCGACGGGATTCACGACCTGTGCTTGCGGTTGGGCGATCTTTCCCGCGAAGAAATAGCGCGGCGCGTGGTTTCGCCGGATCTGCTAACGCATGTGGACCGGCTGGTGCGCTCGCGGAGGCTACTGGAGTTGCGGATAGCAGGCGAGCGGCGGCTGGTTGCGGCTGAAGATGCAGCGCGCTATCGGGACGGGTTGGGGATTCCGCTGCCGCCGGGACTGGCTGTTGCGTTATTGGAACCGGTGGCTCATCCGGAGCTTGAACTGGTTCGCCGTTATGCGCGCACGCATGGGCCATTTACGCTGCGGGAACCCGCCGAACGCTTTGCACTGGACGCAGTGGCAGTGGAGAATGCGCTGCGACTGCTTGCCGCCGAGGGGCGCGTGCTGGAAGGCGGCTTCCGTCCCGGCGGGCTGCATCGCGAGTGGTGCGACGCGGAGATCCTGCGCCAAATCCGGCGCAAGTCACTGGCAAAACTGCGCAAGGAAGTGGAGCCCGTGGAGCAGCACACGCTGGCCCGCTTCCAGACGCATTGGCAGGGGCTGTTGACGCCGCGCCGCGCGGGCCAGGCAAATCTTGACGGCTTGCTGGATGCGATTGAGAATCTGCAGGGCGCACCACTGCCGGCGTCATTGCTGGAGACATCGATTTTGCCGGCACGCCTTGCAGACTACGCGCCTGGCGGGCTGGATACATTGATTGCCGCAGGTGAAGTAGCCTGGGCCGGAGTAGAGCCGATTGGCGAACGCGACGGGCGCATTGCACTTTTCATCGCCGACAAACTGCCCCTGATTGCACAACAGCGGCCGCAGATTGAGCCATTGACGGAGCGCGAGGGAAAGCTGATCGCCGTGCTTGAATCTGCCGGCGCGAGCTTCTTTGACGCGCTGCACGAGGCTGTGGGTGGCGGGTATCCGGGCGAGACCATTGATGCGCTGTGGAGCCTGGTGTGGCGCGGGCTCATCACAAATGACTCGCTTCATGCGCTGCGCGTTTACGTCGCCAAACCGGAGACCGCGCGCACTCCACGGCGGCTGCAGACGGGCGCAGTGTTTCGTTCGCGCAGAACAACGCCGCCGACGGCGCAAGGGCGCTGGTCGCTACTCCCCTTGAGGTTGCCGCTGCGTGCACAGAAGAGCCCGGAAGGCGCGCCGACAGCAACCGAATCGAGCCACGCATTAGCGCTGCAACTGCTGAATCGCTACGGCGTGCTGCTGCGCGAACACGTTGCCGCGGAGAATGTTCCGGGCGGCTTTAGCACGGTGTACGACGTGCTGAAGGCCCTGGAAGAGAGCGGGCGGATTCGGCGTGGATATTTTGTAGCGGGGCTGGGAGCGACACAATTTGCACTACCCGCGGCTGTGGACCTGCTGCGGCAGTTGCGCACAGCGCCGCCGGAAGAGAAGCCGGAGTTTGTGCAGTTGGCGGCTACGGACCCGGCCAATCCATACGGTTCAGTGTTGCGCTGGCCAGACCTTCCCGTGGCAGATGAGGACGCGGAGACTGCGCCTCGCATCCTAACTCGCGCGGCTTATGCTGAGGTGATTTTGCGCAATGGGCAAGTAGTTGCATGGCTCAGGCGCGGCAATCCTAGCGTTCTTGTTTTTCTGCCCGCAGAGGAGCCGGAGCGGTCGCAGGTGGCGGCGGGGCTGGCGCATTTTCTGTGCTCGCGCGGACAGGAGACGATGCGCCTCAGCAGTCATCTGGGCGTGCTGATTACGACGATCAACGGGCAACCAGTAGCGGCGCATCCCATGGCGCGCTTCCTGATGGATGCTGGATTTCATCCTGGGCCGTTAGGCATGCATTTGCGGAGGATTCCTCAGATGGTTGGGCAGCATGGGACTCATGCGGGCGAGGTGCATTAGCCGTGCCTGAAGGCGACACCATCTTTCGAACCGCGCGCGCATTGGGGCGTGCGCTCGTCAGCAAGCCGGTCACGGTGTTCCGTTCCACCTATCCGCTGCTTACGCGCTTTAACGACGACACTCCGATTGCCGGTCAGCTCGTAGATCGCGTGGAAGCGCGTGGCAAGTGGCTGCTGATTCACTTCTCCGGCGGCGGGACGCTGGCTACGCACATGCTGATGAGCGGGAGTTGGCACATCTACCGGCATGGCGAGCGGTGGCAGCAGCCGCGCGCCAATATGCGCATTGTGTTAGAGAACAGCGACTTTATCGCGGTGGGTTTTCGCGTGCCGGTGGCGGAGATGCACACGGCGCAGTCGCTGGCTCGCGACCGGAGGATTCCTTGCTTGGAGATTGATGTGCTCCGGCCCGAATTTGACGCGGCAGAGGTTGCGCGCCGCGTGGCAGCGCATGGCGACGAGGAGATTGCCGATGTGCTGCTGCACCAGGAGGTGCTGGCGGGGGTGGGCAACGTGTTCAAGTCGGAGGTCTGCTTTGTGACTGCGGTGAATCCATTTTGCAGGGTTGCCGCGCTGGATGATGGGAGGGTTGCGGATGTGATTGCAGCAGCGCGCAGGCTGGTAAAGGCCAATGTGCTTGAGGACTCCGGCGACTCGATTGTGACTTACGGCGGCAGGAAGCGGCGCACTACGCATGAGGCGGATCCGACAGCTAGCTTGTGGGTCTATGGGCGCGGAGGCGAACCTTGCAGGCGTTGCGGAGAAGCGATTCGCAGGCGGCTTCAAGGGCCCGATGCGCGGGTTACGTTCTGGTGCGAGAACTGCCAGCCGATGCTGGATGGCACGGATGTGGATGGCTAAGGCGATGCGCCTGACACAGCGCAGGCAAACGCCCCTTTACTACCCGTGAATGTAAAATTGCACTGCCCTGCTATGAAGCCCCTGATTCTTTGCGCAGGATAGAGCTTTCTTGCTGCGCCCAGTCTGTTTGTGCGGGTAGTTCCGCGTGGACTCACCGCCTTTGCTAAGAGCGCTCACATGATTTCAGTTCTTGCCTAAGCCAAATATCTTCTGGAGGAGGTTTCGCCTTTCGGCGGGGTGGTCACATGTCGCCACGGGCGCAGTTCCAGCGAGGAAGGCTGCGTCGTAGCTGTCCGGGCAGGTTTCGTCGCTGAGCATATTGCTCGCTTTATCTATCTTCATGATCTCAATGCCTTCGGGTGCGCTGAATTCATTGGTGTCTGAGTACTGCGGGAGCAGTATTGCCTTCTTCATGAACTCGGCCCAGATGGGCAGGGCGGCGTCTGCGCCGTGGATCTTGACGTCCGTGTAGTCGTCATTTCCTACCCACACGATACAGAGCAGGTTGGATGTATAACCAGCGAACCATGCGTCGTGGCTGGTTCCGGTTTTGCCGGCGGCGGGTGCGGTGAAGCCGAGGACGCGCGTACCCGCTCCGGTGCCATGGTTAATGACGTTCTCCAGCATATTCGTGGTGAGAAAGGCGACGCGCTGGTCCAGAATCTGTTTGGAGGCGGGCGAGTAATCGGTGATGACGTCGCCGGTGGGGGTGCGCACGCTGGCTAGCATCCAGGGGTCGATGTGAAGGCCATTGTTGGCGAATATAGTGTAGGCTCCGGCCATATCGAGTGGCGTTGCGTCGTAGGAGCCAATGGCCATCGATGGCGTTCCGCGCGCGCTTTTAACGCCTGCGTCGCGGGCCAGCGCGGCCACACGATCGAAGCCCACCATCGAGGCCAGGCTGATCGTAGCGTTGTTCAGTGATTTCTGCAATGCGAACCGCGCCGTGACCTGGCCAAAGTACTTGTCTTCGTCGTTGCGCGGCGTGTATTCGTAGGGCGTCCCTTCCCCATAGGTGGCCTGCTCGTCGGTGAGCATCGTGAGTTCCGAGAAAGGCTTGTTCTGGCCGGTGAGGATTGTGCCCTCGACTGCCGTGGCGAAGGCGCTGGCGTAGACAAACGGTTTGAAGATGGAGCCGGTTGGACGATGTGCCACGGCATGGTTCAGTTGCGAGTTGCCGTAGCTGCGCCCGCCCACCAGGGCCAGCACCTGGCCGGTATGGGGATTGAGCGCGACCAGTGCGACCTGGGGATAAATGTAGGGTTGGCCGAGCTTTTTCTGCTTGGCGTGGAGCTTGTCAACCCTCTCGTCGACAACGTGAATAGTGGATTCGACCGCCACGGTAGCTACACGTTGCAGATCAGGATCGAGCGATGTGTAGATGCGTAACCCTTCGTGGTTGAAGTCGCGCTCGCCTAGTTTTTGCGTCAACTGCTCATGGACGAGGTCTACGAAGTAGGGAGCCTCACTGGCATCAACGTTTCCGGGAGCCAAGTGCAGCGGCTGGGCTTTAGCGGACTCAGCTTGGGACTTGGTGATGGCCCCGGTCTCGACCATCGAATCAAGCACCAGATTGCGGCGCTCGATAACGCGTTCGGGGTGGCGGTAGGGATTGAAGTAGTTGGGGCGCTGAATGATGCCTGCCAGCATGGCACACTCGACCAGATCAAGCTGGTGCATATCCTTGCCGAAGTACACCTGCGCGGCCTCGCCAAAGCCATCTATGGAGAAGCTGCCGCGCTGGCCCATGGGGACTTGGTTGGCATACATCTCAAAGATCTGCTTTTTGCTGAAGCGATGTTCCAGTTGAAAGGTGATGAGAATCTCAATCATCTTGCGCTTGATGCGCTTTTCCGGTGAAAGGAAGAAGCCGCGCGCCAACTGCATGGTGAGTGTGGAGCCGCCCTGCTGTTTTTGGCCGGAGGTCACATCGTGCAGAATGGCATCGATGAGCCGCCAGTAGTTGACGCCGTTGTGCTCAAAAAAGCGGCGGTCTTCAATAGCGAGGACGGATTGGACCAGGCTCTGGGGAACCTCGTCGTATGTGATAAGTCTGCGCTTGGTGCGGTTTGCGTCTTCGCTGAGTCCGGTGATGAGCAGAGGTTCAAGTTCGTAGCTGGAGAGCGCCTGGCCACGCTCGTCGGTAATGGAAGAGACCACGCCCCCGCTCACGCGGATAGTTGCGCTGTCCTGAGAGTGGAAAGACTGTGGCCCTGGGCGCACGGCGATGGAGAGTACGCCTTCACTGAATGTACCCAATTGCGATAGCTGTGAAGCGCCGTCGGCGGTGTAGCCGGCCTCGCTCAGTTCATTGGCGATGAGGTGGATGCTGAGCTTTTGCCCTGGGCGCACCTCGCGGGGCGCAGCAAAGATCTTGGCGGTGTTGGCGAAGATGGGCTGCTTGAGCCGCTCGTCCACGATACCCTGGTATTTGAAGTAGTAGAAGCCGACGACGGCAAAGAGCACCAGCGCGACAGCCGCAAATGCTATCAAGGTGATTCGCAGCACCAGCAATTGCATGGGGTGCTTTCCCATGGGCATTGCGAACCTGATTTTCAACGCCATTGCTGCTCCTTTTGATGCCGTTTCCAGCTGCGGGCTTCCAGCGTCCTATTCTCTTCGTGAAGTGCAAAATCAAAGCTGAACTGAAATGCAGGAAGAGCTAGAGACCGTTTGCCGCTCCAAGCAGCGCGTCTTCCTGCACGCGTTCTTTTACCAGCGCCAAAACATCGCCCAACGCAACATCCACGCTGTTTGCCGTTGCGCGCGTCACCAGTTCCACCATGCCCTCGGCGGCCTTCTTGCCGACGTTGATGCGGTAGGGGATACCAATCAGGTCCGCATCCTTGAACTTGACGCCGGCGCGTTCCTTGCGGTCATCCAAAAGCACATCAATGCCAGCCGATTCGAGCTCTGTCGCCAGCTTTTCGCCTGTCTCCACGAGCAATTCGTCGCGCATGTCGGTTATCGCCACCACCACCGTGAAAGGTGCGATGGAGGCAGGGAGCCAGAAGCCATTCTGGTCATTGGACTGCTCGACAGCCGCGGTGAGAATGCGTTCGATGCCGATGCCGTAACTGCCCATGATCGGCGTGACCTCTTTGCCATTCACATCCAATACCTTAGCGCCCATGGCCTCGGTATACTTGTAGCCCAGCTTGAAGATGTGGCCAATTTCAACGGCCTTGCCGACGACCAACTTGCCATCGCAGCCATCTTTTGGGCATCTCTCGCCCTCGTTTACGCTGCGAATGTCAGCTGCGAGGGTCCACTGGAAATCTCGGCCAGGGACAACGTTGCGCAGGTGGTAGTCCAGCTTGTTGGCTCCGGCAACGAGATTCTTGCGGCCTTCGAGAGACTTGTCGACAACCACGGTCAAGCCATCTTCCAGAGGCTTGGCGTCCGGCTTCAGGCCAACCGGTCCCAGAAAGCCGGCTGGCCCGTTGAAGTACTTCTCAAGCTCCTCGGCCTGCATGGTGCGCAACTCGCCCGCGCCCACCGCTCCCTGCAGCTTGGTTTCGTTTACCTGATGGTCGCCGCGCAGGAAAGCTGCCACGCCGTGCCATGTGTCGGGCTTTCCAGCCTCACCGCGCATTAACGCCATGTAGGCGACACATTTGATGTCGGAGGCCGGCGATATCTTGAAGAACTCCGCTACATCCGCAATCGCCCCGCAACCCGGCGTCGAAACCAACTCTGGCATTCCATCGCCGGTGGGCTCCATCTCTGCAACAGCGTCGAGGCGGGAGGTGCCCTTTTCCAGATTGGCCGCATAGCTGCACACCGGGCAGCTTGCGATCAAGTCTTCGCCGGCATCGGTGTAGACCATGAACTCCTGCGACTGCGAGCCGCCCATGGAGCCTGAATCTGCCTCGACGGCGACGAATTTGAGTCCGCAGCGCGTAAAGATCTTTCGATAGACGGAGTCGTGCAGCTCGAAGCTCTTGTCGAGGCCAGCCTTGTCGATGTCGAACGAATAGGCGTCCTTCATGGTGAACTGGCGAACGCGCAGCAGGCCCGACTTGGGGCGCGGCTCGTCGCGGAACTTGGTCTGAATCTGGTACCAGATCTGCGGCAACTGCTTGTAGCTGCGCAACTCGCTGCGCGCAATCGTGGTCATGATTTCTTCGTGCGTCATGCCCAAGCACATTTCCGCGCCCTTGCGGTCTTTGAGCCGGAACATGTTGTCACCCATGCCCGTCCAGCGGCCGCTCTGCTCCCACGGTTCTTTAGGCAGCAGGGCAGGCAGGAAGAACTCCTGGCCGATCTGGTCCATCTCCTCGCGCACAATGCCGATGATCTTGTTCAGCGTGCGCTGCCCGAGGAACAGGTAGTTATAGATGCCTGCGCCCAGTTGCCGGATGTAGCCGGAGCGGACGAGGAAGCGGTGGCTGGCCACTTCGGCGTCTGCCGGGGCCTCGCGAAGAGTGGGAATGAAGAATTTTGACCAGCGTTGCATAACGATGAGGTTTCGTGCTTTCTCGCCGGTCAGCCGGCGCAAGGCAATTTATCGACAGTATCCATTCTAAATGTTAGGGGCGAGCAGGGAGCGACACGCTGAGACGCCGTTGGCGAAGGAATCCGATTAGACGGAACACAAGGAGTGAAAATCCCTGTGTGATCGACAAAAGTAGAAAGATTACTATATCTGTTCGCCACGTAAGGGGATACGTACCATCAGGATTGTGAGGTTCCCAACTGTAGGCAAGGCTTGAATAATACAACGAGGCTGCAATTACCATGCAAAATGCCATGCCGAAAAGGACCTGCAAAGCGATGCGGAGACGAAAAGTCCAAAATGAGATCCATTCAGCCGTCGCAATCAGCATAAGAATGACGACCGCAGATCTCCAGGTGATCGAGATCGATCCGTCGAGGTTCTCGCCCTCCCAGAGGGTAGGCAGACCCGAGCCAAGCAGCAAGTAAATGATCGCTGTGCACAAGCCTAAGCCGAAAAGAACCTTCAATACGGTTTTCAGCATTTTGTGCACTTCCCGTTTCTCTGCTTCAGCTCTTGGTCGACTTTTGGCGGGGGCAATTCATTTTCAGTACCCCAACTCTCCAGCCACTCCACTACGCGCTCGTTCGAGATGAACTTGCCCGCCTCGAACTCAGCTAGGACAGCACGGATGTGTCGATGTTCCCAGTTATCGGGTACAAGAATCGGTGTGTTGGGCATCGTATCTCCCATTTTGATGATCGCGACCAACTCAATCAGCGTGCTTTTCTGACCCCTACCGTTAAATCAGCTCCACGCCCCACAGATCGTGCAGATGCAGCACGCCTTCGACGTTTCCCTCGCCATCCACCACCACCAGCGAAGTAATCTTGCGCTCCTCCAGAATGGCCAGAGCTTTTGGCGCCAATTCGTCAGCATGGATCGTGCGCGGCAGCGGGTTCATCGCCTCGCCCGCCGTGCGGCTCAGCGCTGCGCCACCTTCGCGCTCCAAAAGCCTCCTAAGATCGCCGTCGCTGATCACGCCGCACAACTTGCCGTCTTCCTGCACGGTCGTCATGCCCAGTTTCTTCGACGACATCTCGTAGATCACGTCCGTCATTGCTGTCGCTGGCGTTACCACCGGCACGTCGTAGCCCCCATGCATCAGGTCGCGGACCTTGGCCAGGCGCTTGCCCAGCTTGCCACCGGGGTGCAGTTCGGCGAAATCCTCCGCTTTGAATCCCTTGCGCAGGCTTACGGCGATGGCCAGCGCGTCGCCGAGGGCCAGCATGGTGGTGGTGGAGGCGGTGGGTGCCAGGTTCAGTCCGCAGGCCTCACGTTCCACGCCGCAATCCAGAGCCACATCGCTGGCCTGTGCCAGGGTCGAGGTCAGATTGCAGCAGAAACTGACCAGCGCGTCGCCTTTGCGCTTGAGCGTGGCCAGCAGGCGCAGGATCTCTTCCGTCTCGCCGCTGGCCGAGAGCGCAATGACTACGTCCCCCGCCATGAGCACACCCAGGTCGCCGTGGACGGCCTCGGCCGGATGCAGGAACAGGGCCGGGGAGCCGGTGGAGCTGAGTGTGGCCGCAATCTTTTGCGCGATAATACCGCTTTTGCCCATGCCGGTGACCACCACGCGGCCATTGGCTTCTCCGCAGTGCAGGATCAGTTCGACGGCGCGGGCAAAGGGTTCAGCCATCGGCCCGTCGAGGCGCGTGGCCAGGGCTTCAAGCGCCGCGGCTTCCGTGCGAACGAGGTCGGACGGAAGGCAGGGAACTGCTCGGCGATTTTCCTGAGTTGACTCGTTCATCGGTTTTTGATGGTATCAGTTTTGAGGCAATTCTTCAGTTCAGGCCTCGTACAATGAAGTGGCAGAGGTCAATCCCCTTGAAACGCAACACATTGGTTCTTACCGCAGTTCTGTTCATCCTGGCCGTCTTTGCGTGGGCGGGTTGGGCCAACTGGGAGTACCGTCAACAGGCCGCCGAGCGGCTGCTGGCTTCAGCCGCGAAGGGCGAACTGGTGGCTGACCCGGCTGGCGGCATGGCGCAATATGCATCGCCGCTGAAGGGCAAGCCAGCGCCCGCCTTTGCCCTGGAAGACCTGAGCGGCAAAAAAGTTACGCTGGCCAGTTACAAGGGCAAGGCCGTGCTGATCAACTTCTGGGCCACCTGGTGCGGGCCGTGCAAGCTTGAGACGCCGTGGCTGGTGGAACTGCGCAACAAGTACGCGGGACAGGGCTTTGAGATCCTCGGTGTTTCCACCGAGGGCGAGGATCTGAAGAAGGACGACAAGGCGGGAAGAGACAAGGACAGGGCCGCGATTGGCAAGTTTGTGGAACAGATGAAGGTTCCTTACCCGATGCTGCTGGATGGCGACAGCATCAGCCAGGCATACGGCGGACTGGATGCCATGCCGACATCGTTTTTTGTGGACCGCAAAGGCACAGTTGTTGCAGCGCAGATGGGCCTAACTTCAGAGAGCGATATCGAGTCCAATATCAAGAAGGCGCTGGGCGAGTAAGCCGGACAGCGGACAGGTAATTTGGACTTGAGGCTATAAGCCCGATAGGTTGAGGGACCGGAAGCAATGACGATTGCGCGTTCGAAGATCGGACTTATGGCAACACTGGCGTTCGGGCTGGCTTGCCTGCTGGCGCATGGGCAGAACTACGGCGGCGAGCGCAGGGTTTTGAAGAGCGATGCCGTGCAGTTCATGTTTCCTGAACAGGTGACCGTGGTTGCGGGAAAGGCAAGCGTGGTTGCGCTGCACTTCCGCATTGCGCAAGGGCTGCACATCAATTCCCACACTCCGAAAGACGAGTTTCTCATTCCGACAACCTTCTCGATACCTGAAGGCGCAGGCGTGCGGATAGAGAGCGCGACCTATCCTGCTGGAACGGAACTGGTTTTGCCGATGGACCCCAAGAACAAGATCAGCGTTTATACAGGCGAGTTCACCATACTGGCGCGGATTGTGGCCAGCAAGGGAAACAACCTGGTGGAAGCGAAGCTTCGCTATCAAGCCTGCGATAACAGCGCCTGCATGCCGCCCAAGACGATCGCGGTGGCGATTGATGTGATTGGGCAGTGAAGGTCAGGGATCAACAGGGTTCTGGACTACTGCGCGCTGCGGTATTGTGCTAGCGTCTGGCGCATGAAAACAGCCATTTTTGGCCCGAAAACAGGCCGAAAATGGTCTTTTTTGTGCGTTTTTGTACTGTGAGGTGTTACTTATTGATTAATAGGCGCATCTTGCAAGTCTATTAAAAATATGGACTTGACGATTTCTCAATCGCGCAAAAAGCATCTTTCTGGCCCCAGGGGAGGGGGGTGCGTTTTTGTGGCTGTTCCAGCAAGAGGCGCTCCTGTGACTATTATGCTGGATTTCAAGTTAATCATCTGCAAGGGTATTGGGGCGAAGTTGGTGAGATGGGCTCTATGGAGGTCTGCGATTTGGATGGGCTGGTTCAATCCCAGGTCTGAGAAACCAGGGACTGAGGGGCTGAGGGACTCGAAGAACTGCCTGGATGATCCTCTTGCTATCCCACTAGCCGCAAGAACAAAGACGTGGCGAGGATGGCACCCCATCATTATCGGAGGGTCAGAAGTGGGCCACCTGCCTGCCCAGGCCGTCATGCAAGAGGTTCCCTGCCGCGTCGAAGGTCTCGCCGTTGGGCCGATTGGCGTGTAAGCGAGCTAGCCAATCTCCAGGCGACTGTTGTATCCCGCCGCGGCTAAAGCCGCCTCTATTTCAAGTCTGCGTTCAATGGCCTGAAGGCCCCTGCTCCCTCCGTTGAAGACCAGTGGATATCTATGGTCGGGAAGAACAACTGCGGATCCTTCGCATGCGGTTCAGGATGACAGCTTATTTTGGGTGCGGACTTTTGATGGGGACGATGGCAGGGGCTGGGGAGGCTGCATGATCTTAAGCGAGAAGAGCGAAAGGCGAGCCTCAGGGGCTAAAGCCCGCGCAGATTTTGCCTGCCTTATACGGGGGTTAAAACCCCCGCCTCCCTCCGGCAAGTTAATACCGTGGACAAAATCCCCGGCCTACCGCACGGAGGGGTTTTTGCGCAGTCTGTGAAGTCGTGGATTTTAAAAGTAGCGGCGTAACAAAAGCTTTTCTGGCGTTTGCCCGCCGCAGGTTGTCAGGCACCCGTCTTTTTTTCGATTCTGGCCCAAGTGTCTTTGAGGGGGAGGGTGCGGTTGAAGACCAGGTTTGCGGGTGTGGTGTCTGGGTCGAGGCAGAAGTAGCCTACGCGCTCGAACTGGAAGCGTCCCTGGAGGGTTGCGTTGGCGAGGGAGGGCTCAAGTTTGGCGCTGGTGAGTATCTCAAGGGAGTTGGGGTTGAGGTTGCTGATGACGTCCTGGCCGTCTTCGACGTCAGTGGGGTCCGCCTTGCTGAAGAGCTTGTCGTAGAGGCGAATTTCAGCAGAGATGGCGTGCGCGGCCGAGACCCAGTGCATGGTGGACTTGACCTTGCGGCCGTCTGGGGAGTTGCCGCCGCGGCTGGCGGGGTCGTAGGTGCAATGGACCTCAACGATGCCTCCGGCAGCGTCTTTGACGACGCTGTGCGCGGTGACGAAGTAGGCGTTGCGGAGGCGCACCTCCTTGCCGGGGGAGAGGCGGTAGTACTTGGGCGGGGGAATCTCGCGGAAGTCGTCCTGCTCGATGAAGATTTCTCCGGAGAAGGGCACCTGTCGGGTTCCGGCGGAGGGGTCTTCAGGGTTGTTTGCGACCTCGACAAACTCGACCTGGCCGGCTGGGTAGTTGTCAATGACCAGCTTGAGGGGGTGGAGGACGGCCATGGCGCGGGAGGCGCGGCGGTTGAGGTCGTCGCGCTGGAAGTGCTCGAGCATCTCAATGTCTGTGGTGCCATTGGTGCGGGAGGTGCCGATGGCCGCGCAGAAGGCGCGGAGGCCTTCAGGGGTGAAGCCGCGGCGGCGGATTCCGGCGAGGGTGGGCATGCGGGGATCGTCCCAGCCACGGACACGGTTCTCTTGCACGAACTGGAGTAGTTTGCGCTTGCTGAGCAGGGTGTAAGTGATGTTGAGGCGGTCAAACTCAAACTGCTGTGAGGGGAAGATGCCGAGGTGCTCGATGTACCAGCGGTAGAGGGGCTGGTGGTCAGCGAACTCGAGTGTACACATGGAGTGTGTGACGCACTCGATGGAGTCTGACTGGCCGTGTGCGTAGTCGTACATGGGGTAGATGCACCACTCGCTGCCGGTGCGCTGGTGATGGGCATGGAGGATGCGGTACATGACGGGGTCGCGCATGTTGATGTTGGGCGAGGCCATGTCAATTTTGGCGCGGAGGACGCGGCTTCCGTTGGGGAATTCGCCAGCCTTCATGCGGGTGAAGAGGTCAAGATTTTCATCGATGGTGCGGTTGCGATAGGGGCTGTCTTTGCCGGGCTCGGTGAGGGTGCCGCGGTGCTCACGAATCTGGTCGGCGGAGAGGTCGTCGACGTAGGCCTTGCCGGCCTTGATGAGCTGCAAGGCCCACTCATAGAGCTGGCCGAAGTAGTCGGATGCGTAGCATAGGCGGTCCCACTCGAAGCCGAGCCAGCGGACGTCAGCCATGATGGAATCGACATACTCCTGCTCTTCTTTTTCAGGATTGGTGTCGTCGAAGCGGAGGTTGGTTTTGCCGCCGACCTCGTCAGCGAGGCCGAAGTCAATGCAGATGGCCTTGGCGTGGCCGATGTGGAGATAGCCGTTGGGCTCGGGAGGAAAGCGGGTCTGGATGACGGCGTCGCCGTACTTTTTAGTGCGCACATCTTCTGCGATGAGGTCGCGGAGGAAGTTGGGCGTGAGAGCTTCTTGAACTGGAGTGACTGGGCTTTCCGGATTCGAGTTGGTCATGGCTTTATTTCATTATTCCATGGGAGGCCTTGATCAATGAGAGCGGCGGGGGAGACGACCAAATTCGCAGATGGGGGAGTACTGGGGTCTCAAAAGCGAGAGCGGGGGGTACGCGGCACTTTTGCCTATCGCACTTGGAGGTTGCGGCATTTGAGGGTGAGGAGCGTGGGTCTGGAGACCCACGCTACAGCCGATGTGGAGATCGGCGTTCCAGCTATTCGCTGCATTTATTTGCAGCGGGGGTTTTTACGTCAGCTGACGGCTTTCAAGCGGCTGCTTTGCCGGCGGCGATGGGCTGAGCCACTAAACGTACGCCGAGAGCAGCACAGACACGGCTGATGGTGTCAAAGCGCGGTGAACTGTTGGGGCGAAGGGCTTTGTAGAGAGCTTCGCGGGTAATTCCGGCGGCCTTGGCGATCTCCGTCATGCCGCGCGCGCGGGCAATGTCCCCCAGTGCAGAGGCCAACAGGGCCGCGTCATTCGCTTCCAGAATTCCGGTCAGATAGACGGCGATGCTCTCTTCGTTGTCAAGGTACTGCGCGGGGTCGAATTCAGGCAGGTCGTCCACGTTAATGGTCTTGCGCATTTTTGCCCCTTTCGCTTTTCAGCAATGCGGCCAAAGCCTTGGCCCGTTGAATATCTTTCTTCTGCGTGCGTTTGGAACCGCCCACGAGCAACAAGATGATCTGCGCACCGTGCTGCGTGTAATAGAGACGCCAGCCAGCGCCGAAGTCTATGCGTAGTTCGATTACGCCATCGCCAATCGCCTTGAAGTCGCCCAGCAAGCCGAAGGTGAGGCGCTTGATTCGTTCCGCCACCGCGCCGCGTACGCGGTTGTCTTTCACTCCATCAAGCCATGTGGTGAACTCGGGGAGCGGTCTGACGGAGAACATGGCTGAAGTGTAATTGAACGATTACAAGGTGTCAATCAAGAATCAGGTGGTTGTAACGAACAGGCTGGGAGCTGGGCTCGAAGAGAGCGTGGGTCTGGAGACCCACGCTACAGCCGATGTGGAGATCGGCGTTCCAGCTATTCGTTCCATTTATTCGCTATGCCTATTCGCTGCATTTATTTGCAGCGGGGGTTTCTGCGGGTGGGGTTAGGCGAGCGATTGCAGGTTGGCCTCGGCTTGCTTGATGCGAGCGAGGCAGACATCGCGGCCGAGGACGACCATGGTTTCAAAGAGCGGGGGCGCGTTTTTGCGTCCGCAGACGGCGACACGGAGGGGCTGGAACATGGGTCCGGCCTTGAGGCCAAGCGCAGCGGCGGCGGCTCGGAGGGCCTGGTCGAGCGAGTCGTGATCAAAAGCGGTTACGGCGAGGACCTGCTGGGCGTGCTGGAGGACGCGGAGGGCCATGGCGACATCGCCACCTTTCGGCGGGATCAGTTCAGCGGGATCGTAGGGGGCAAGTTCCTTGAGGAAGAAAAAGTCGGCGGCCGCGGGGGCTTCGCCAAGCAGCTTGATGCGCTCGCGGATGAGCGGGGTGACGGCGAGAAGCTGCTGCGGCGAGGCGGCAAGGCCGGCCTGCTGGAAGAAGGGCAGGAGGCGGGCGCTGAGCTCTTCGACGGCGAGAGAACGGATGTGCTCGGCGTTGAGCCAGAGGGCCTTGGGGTCGAAGGGGTCGTCGTCCGTGAAGTTGATTACGGCGTTGGAGCGGTTGACGGCCTGGAATGTGAAGGCCTCGACGAGTTCGTTGAGGGAGAGGAACTCGCGGTCATTTTTGGGGGACCAGCCGAGGAGGCAGAGGAAGTTGACGAAGGCCTCGGAGAGGAAACCTGCATCGCGGTAGGTGGTGACGCTGACGACGGGGCCGTGCTTGCGCTTGGAGAGCTTGGTGCCGTCTGGTGCGACGAGCAGGGGGAGATGGGCGAATTGGGGCGGTTGGACGCCCAGAGCCTCAAAGATGAGCAAGTGCTTGAAGGTGTTGGTGAGGTGATCCTGGCCTCGGATGATGTGGCTGATGCGGAGATCGGCGTCGTCAACGCAGGAGGCGAGGTGGTAGGTGGGCATCGAATCCGAGCGCAGGAGGGCGAAGTCTTCAACCTCGTCTGCGAGTTTGGACTGCGCACCGTAGACGCTGTCAGTGAAATGCAGGGCGCGGCCCTGGCCACGGGGGACACGATAGCGGAGGGCGAAGGGCTCGCCGGCGGCGGCGCGACGATCAGACTCTTCGCGGGAGAGCTCAGGCATGCCGGGATTGAAGAGCCAGGCACCCTGCGCGGAGGACTGATTGTCATCCCCAGCGTGGGCGGGGGTGAAGTCGCGATAGGCAAGGCCTTTGGCGAGGATTGCTTCAGCCGCCTGGCGGTGGAGGTGAAGGCGCTCGGATTGCTTGTACTCTTCGTCCCATGTGAGGCCCAGCCAGTGGAGTCCCTCAAAGATGGACTGGACGCTAGCCTGAGTGTTGCGCTCGACATCAGTGTCATCCAGGCGCAAGACGAGGGTGCCGTGATTGTGGCG
>Ga0007854_10000440_pt1 | contig 27016 bp, 18 predicted proteins | sample CryBogCBH12Aug08_FD_60382 | JGI IMG/M metagenome (GOLD analysis project Ga0007854, IMG submission 60382) | Freshwater microbial communities from Crystal Bog, Wisconsin, USA - CBH12Aug08 | ecosystem: Environmental > Aquatic > Freshwater > Lake | place: Crystal Bog, Wisconsin, USA | collected... | reverse complement strand
CAACTCAAGCCTCTACGGCGCAGATGCGGCAAGCGGTGTGGTGAACCTGACCACACCACACGGCACTACCAGCTTTCCATCGCTCTTCTTCCAGGGTGATGCTGGCAATTTCAGTACTTCGCGCGAGGAGTTGCAAGCTTCTGGCTCTCATAACAAGTTTGACTATCTTGGCGCATTCAGTTGGCTGCAGACCGCCAATTCCCTCCCGCTGGACGAGTATCACGTAGCCACCACGGCGGCTAATCTTGGCTGGCAGCCTAACGCCAGCACACAGCTTCGCGCTACGCTCCACTATGGTGTAGATGCCACCGGCGCTCCGGGAGCGTGGGACTTCTATCAAGTATCAGACAGCGCCACGCAGAAAGATCAGGACCTTTTTCTAAGCGGATCCCTGGATAACCAGAGCACACCAGCATTTCACAACGACATTCGCTACGGCCTGACACGAAAGCGCGAGCAATACTGTTTGTGGAAGCAGAGCGGCAGCGGCTTGTTCGACGCCTATGGGGACAGCCTGGGCCAGCAGGTCACAATCACTGGCGCCAATGGCGCTTCCGCCACCGGCCGCGCCGTGATGGACTACGCACAGTCCTACCCCTACAAGTATCAACTCGTCTCGAATCGCGACCAGATAGTCTATAACGGCGACTACCGCATCACTTCGCATCTCACCGCGCTTGGCGGTTTTCGATACGAAGATGAGAGGGGTGTGGAAACTGTCCCTTCCTATTTCACGCACGAAGTTGTTGAACGTGCGAATTATGACTACCTGGCATCGGTTCATGGCGACTTCAGGGGGCGTTTCTTCTACACCCTTGGCGGAAGCCTTGAGCACTATGCCTTGTTCGGAACGCAAACATCGCCCCGGGCGGGGCTCTCGTATTACGCTCTGCGTCCCCACAAGGGCGTATTCAGCAGCACGCGCGTGTTTTTTAACTACGGCGATGCGGTTCGCGAGCCCGCTTTGACTGATCAATTCGGTTCGCTCTACCAGTTTCTGCTTGCGAATGGCTACCAAGCTGTTGCAAAGCAACTGAACATCGATCCACTCTCTGCGCCTGCAGTGCGCACCTATGAAGCCGGAGCGCAACAGAGCTTTTTCAAAGACCGTATCGTGGCTCGCGCCAGCTATTTTCACAATCAGTTTGGACGAGAGATCGAATACGTCGGTGGTAGGGTAATCCCCAACCTGATTCCAGGCCTCACGCCTGCCGGTCAAAAACAGCTTGAAGCAGCTCTTGGCTACTACTACACCAACGACTACGGACTGGCAGTTAATACCCAGGCCTATCGCGCTCAGGGTGTCGAAACAACTGTTGAAAGTGGTATCGGGCGCAATATCTTCCTCCGCGGCGGATTTACGTTCCTCGATGCAGTGGTGCAGCGCTCGTTCGATAGTGACAATGAAGCTCTAACTGGAGGCTATGCTCCTACTTACAAGGGGATTCCCATCGGCGCCTACTCGCCTTTGGTGGGCGCCCGGCCCTTCCGCAGGCCGCCGAATTCGGGTTTCTTCACGACCACCTACACTCAGCGGAAACTTACTGCCGCGTTCACCTCAGCATTTGCCAGCCGCAGCGACGACTCCACCTACCTGGAATATGCTGATGCGAACGGCGGCAACAGCCTGCTACTGCCCAACCATGACCTGGACCATGGCTATGCCAAGCTTGATTTGGGAGGCAGCTACCAATTGCTCACGTGGTTGGAAATTTATGGACAGGCTGAAAATCTGCTCAACAATCAACATATCGCCCCCATCGGTTACCCCAGCCTGCCGATGAATTTCCGTTCTGGACTTCGCATCCAGTGGGGCCCAGGAAGTGGTCGGTGACGCATACAGATTTCAGAGAATTGGAAGACTTCTTACCCCTGCGGGACAACAGGTTGATTCCGGCCCTGTTTTTCCACATTTCATAGGATGGAAGTTCCTCAAAATCTGTATTTTCCCCTTGGGGAATACGGTCCCGCTGTCACATACTTTTGTTAAGTACGTGAATAGCATGGAAACAGAAGGACAAGATCGGGCATTTTTTGTGAAGGACTCCCAATGCTTCAATTGGGAATCGCAATGCTCTTATTTCATCTCAAACATCACGCCTGATAATACGACAAGACAACCTATCTGTTTACAAAACATTTACACAGGTTCTGTAGGCTTGCATCTTGAAGAGATGCAAGCATTTGTTGATGTGAAGACGTTTTTGGTGCCGGTAGTCAGCAAAAACCGGACTTGCCAGATGTTTTGTTGGCCTGGAAAACCAGTCGCCGCGCTGCATGCCCGCATGTCAGCGCCACATTTGACCAACGCAGACTTTTCCGAACATCGATTTTATTTGAGGAGAGCCTTATGACACTTAATCGAGTCCGCTTTGGCATGCTCTGCCTAGCGATTCTCAGTCTTGTTGTCTGTCTTAGCACGGTTGCTAGCCACGCACAGACCTACACGCAAGGTGCTCTCGCGGGCACCGTGTTCGACCCCAGCGGCGCGGTAGTTCCGAACGCGACGGTAGTAATCCACAACGACGGCACCAACGCGGAGACACGCCTGATTTCCGATGGCAGCGGTTTCTTCAAAGCCGCTCAGTTGCCCGCCGCAGTTTATACACTCACTGTAAATGCCACGGGCTTTGCCCCCTTTAAGGAAACGAATGTAATCGTGCAGGTTGGCCAAACATCATCCGTCATGCCCCGTTTGCTGGCCGCAGGCACGGTCTCGACGGTAGAGGTAACTGGCGAGGCGCCTGTTCTCAACTTCGAGTCTCCGGACATCAGTGCGGTGCTTACCACGAGGAGCATTGAGGATTTGCCCTTGAACGGTGGCCGCTGGTCAGATATGACGCTGCTTACCCCCGCAGCCGTCGGCGATGCAAACGGCTTTGGCCTGATCGCGTTTCGCGGCATCAGCCCAATTCTGAACAATGTTGAAATCGACGGTGCTGACGATAACCAGGCGTACTACTCTGAAGAGCGCGGCAGAACCCGTGAAGGTTACTCCACCTCGAAGTACATGATTCAAGAGTTCCAGGTAAATACCGGTGTGTATTCGGCAGAATTTGGACGTGCGGCCGGCGGCGTCATCAACGCCGTGACCAAGAGCGGTTCAAATACTCTGCACGGACTCTTGTTCTTTTCGGATCGCGATAATGGTTGGGGTGCCTACAACCCCTTCACAACCAATACGACCAACATCGGGACCGTATCAGCTCCCAATTTCCTCACTGCACCCTATAAGCCCAAGGATTGGCGCAAGGAGTGGGGATTGGACGTCGGTGGACCTCTGAAGAAGAATAAGATCTTCTGGTTTTACGGCTATGCTCAGTACCGCCGAAACTTCCCCGGAACCGGCAAGGCTGCGTCACCCGGTTCCTTCTTCACGATTCCCGATGCCAACCTGGCAGTAGCTAATCAATCTGCAGCGGTTTGCAACTTGACTGGTACACATGCTGGGTATATTTCCGGCCTGACATATGCCACAAATACAAACATCTATTCAGTGGACGAACAGTCCTGCGAACTGGCAGCGCGCCTGGGCTACTCCTCCTATGATGCCGGTGCTTCAGCATATTCTGCTCAGCTGGTAAATCTGCTTTCCGATCTTGGCCCAGTCGTTCGGACCGGTGACGAAGTGCTGAACACACCCAAGCTGGACTGGCACATTAACGATAAGCAGACCTTCAGCGTCCTATTCCACCGTCTGCGTTGGGATTCACCCGGTGGTGTGCAGACTCAAGCTACAAACAGCTATGCGATTGACACCTTCGGTACGGATTTCGTCAAGCTCGACTACGGTCTGGCCAAACTAGACAGCCTGATCACCCCCAACCTTGCCAACGAAATTCGCTTCCAGTATGGACGTGAATTGAACGACGAAGGCCAGCAGCCGCTGAGCTCTTACACCAAAAAGTATCTCCAGGGAACCAACGGCGTCACAGCTACCGGCGCGGGCGGCATGAGCCCGAACGTACCGCAGATCGGCCTCAATACGTCGATCGGTTTCACGCTTGGGTCTCCGTATTACTCATACAGAAAAGCGCTGCCCGACGAGCGCAAATGGCAGATTGGTGATTCGGCAACCATGCAGTGGGGCAAGCATGGACTCAAGTTCGGAGTCGACACCATTCTCAACTACGACATGCTGAACAACACCTATGAGGGCAACGGCGTCTTTTCCTATAGCTACATTGGGAACTACTTTGCCGACCTGCTTAACGAGGGTAAATCGGCTGGCGTGTGCAACAGCACAGGTTCAGTTACGGCCCCTGGAAGCGCAACCGCCAACTACACAGGCACGGCACCATGCGGAACCTTTGTTCAGGGTTTCGGGCCCACCACATGGGACATTTCGACGATGGACTATGGGTTCTTCATTGAAGATCACTGGAAGCTGAGTCCGCGCATTACGGCTGACATTGGCATTCGGTATGACTATGAGAGCTTGCCTTCACCCTATTCAAATCTCACAACAGCTACAGGCGCTTTTGTTCCCTACCTGGCCGCAAATGGTGGCTTGTGCTCTGTGTACACCGGCCCTGGCACTTGCCCCACACTGGCCAAGAATGCCAATCTCACCAACCACCCCAGCGACAAGAACAACATTGGCCCGCGTTTAGGCATTGCATGGGATCCGTGGGGTACAGGCTCGACAACCGTTCGCGCTGGCTATGGGCTCTATTATGGCCGCGTAACCAATGGCGCGCTGCTCAACAACCTTCTGAACACCGGCAGCCCCAACGGGCAGTTCGTATCGTCGACGTTTGCTCCGAACTCCGCAAATGCGCCGCTGTTCCCCAATATCACTTCGTCGGGCAGCTTCAGCACACCCACTTCGTACTTCTTTTCGCAGAACTTCCAAAATCCCCAGGTGCACGAGTTCGATCTTTCTGTGCAGCAGGGATTTGGACGCGGCACGGTGTTCCAGCTCAGCTATATGGGAGCAATGGGCCGCGAACTTCCCAACGCACTCAACATCAACCTCAACCCCAACCTGAACACAGTCACCACTGCTGCATCAGCACCCAATGGCGTTATCCAGAGCTACATTCTGGTATCAGACACGACCGGCAAGGGCCCGCTCGCGAATGGCACAAGCTTCGTTGTTCCGACCTATTCAAAGGGCGCTACCACAACTTCAAACCTGCTGAACCCGAACTTTGGCGCTGTGAATGAACTGATGAGCAACATCAATTCCAGCTACCATGCCATGGTTGCGGAACTGGTGAATAAGACGTCGAAGAAGATTCAGTACGACGTGAACTACACCTGGGCACACGCATTGGATAACAACCAGAACGAATCAACCACAACTTTGGGAAGCGGCTGGTTTGATCCGTACAATATCGACGGCTACCCGAAGGGCGCCAACTACGGCAATTCCAGCTTCGACGTCCGCAATCGTCTGGTAGCCTGGACGCTGATCAACTCGCCCAATATTCAAGCAAACGGCTGGGTGAAGCAGGTTGTCAACGACTGGAGTCTGAACCCGGTATTCCAGGCACAGAACGGTCTGCCGTACTCTGCGGTCATCGGTACTGGTTCTCCGGCTTATTCCGCTTACAGTTCCAGTTGGAATGGCGCTGGCAGCAACTACTGGATACCGGCTATCGGGCGCAACACATATCAGTTGCCGCGCACCATGGTTCTCGATCTGCGTTTGGAAAAGCAGTTCGAAGTCGACGTGAAGGATAAGCCCTACCACTTGCAGTTGCTGGGCGAATTCTTCAACCTTGCCAACCACATGAACGTAACCGGCGTCAGTTCGACCGCCTACAATCTGTCAGCCAACTCTGGTACAACCAGTCTTTGCGGACCGACCGGCGCAACATTTGGTCAGGTTTCGGGCCAGGCACAAACCGAGTGCTCGACACTCACCTACGTTCCCAAGGTCGGTGCTGGAACCACTGCAAGCGGCTTCCAGGCCGTAACCAACGCCGACTCAAACTTTGCTTACAGCCCACGTCAGGTTCAAATCTCACTGCGGCTTGAGTTCTAAACCCCAACCGGGCTGCAAAGCCCCAGCAAAAAAAGCGGCGGCCTCGGCCGCCGCTTTTTTTGCTACTACAAGTCTGTGCATTACTCCAACCCAGCCTGAAATGGTATTGCACCGGTACTGACCAGGAATGGCACTGCTCCTTCCCTGTCAGTACTTTCTTGACTATGCTATATGCCTCCAGCTACATCTATCGCAGAGCGAGTTACCAGCGCGATTCCGTATAAGCTGTACTATCAGATTTAGAATTGCACTGATGAACTTCCACGCGTATCTTCCAATGGAAGCTCGATGTATGGAGAACAATGACGTTGGAATTGTCTATCGTGATGCCCTGCCTCAATGAGGCTGAGACTCTCGCTATCTGTATCAGAAAGGCGCGGAGCTATCTTGCCCGTTCTGGAGTGAAGGGAGAGATCGTGGTTGGCGATAACGGATCCACCGACGGTTCGCAGAAGATTGCATACGACCTTGGCGCCCGCGTTGTGGATATTCCGATCCACGGCTACGGCGCCGCACTGTACGGGGCAATCACTTCCGCACGTGGCCGCTATTGCATCATGGGCGACTCTGATGACAGCTATGACTTTGAGAATCTGGATGGATTTGTCCAAAAGCTTCGTGAAGGCTTCGACGTTGTCATGGGAAACAGATTCAAAGGCGGAATCGAGCCGGGGGCAATGCCGTGGAAGAACCGCTATATTGGCAATCCTGTCCTTTCCTCGATAGGAAAGCTCCTGTTTCATGCCAAAGTTGGAGATTTTCACTGCGGAATCAGGGGCTTTTCAAAGAGCGCTTTTGAGGCGATGGATCTGAGAACCACCGGGATGGAGTTCGCCTCCGAAATGGTGATCAAATCGAAACTGATGGGTCTGAAGATGACCGAGGTACCCACAGTCCTCCATCGCGATGGCCGCTCGCGGCCTCCCCATCTGCTTCCCTATCGCGATGGCTGGCGCCACTTGCGCTTCATGCTCTTATTTAGCCCAAACTGGCTGTTTTTCTATCCGGGAATGTTGTTGATGCTCATCGGTCTTGTTGTGGGTGGGCTGCTTCTGTCCCAGTCGATTCGGATCTACAGGATTCAGCTAGGATTGGACACACTTGTTTACTGCAGCACCTTTGTTGTTGCAGGATTCCAGGCCATTCTCTTCTCTCTGCTTTCCCGCATCTATGCCATCCAAGAGGGCCTGTACCCGCAGACGCGCAGAGATCGTAGCTATAGTCGCTTAACCCTCGAGCATGGCCTGCTGGCTGGAGCGACTGTGCTGCTGGCCGGATTGCTTACAGGACTCTACGCCATCTGGAACTGGAAACTTCATGCATTTGGCATGATGGACATTGAGCGGATAGCAAGAATTGTTCTGCCATCTTCTGTGGGAATTTCCTTGGGCATTGAGATTATCCTCTTCAGCTTCCTGCTAAGCACCTTTGGGTTGAAAGTCCGTCCTTATGGCGCCATGGTCGAGGAGATTGTGCGGACCCGAACGAACAACGCAGAGAGTAATGGAGAGAGCGATTAGACCGCACAGACTACCCCCTGTATCCGGCAAGAAGATAGGTCAACCTGAACGCAAGAAAGCCCCCAGCCTAAGCTGGGGGCTTTCTGTTGAAACGGAGAGGCATGCCGAAACTAGTACATGCCGTCCATGCCGCCGCCACCGTGACCGCCGCCTGCCGGGGCAGACTTGGGCTCGGGGATCTCAGCGATCAAGGCTTCCGTGGTCAGGAGCAAGCCTGCGATCGAAGCTGCATTCTGCAGAGCAGTGCGGGTAACCTTGGTCGGGTCGATGACGCCGGCCTTGACCAGGTCCTCGAAGCTGCCCGTAGCGGCATTGTAGCCATAATGCTGGTCCTTGGACTCAAGAACCTTGGCTACAACCACAGCGCCCTCTTCGCCAGCATTTGCGACGATCTGACGGAGTGGCTCTTCGAGAGCGCGGCGCACGATCTGCGCGCCAATCTTCTCGTCGCCTTCCAGCGTCTTGATCAGGGCATCCACTGCCGGGATGGAGCGAACCAGGGCCACACCGCCGCCGGGGACGATGCCTTCCTCAACTGCTGCGCGGGTAGCGTGGAGTGCATCCTCAACACGAGCCTTCTTCTCTTTCAGCTCGGTCTCAGTGGCAGCGCCAACCTTGATGATGGCAACGCCACCAACCAGCTTGGCAAGGCGCTCCTGGAGCTTCTCGCGATCGTAGTCAGAGGTAGTCTTCTCGATCTGCGAACGGATCTCCTTGACGCGGCCTTCGATATCAGAGGACTTGCCGGATCCATCTACGATGGTGGTGTTGTCCTTGTCGATGGTGACGCGCTTGGCGCGGCCGAGGTCTTCCAGCTTGACGCCTTCCAGCTTGATGCCAAGGTCCTCTGTGATGGCTTTGCCGCCGGTGAGGATAGCAATGTCGCCCAAGATGGACTTGCGGCGATCGCCGAAGCCAGGGGCCTTGACGGCCGCCACATTTAGAGTGCCGCGCAGCTTGTTTACAACCAGGGTTGCCAGAGCTTCGCCTTCAACATCCTCGGCGATGATCAGGAGGGGCTTGCCACCGCGGGCAACCTGCTCGAGCAGGGGGAGCAGATCCTTCATGGCGCTGATCTTCTTCTCAAAGATCAGGATGTAGGGCTCGTCCAGAACTGCTTCAAGGCGCTCTGCGTCCGTGACGAAGTAGGGGCTGAGGTAGCCACGGTCAAACTGCATGCCGTCGACCGTCTCCAGACCGGTGTGCATGGTCTTGGACTCTTCAATGGTGATGACACCATCCTTGCCCACAACCTTGACTGCTTCGGCAATGATGTCGCCAATTTCCTGGTCGCCGTTGGCCGAGATGGCGCCAACCTGGGCAACTGAGCCTTCGTTGACAGGCTTGGAAAGCTTGCCAAGAGCTCCGCCCTCAGTCCACTTGCCATCCTTGTCACGAGTGCCGATGACAACTGTTACGGCCTTCTCAATGCCGCGCTTCAGAGCTGTTGGGTTGGCGCCGGCTGCAACCGTCTTGACGCCTTCCTTGAAGATGGACTGGGCCAGAACCGTGGCGGTCGTTGTGCCGTCACCGGCAACGTCGGAGGTCTTGGAAGCAACCTCACGCACAAGCTGTGCGCCCACATTCTCAAGCGGGTCCTTGAGGTCGATTTCCTTGGCTACAGTGACGCCATCCTTCGTTATCGTGGGGGAGCCAAACTTCTTCTCGATCACGACGTTGCGGCCCTTGGGGCCGAGCGTCGCCTTGACAGCATCCGCGAGCGTGTTGACGCCGCGCAGGATAGCCTGACGGGATTCCTCACCGTGCAGAATTTGTTTTGCCATGCTAGTAACTCTCCTAATCAGTAGTCGGTTATCAGTATTTGTTGTCGGAGTTCAGGGCTCAGGATCCAATTGCAACAACCCTTTGAGACCATCAGGCCTGCAAACAGACGCGGGCCAAGGCGATTGAGCTACTTCTTGACGATGCCGAGGACTTCTTCCTCGCGCATGATCAGGAACTCTTCGCCATCAATCTTGATCTCAGTGCCGGAGTACTTGCCAAAGAGAATCTTGTCACCTGCTTTGACGTCCAGGGGAAAGACCTTGCCTTCGTCGTTGGATTTGCCCTTGCCTACAGAGATAACTTCTCCCTCTTGCGGCTTTTCCTTGGCGCTGTCCGGGATGATGATTCCACCACGAACGGTTTCGCCCTCTTCAAGACGGCGGACAAGAATGCGGTCATGGAGCGGGGTAAAAGTGGTCGCTACAGATGTTGATGCCATTGCTTCGCTTCTCCTTCACACGCAGACCGGGTTGAGCCCGGGCAGCGGGATTTGAGTGGTAATCAAAGAAACCTTGGAAACTGCAGATTGCCGCCCAGAAAACCAAAGTGGCATACCCGGCTGAACAGTACAGCTACAGGTGCATTAGCAATCTAACCTTCCAATTGCTAAAGATAAGGACATCAGGCGAGAGTTGTCAAGCATGTATCGGCGGAAATCTGAGTGTTATTCGCTCATAAAGTATGAATATTGTGTCAGAGGGGATCAGGGCTCTCTCTCTGGCTTCCTGACTGTCGCACAGGGAGCCAAACCATTTACAATCTCAACTATGTTTGGCCGCTATTTTCTCCGCCTCAGCGTAATCGTAGCCGTTCTCGGCATAGCCTTTAGCACGTTCACCGTCGGAGCCCAACAGGAAAAAGCCGACCGCTCCCGGAAGTTCAAGGTGCCGCCCCCATCCTCGCGTGTCGAGGTCACCATTGTGCGCGACATCAATGGAAGGCCTATTGAGAACGCAGCCGTCATCTTCCACCCTATGCAGGGTGAAAGGGACAAGGGCGTGATGGAGTTGAAGACGAACGAGCAAGGCAAGGCCATCATTGACGTGCTGCCCATCGGCGACACGGTACGGCTACAGATCATCGCCAAGGGCTTCCAGACGTATGGGCAGGATTTCAAGGTCGACAAGCCGGAAATTTCCATCGGTGTCAGGATGAAACGGCCTGGGGAGCAGTACTCAATCTACAAGAACAACGAAAAAGCACCCGAGCCTCCCAAGGAAGCGCCCAAGGACAAGCCGTCGACGCCCGCCGGGCAACCGGCAAGTCATCCTCAATAGTCCAGGGCCTGGCGCGTCGCAGCGCACTCATCTGACTCAAGACAGGTGCTTGACAGCTATGCCAACTCAACCTCTCAGCGGCAAATCGGCATTGGTCACTGGTGGTGCACGCCGTATTGGGCGAGCAATCGCGCTAGCCCTCGCGGAGGCCGGCGCGGATGTAGCGATCACCTATCGATCCTCAAATTTAGAAGCAGCAGAAGCGGTTCGAGCAATCGAGCTGCTGGGATGTCGTGGATTCGCGGTTGAATGCGATGTGCGTTCTGAAGACATGGTGCGGCAAGCAATAGCCGCCACAGCAGAACGGTTTGGACGGCTCGACGTGCTGGTCAACAACGCGGCCGTGTTTGCTTCTGCCCCGCTTGAGAGTATCAGTCTGGAGCAATGGGACGCAGTATTCGAGACCAATACGCGGGGGCCCTTCCTGTTAGCACGCGAGACATTGCCATATTTGCGCGCCGTACGCGGAAGAATCATCAACATAGGCTCACTGGGAGGCACTCACGCCTGGGCAGGCCATGCGCATTATTGCGCTTCAAAGGCCGCATTGCAGATGCTAACGCAGACCATGGCGAAGGCATTTGCGCCGGAGCTGTGTGTTAATTGCGTGGCGCCAGGGTGGATCGAATTTGACGAGGTTCCAAGAGACGAGGCGAAGCGTTTTGCTGCCAAAACCCCCATGCGTCGAAATGGCACTGCCGAGGATGTGGTACGCGCTGTGCTCTTCTTCGCTACAGGGCCGAGGTTTGTTACTGGTCAAACGCTGGCCGTTGATGGTGGACTAGGGCTCACTTAGGCGCTGACTTGAATCAGAGTCAGTTGGCCTATCTGGCAAACATGCGATTCCATAAGCCTCTTACGCCAGTCCTGTCCCCACTCTTGTCGAGCACGTCCGGTGAGCTGTCCTTGCCGGATACCTGCTTGTCGCTCGAAGCGTAACGCTTCACATTCACCTTGAGCGGCACATGTTCCCAAAGCCCAACCGGCTCCGGCTGTGCGGGCCAAATAGCTCCCGCGACCGCAGCTTGCGGATTGTCCTGGCACAAGCGTCTAGCCGTCTCCTCGCCTGCCCGTTGGACAACGTAGTCGTAAGCCCTTTTCAAATGAGGCGCTCGCCACACCATTCTATGCGCATCTGTAGCAAGAAAATGTATCCAATTACGATCCAAAAGTTCATTGGCAAATGCCTCTGCGATCTTGCCGCAGCGCCCATACAGAGCATTCGCTGTTACCTGGACCAGGCACCCTGAGCGCAGCCAATCGGCCACTAGTTCCGGATTGCCATGAACTGCAGGATACCGTTCGGGGTGGGTGACGATCAGTGTGTAGCCTGCGGATTGAAGCCTGTAAAGCGCATCGGACATTTTTGGCGCAATCGCAACATTGGGGAACTCAATCAGAAGGTATCCTTTACCGTTGATCGAGTAGCGCAGCGGATTTGCCATGGCTTCAAAAATGTTCTCAGCCGATAGATGAAAATCGCATCCAAGGCTAAGTTCAATAATGCCATCAAGCCGCTCGCGCAGCTCTGCCAGCCGTTCTCCGATAACCTGTTCCTGATATATAAACTCGTCGTTCGCATGTGGCGTACAAACAATGTGAGTAACGCCTTCGCCGGCAGCTTCATGCGCCATGGCCAGAGACGTTTTCAAATCAGGTGACCCGTCATCTACCCCGTAGATCAGGTGCTGATGAATATCGATCATCGTTCTCAGCCTTCTGCTTCCCGCAACAGTAACTTCAGCGCGCTGCCAGTGCCTCGACCAGTGAGGCAAAGACCTTCCAGCCGTCCACCGAGCCCAGCAACAGTTCGCTTGACCTGTCAGGATGGGGCATCATACCCAAGACGTTTCTCTTATCGTTAAGGACACCTGCGATATTGCTCAATGAGCCATTCGGATTCGCCTCCGGAGTCACCTCTCCATCTGGGGTGCAGTACCGGAAAGCAATTCGATCCTCTGCTTCAAGGCGATGCAACTCTTCCGGCGTGCAAAAGTAATTCCCTTCCATATGCCCAATTGGCATCTTCAGCACTTCGCCCTTTGAGAGCAGGTTTGTAAATGGGCTATCTACCGTCTCGGTACGCAGATGAACCTGTTTGCAGATGTACTTGAGCCCGGCGTTGCGCATCAGGGCTCCAGGGAGCAAACCGGACTCGGTAAGAATCTGGAAGCCGTTGCAGATGCCGAGCACGGGTCCACCACCGTCTGCAAAGCGCTTGACGGCTTGCATGACTGGAGAAAACCGAGCGATAGCTCCAGTTCGCAGGTAATCACCGTAGGCGAAACCACCGGGAACAAGAACCGCATCCACGCCCTCAAGATTCTCAGAGTCGTGCCAGAGAAAGGTAACGGGTTGGTGGGCCACTTCGGCGATCACGTTGTACGTATCGTGGTCGCAGTTGGAACCGGGAAATACCAAGACTCCAAATTTCATACTTATAGGTTATCAGCTTGCATCCATGGCTGGGCGCTTGAGGATGGCGAAGCTACGCCTGGCAACGTGGCACATTGGGTCAAGTTCAATCTGCAAGAGAAAAGGCCCCTACGGGAAACAGGTCTACCGCAGCAGTTGAGCGCACTGCCCAGCCTGCTACCAGAAGACTTGGCGCAAGAGTTGGCGGAGCGTCGCCAAGAGCGGCGAGAGTAGTATGCAGCACCTGCTGGCCGGGTTGAGCTGCGCGGGATACGACAGCGCAGGGGAAGTCGGGCGGGAGGCCCTGTTGGAGCCATTCCTGAGCAAGCAGATGGAGGTCGCGACCGGGCATGTAGACAACGCGCGTAGCGTCTTCCTGAAGCGGCGAGGACGATTGATTATGCGATTGAGCATGGTGACCGGTCGAGAAGAAAACGCTCGATGCCAAGTCGCGATCTGTCAGGGAGCAACCTAGTGCTGCCGCAGCGGCAAAGGCCGCCGAAATGCCGGGAACAACGTCGAACGAGATTCCTGCTCGCTTGAGGGCGGCTATCTCTTCGGCGGCACGGCCAAAGAGGAGCGGGTCGCCACTCTTGAGGCGCAATACGCCATGGCCGGCGCGGGCTCGATCAATCATAAGGGCGTTAATCTCATCCTGGGTGATAGTCTTGACGCCGCAGCGCTTGCCAACGTTCACAACTTCGGCCGCGGGCGAAGCGAGACCCAGAATCGCCTGCGGAACTAGGTCATCGTAAAGGATGACTTCGGCAGTCTGAATGAGGCGCAGGGCCTTGACCGTGAGCAGTTCTGGGTCCCCTGGGCCGGCTCCGACCAAGTACACCGTTCCTGCAGCGGGTGTGTGACCGCCTGACAACTGGGGCGATTGCGGGGCGAGAGCTATCTGCCGCGAAGGGCAAGTTGATGAATCGCAAACTTGACGTTGTGCAAGTTGATGCAATAAGGACTTGCGGGCGTCGCCCCGGGGCTGAGTTGCGAGGACCTCGCGGCGAAGCTGGCCGAGGCTCGCCAGCCAAGGGCCCAAATCCTGCGGAAGTTGCTCGTCGATCTCACGGCGAAGGCTCTGTGCAACGGCGGGGCTCTCTCCCGCGGTGGAGATGGCGATTTGCAGACTACCGCGACTGACGACCGAACCGAAGTAGAAGTCGCAGTTGGGAATGTCGTCCACGCTATTGCAGAGGATGTTGCGCTCGACGGACCCTCGATAGACTGCGGCATTGACATCTGGCGAGTCAGTGGCAGTGATTACCAGAAAGTTGCCATCGAGATCAGCAAGCTCGAATGGGCGCTCAACCCATTCGAGCTTGCCTTCAATGGCCAGTTGACGTATCTCAGGCCGCGCCTCAGGCGCAACAACGCGGAGCTCAAGCCCGGTTTTGAGCAAGGAACCGATCTTGTCAAGCGCAATATTCCCAGCGCCGACAAGGAGGCAGCGTCGGCCGTGAAGTTTGAGGAAGATCGGCAATAAGCTCATAAGCTGAGTCCCTATTCGCCAGCCGAGTGGGGAGCGCCCCGGGTGGGCAAATCGCGCTCGACGGGAGCAACGACTTCGCCTGCGAGTTGAGCGCGGAGTTCATCGTTGGAGTGGCGACCAAACCATCCACGCAGGCTCTCATCGGCCGTGCGGCCCGCCAGGTAATGGCGGAGCAGGCGCTCAATTGCTTCTGGGATGAGCGGCGCAGGGCAGCGGTAGCCGACCGGGCGAGCGATGGAGGCATGCTGGCCTACCGCACCACCGAGACAGAAGTAGTAGGCGTCAGTGAGCTTGCCCTCGTGTTTGATCTTCTTGCCTTCGAGGCCAATGTCGGCGATCCAGTGCTGGCCGCATCCATTGGGGCAACCGGTGACGTGAAGCTTGAGTTGCTGGTCAAACTGGGGCAGGCGCTCTTCAAGCTCGTCAACCAGCCAGCGGGTAAAACCCTTGGTCTCTGTAATGGCTAGTTTGCAGAATTCAGTGCCGGTGCAGGCAACTGCTCCGCGCCAGAAGGATGAACCTTCAACCTGCAGGCCAATCTTGCCAAGTTCACGAGCAAGCTCAGCGGTCTTCTCGTTGGGCACATCGATAAAGATCAGGTTCTGCGAGACAGTGGCGCGCAACGCCCCACTGCCAAATTGCTCTGCCAGGTCTGCCGCGGCTTCCAACTGTTCGCCAGTGAGACGGCCGCGCAAGACGGAAGCTCCTACGTAGCTGAGGCCAGGCTGGCGCTGGGGATGAATACCGGTGTGGTCGCGAAGGATGTCGTCTGGCACCTGCTCAGGTGCGCCCGGCAATAGCGTGAAGTCAAGGCGCGACTGAAGCTCAGCCAGAAAGCTCTCCGCAGTCCATCCCTCTTTCATGAAGAGGTATTTGAGCCGGGCGCGGTCGCGGCTTTCACGCAGGCCCTGCTGATCGCGGAAGATTTCAGCTACGGTGCGCACAACGCGCACGGCCTGATCGGGAAGGACAAATGCATTGAGGCGAATGGCAAGATGCGGCTCGTTCGACAGGCCTCCGCCAACGCGGAGGGAGAAGCCAACCTGGCCATTGTGCTTTACGGTGGTGAGAGCGATGTCGTTTATCTCTGGATAGGAGCACCACGAAGGGCAACCGGTGGCACAAATTTTGAATTTGCGCGGCAGGTTATAAAAATCCGGGTTGGCAGTGAGAAGCCGGGCTGCTTCAATCGCAATGGGCGAAGCATCAATAAGTTCGTCGGCTGCTACACCCGCCAGCGGGCAGCCGGTGACGTTACGCACTACGTCGCCGCAGGCGCCTTTCGGCGAGAGTCCTATAGCGTCAAGGGCGTCAACCACTTCAGGCAGGGATTCGATGGTAAGCCAGTGAAGTTGAATATTCTGGCGAACAGTAATGTCTGCCAGGTTTTGCGCGTATTTGCGAGTCAGTCCGCCAATGACACGAAGCTGACTGGCAGAGATAATGCCATTGGGAATACCGATGCGCATCAGAAAGTAATCGGAGGTGACGCCCTCGCCGCCTTTGCCACCAATGGCTCCGACACCGTCGCCCTGTGTGTAGATGCCCCACCATTTGAAGTAGGTGGATGCCCACTCTGGGACGACACTGGATCGGCCGGCGCGCGCAAAGGCACGGACCTCGTCGAAAGCTTCCCATGGGTTCTTTTCACGCTTCAGGCGCTCAGCCCTTTGGGCCTTTGTCTCTTTTACATCAGCAGCTTGAGTCATATTTTCCTTTTATGGACAGATACAGAAAACCCGCGACAGCTTGGCTGTATCGCGGGCAATTAGAACCTTGGAATTAAAATCGAACTCTTAGGCCCAAGTCACTTATGCGCGCGAAGTGGCGTACAAAAGCGACAACAAAGAAGACCGTTCATACAAGAATGATAGCCGGGAGGCGATGGAAAAGCAACCGCGCTGACCAAACTGAACATGGCACTGCAATGATCAGTTCTGCTGACCGTTCACGCGCACACGACAACTCAGTGCCTTCTGCCGTGCCTACTTCTTGTGTATTCCGGTCTTCTCAGAGAGATTGTTCGGCTGGCGATAGGCTACGCCGTATTTGTTCGAGATGAGGTTGGAGGAGATGCGCGCCGACTCATAAATGGTTGGCAATCCGCTACCAGGATGAGTGCCGCCGCCTACCAGGTAGAGATTCTCAACCTCCTCGAAGCGGTTGTGCGGGCGGAAGTAGAGCATCTGTGTAATCGTGTGCGCAAGATTGAACGTCGCACCGAGATACACATTGGACTTCTGTTCCCAATCTTCCGGAGTGATTATGCGCTCGGCGACAATGTGATCTTCAAGATCCTTGAGCGAGGTTCGTTCGACAATCTTCTTGATGACCTTGTCGCGGAACTCGGCCTTGTTTTTCCCCCAGTCAAATCCGGACTGCTGATTTGGCACGGGAACAAGTACATACAATCCCGATTTTCCTTCGGGAGCCACGAAGGGGTCAGTAACTCCAGAGTTACGAATATAGAAAGAAATATCTTCAGTTACTTCCTTGGTCTCAAAGATAGTACGAATACTCGAACGATAATCTTCCGCAAAGACAATGGTGTGATGAGGCAGGTCTTCATAGAGCTTGTCGACGCCCAGATAGAGCATGAACGTGGAACATGAGTATCGCTTTTTGGCCAGGCGCTCAGGAGAATATTTCTTCAGGGTGCCGGGAGCAATGAGGTTGTTCATGGCGTATGCGAAGTCAGCGTTGAGGATAACCTCATCTGCCATGACCTTTTCGCCGTTTGCGAGTTGAACGCCCTTTGCAATTCGCTCTTCAACGATGATCTGCGAGACAGTTTGGTTGAGGCGGATTGCGGCGCCCTTCTTCTGTGCTACGCGCGCCATGGCGTCAGAGATGCGGGACAGGCCGCCCTGCACATGAAAGACACCGAATTCATGCTCGACATAGGGAAGAATGCTGAAGAAGCCGGGGCACTCCCAGGGCGACATGCCGAGATACTTGGATTGGAATGTAAAGCAGAGCCGCAGCTTTTCTTCGCCGAAATAGTTGCCGAGATAGTCAAATATGGAAGAGCCAAGCGGAATGTAGGGAATGGCCTTGAGAAAAATTGGGCTGAAGAATTCCTTGAATGAGTTGTAGTCTTTCTGGAGACATGGGAATACTTTCTCGAAGCGCTTTCCCTCGCGGGTCAGGAACTTATCGAGATCCGCCTCACTGCCGGGGAACTGGCGAGCTATCTCCTGCTTCATGACTTCATGGTCGCCGGTCATGTCGATGGTGCGGTCGTTAAAGATGAGCCGGTACATCGGGGTGAGTTCAACTGCGTCAATATAGTCTTCGACATGCTCGCCTGCCTCCTCGAACATTTCATCGAGGATGAACTTCATCATAAGGAAGGTCGGTCCGGTATCGAAATCGAAGCCGTCGAAGGATAAGACTGCACTTCGACCGCCCACTACGGAGTCTTTCTCAAACAGCTCAACATCAAAACCGCGATGCGCTAGAATCATGGCGCTTGTTAGGCCACCTGGGCCTGCGCCGACAATAATGACTTTCTTCTTTTTCATAGAATGTGTGCCTTGAATTCTGCGATGAAGGGGCGCAGGTCTTTTAAGAGAACGGCTTGAGGATTGGCTCTGAGCACCATACCATCCATGTACATCAGGCTTTTTATGATATCAAACATACCCTCTTCGAATTCCATCCCGGACAGCACGCCAAGTTTGATCGTATCCATCATTTTGCGGGTAAGGCTGACTTTTCCGACAGGCATATCGGTAAAATCCGCGTACAAGGCTACAAACTTCTTTTCGAATACAGCAAACGCCTTGGGGCTCAAGCTAACGGAGGACATGTCGTTGAGAGAGCGCGCGGATGCGTAGTAGTCGAACTGGCTGAGCGCATCAAAGAAATGGTACAGGTTTATGCGGATGGTATCCGTTACCTTGCCGATGAAGCCTGTATCAATGAAGTAGATTGAGCCGTTGTCGAGAATTACGTTGCCGGGATGAATGTCGCCGTGAAATGTGCCTTTGACGAACATATAGAAACCATGGATGTGAAACAGATCAAGAAGCGTCTGATAGGAAAGGCTGCCCTCGGTTAACAGTTCATCGAAGGTCTTGCCTGGCGCGTAGTCCTTTACCAGCACCGTTTCGCCGGAGAGTTCGCGGTGAATTCGCGCAAAGCGGAGACTGGAAAGATCGAACTTATCGCGCGATTCGAGATATATCCGCTCCAAGAGGTCGTGACCTTGCACCTCATTGCGAAGGTCCAGTTCATTCAGTGTCATGGCGCGGAGTTCATGGATGACGGAAAGCGGATTGGCGACGCCGCGCAGTTTGGGATAAACCAGTTGAGCGGCCCTGAAGATGAGTTCGGCGCGGGCGATATCTTTCTCGAATGCAGGCCGGTAGTCCTTCTTGACCAGCTTTACGATTACATCTTCACCGCTTTTGAGGCGCGCGCGATGGACCTGCCCGACAGAGGCTACGGCAAAGGGCGTTGCGTCAAACTGAGAAAAGTTGGCGAGGAATTTGTCGCCGCCGTTTCTGGCAATCAGTTGATCGAACTGGGCAGGCGGAAGCTTGTTTTGGCGGCTATATAAACCCGCCAGCGCACGGCACTTGTCAGGGCCGAGGAAATCAATGCGAAGAGCAAATACCTGCCCGATTTTTACCGCCAGGAGCCCCAGTTCCTGGATTTTGTTTAAATCAGGGTCTTTCTTTCCAAAGATCATCCGGAACAACCGGACAAAATCAAGCCAGCTCATTTGATTATTGTCAGTGATGGTGACTGGCTTTACAACGGCGGCAGAGGAGCTAAGGCGGAAACGTTGATGGCATCAAAGTGCAGTGGCTGAGTATGAGGAGAGATTTTGCGCCGGTGAATGCTCCTTGAGTGCGAGAGTCTGTCGCGAATTTCGACGCTTTTTGAGGGTATTCGAGGGAAAATGCGTGGGTTTCAGGCTCGAAATATGACGAAAATGTATAGTGAGGTGTTACTAGTTGATTACGGGGTTAGTTTTGTAAGATATTTAAAATGAGCTTCTTAAGGATTTACGCGAGTTGAAAAGTGAACGTTTTGGCTCGCAGGGGTGGGGGGTATCCGATTTTTGGCTGGCGAGTAGGGGCTTTTCGACTCTAAAGTGCGGTGCCGGGTAGAGAGGGCTCATGAGATTATTGTGCGCCGACTGGAGTTAATTATCTGCAAAGTATTCTGCCGACTTGAGTCAGAGGTCCAAGGCCTTCGTGACAGGACTGGTCGGGAGTCGTGCTTATCCCAGGCCCCAACAGCGGAACCTGGGACACCTTGAGTTTGATTGTCCTCTTCGAAGATCAGGCAGCAGAGTTGGCGGTCAACTGCAACTCTGCCAGGATGCGCTGGACGGCTTCTTCCGCGGCTTTGGCAAGCTCGTCGGAGAGGCTCATCCTGATCGATTGGTGCGGGTCTATGGTGATGGCGTAGAGCACCACTTCGCGGTCACCACCGCGCATGTGGAAGACGTCGAGGAGGTCCTTGACGCCGATGTCGTGGGCGGTAAGCGTAGGCGGGTAGTCGCGCGAGAAGCGCGGCGTGATGCGGGTAACGGTTCCAATGGGGTTGCCGTCAGCGGCAGCGTCGATCATAAAGATGCGGTCGGCTGCTTCCAGCGGCTCCAGCAGGACGAACCCGCCGGTGCCGCCGTCCAGGCACTCCACGCCGGCTGGCAGCGTGTGTTTTGCGAGTGCATTTACCACATAAACGCCGATGCCTTCATCACCCATGATGACGTTGCCCAGCCCGAGCACCAGCGTCTTTACCGGTTCATTTGCCACTTTTCTCCCGTTCAAACTTCCACCCGCCTATGATTGAGGATACCGTGCCGCGCCCCTCAATATAGTCGTGATAGAAGGCCAGATAAATGTGCACGATGATGAACGTAACAAAGAACCACAAAAACAGGTGGTGCCAGAACCGCACGCCGAATTCCCCGCCCATCAGCGGAACAATCCAGACGAACATCCGGGGCAGCCACGAGTTGCTCATGCTGGAGTAGAGCGCAAAGCCTGTGACGGTTTGCGCAACAAACGCCAGGAAGGTGAAGAAGTAGATCAATCCAGCAAGTGAATTGTGTCCAGTGGAGATGGGCCCATGGAGCTTGCTTTCAAGCACGTCCGCTTTGATGACGTCCACGATCTCCTGCTGCTGAGACTTCTTGAGCGGGAAGAAGGCGTTCCAGTGGGAGTACTTGTTGCCGACGAAGCCCCAGTATAGCCGCGCCGCGAAGTTGAAGACGTAAATGAACGCGGCGATGAAATGCAGGAACCTGACCCATCCGAACCAATACTGCTGATAGGCCTCGGCTGCGTAGAAGGCGCGAATGGGCGCCCCGATAAGGTAGCCGGTGATGCAGAGCACCACCAATGCAACCGCATTGATCCAGTGGTAGACGCGTACCGGGAGTTCCCAAACATAGACCCGCCGGTACTCCACCGGATGCTTTTCAGCATCCGGTAAAACGCTGCCTGCGCCGGTGCTAGCACCGATATTCGGAGTACTCATTGGCATCACTCGAAGGAAACCTGGTGAAGGTGCTTACCCTGCGGATCGTACAGATGCACGGCGCAGGCCAGGCACGGGTCAAATGAATGGATCGTCCGGATGATCTCGACGGGCTGCTCGATATTCGCCACGGGGGTGCCGATAAGGGAAGCCTCAAAGGAAGAGCGCTGTCCCTTGGCGTCGCGCGGCGAGCCGTTCCAGGTGGTGGGAACGACGAGCTGATAATTGTCGATCTTTCCGTCCTTGATTTTGATCCAGTGCGCCAAAGCACCACGGGGCGCCTCGACCAATCCAACGCCTTCCGCTTCAGCAGGCCAGGACTTGGGCTCCCAGCGCTCTCCGTTGAAGGTGGATGTTTCGCGGGTCTTTACGCGCTCCATCAACTCCGCGAAGAACTCCTTGAGCCAGATCATAGCCAGAGACGCATCCAAGCCGCGAGCAGCAGTGCGGCCCAGCGTGGAGAACAAAGCGTCAACGGGCACATTGAGCTTGCCCAGCGTTTGCCCCACCAGCTCCTTCACATCCGCCCGTCCGGAGGCATAGCCGACCAGCAATCTTGCCAGGGGGCCGACTTCCATCGGATTGTCTTTCCAGCGCGGAGTCTTGAGGAACGAGTACTTGGCGTGACCTTCAAGAGTCTCAAAGGGAGGCTTGGGTCCGGTGTAGTTGATCTTGGTTTCGCCGGCCCACGGGTGGATGCCGACGTTGTCTCCGCCGTCGTAGCTGTACCAGGAGGAGGCGATGTATTCCTTGATCTCCTGCGAGTCACGCGGATTGACAGGGTAGACGCGGCTCAGGTCGCGATTGAGCACGACGCCGCGAGGATATTTGAAGGACTCGGGCTGGCCGTATCCCTTGGTTGGATACTCGCCATAGCTGAGGTAGTTCTTGAGTCCGCCGCCCCACTTGGACCAATCCTTGTAGAACGAGGCCACGGCAAGCAGATCAGGGATGTAAACCTGGTTGACGAACTCGTCGGCCTGGCTGATAAGCCGCGCGACAAGGTTCAACCGCTCAGAGTTGATGGCGGACACTTCATCCGTATCAATAGAGCACGGCACACCACCGACGAGGTAGTTCGGATGCGGATTCTTGCCGCCGAATACCGCGTGGATCTTGACGACTTCCTTCTGCCATTCGAGGGCGTCCAGATAGTGCGCTACCGCGATGAGGTTAACCTCAGGCGGCAGCTTGTAGGCCGGGTGACCCCAGTAGCCGTTGGCGAAGATGCCGAGGCCGCTGGCGGCAAAGGACTTGATCTTGTCCTGCACGGCGGAGAAATAAGCGGGTGTGTTCTTGTCCCACTTGGAGAATGACTGCGCCAGTTCGGCGGCCTTTTTGGGGTCGGCCTTGAGGGCATTGACGATGTCAACCCAATCCAGGGCGTGCAGATGATAGAAGTGCACGACGTGGTCTTGAACGTAGAGCGTCGCCATCATGATGTTGCGGATGAGCTCGGCGGTAGGCGGTACAGCGACGCCAAGCGCATCTTCAACGGAGCGAACGCTGGCCAACGCATGCACTGTGGTGCAAACGCCGCAAACGCGCTCGGTAATAGCCCAGGCGTCCCGCGGGTCGCGGCCGATGAGAATCTTCTCAAGACCGCGAATCATGGTGCCAGCGCTGAATGCGTCAGTAATGACGCCGTTTTCCACCACTGCCTCAATGCGCAGGTGGCCCTCAATACGAGTAACCGGATCAACGACAACGCGTGCCATAGTCCTCACGACTCCTTTTGGTCTTCAGCGTGCACTTCAGCAATCACGCTCCGTTTACGTATGTTGGTCACTACCGCGTGGGCAGCAACACCGGCGAGCGTAGCCACTCCGACCACCGTGCCGACCGTATCTGCCGTGCTCTCGATGCCGAAGCCCGGGAAGGACGAGAGGTGCTGATAGAAGGGGCCGTTGTCCCAGAAGCCTTCTTCGCTGCAACCGATGCACCCGTGTCCCGACTGAATGGGATAGCTGGTGCCTTCATTCCACTTGACCACGGAGCAGGCGTTGTATGTGACCGGACCGCGGCAGCCCATCTTGTAAAGGCAATATCCCTTGCGCGCGTTCTCGTCATCCCACGACTCAACGAACAGGCCGGCATCGTAGTTGGGGCGGCGATAGCATGTGTCGTGCACGCGGCGACCGTAAAACTCCTTGGGGCGGCCGAGGCTGTCAAGCGCGGGAACCTGTCCCAGCACCAGCAGGTGGGTGACAACGGACATCATCACATCCGCGATGGGCGGGCAGCCGGGGACGTTGATTACCGGCTTGTTTACCAGCTTGTGAATGGGGGTGGCGCCGGTGGGGTTCGGCTTGGCAGCCTGCACGCAACCGTTGGAGGCGCAACTGCCCCAGGCAACCACAGCAGCCGCATCGGCAGCCACGGTTTGCAGAATGGACTCAGCGGTTTTGCCGCCGATCATGCAGTAGACGCCGCCATCTTTTGTAGGCACGGCACCCTCAACCAGCACGATATATTTGCCCTTGTTCTTCTGGATGGTGTCATTCAGGCTCTTCTCCGCCTGGAAGCCGGAGGCAGCCATGAGGGTCTCTGTGTAATTCAGGGACAAGACGTCCAGCAGCGCGTCCGCAACGATGGGGTGCGACGCACGGATGAACGACTCACTGCAGCAGGTGCACTCCTGAAAGTGCATCCACAGGACGGCCGGCTTTTCTTTCTTTTCAAAGGCCGAAACGACTTGGGCGACGCCGGTTTGACCAAACCCCGCCACCGTTGCGGCCGTAGCGCAGAATTGAAGAAAATCTCTGCGGCTATAGCCCTTCTGCTCCATTGATTGCCAAATGGACTGACCCATGCCTACCTCGCTCGCTGTGCAGGTTACGGCAATACCTGGCTTAGGAGGAAATTGGAAAGGGGGCCAAGTAATCGCCTACTGACGAGAGCGAAGGTACGCATCGCTAATAACAAGTCGCTGTGAGCTACGTCACAGTTGTTCCACGAACCTGATTTAAGGTTGATGAGGCAACTGGGTCAAATCGTATGTCACATTCATTTTGAAAACACGAAACTAAATAACTCTATGTTCCATATGGAGAACAATATAGAGGAATTGGACCATTTGGTACTTGTAAGAGAGTGGATCAGTCCCGCGGAACTTCCAAAGCTCCGGTGAGGCTGGATACACGCTCGACATGGTGCGAGCGGCACCAGGATTCCAGGCCGCGCGCTATTCGCTCTGTGGCGCGTGGATCGGCATAGCTTGCAGTACCAACCTGGACAGCGGTGGCGCCTGCCAGGAGGAACTTGACAGCGCCTTCAACTGTGGCTATGCCGCCCATGCCGAGGATGGGAATGGAGACTGCGCGGGCCGTTTCATAGACCATGCGCAGGGCGATGGGCTTGATGGCGGGGCCGGAGAGGCCGCCGGTGATGTTGCTCAAGCGGGGCCTGCGGGTTTCAACATCAATGGACATGGCCATGAAGGTATTTGTGAGGCTGACAGCGTCTGCGCCGGCGTCTGCCGCGACCTTGGCCATGTGGGCGATGGAGGTCACGTTGGGCGAGAGCTTGACGATGAGGGGACGCATGGAAGCCGACTTGGCTCGGCTCACCAGATACTCAAGCGAACCCGGATCGGCTCCGAAGGCCATTCCGCCGGCATGGACATTGGGGCAGGAGACGTTGAGCTCATAGGCGGCGATGCCCTCGGCCTCGTTGAGCCTTTCAATGACCGCAATGTACTCGCCGACGGTGTAGCCAAAGACGTTGACGAAGACCTTGCAGAGGGGGTAGCGGGCCATGGGAGGGAGCTTTCGCTCGATGTAGTCTTCTACGCCGACATTTTGGAGGCCGATTGCGTTGAGCATGCCGGCGGCTGTTTGCACGATGCGAGGGGCAGGATGGCCTGGCATCGGTTCGAAGGAGATGCCCTTGGTGACGAATCCGCCAATTCGCTCGAGGGAGACGATCTCTTCAAATTCGATGCCGTAGCCGAAGGTACCGCTGGCGGCGATGACCGGGTTGACCAGTTCGAGACCGGCCAACTTTACTTTCATGTCAGGTTTCACGCGCGGCAATCTTCCTTTATCAGTGGGCAGTTGCTTCCGCAGCAAATGCCCTATTTGCCGGAGACAGGCTTTATGGCTACGGTCAGCACGCGGCCTACTGCTGCCGAGGGCTGATTGACACCGGCCAGCGAGGCAAGCGTGACAGCCAGATCTACCGGGGCTACTTGTTCATGATACTCGCCCGGCACAAAGGGAGCACCGAAGAAAGCCAGGGGGACGTGGCGGTCATAGGACCAGGGGCTGAAGTGATTGGTTCCAGCAAATTGCCCGCCTCCGGCCAACTGGAAGGCGTCCAGGATCATCATGACGTACCAGTTACCGTGCTCCGTGTAGGAGTGCGCCAGGAGCCGGCCCCACTCGGAAGGAGGCAACTGCCCCTTGGCGAGTTGCAGCCGGGTATATACGTCCTGGACTCGCGGGGAGTTGGGCAGGCGGTGCTGGTTGGGCTGAACCACCGTGGGCGGCAGCGCCCTGGTGAAGGGAGCCGGATTGCGGTCCAGACTGGCCACGGCGGCAGGAAGCAATGCGGCCACTTCCTCTTCAGCGGCTTTTTCATCCACTCCAAACTTCTCGAAAGTGCGCTTGTCGAGCACGATATAGGGCAGATCAGGGTCCGGTAGAAGGAAGGCCAGATGCTGACCGGCCGCGTGCTTTTGGTTCAGCTCGGCGTTCACCTTTTCGTAGACCTTGTCCATATCAATGGCCAGGGAGTGAATGCCCAGCTTGGCCGCTTCACCGGGAATGGGGGCAACTCCGTGGTCTGCGGTGAGCGCGAGCCATACGTTGCTAAGGCCGATGGACTTATCGAGCCAGGTATTGAAGCCGTCCAGATCGTGATCGAGGCTGAGAATCATCTGCTGCTCGAAATCGGAGTCGGGGCCAAACTGATGGCCCTGAATGTCGTTTGCGGATAGCGAAACGACGACCAGATCCGTTACGCCATTTTGGCCGAGCTTTTCACCGGCAATAAGCGCCTTGGCAAAATCGAGTTCGTAGCTGTTGGCTTCCGGCGTTCTTCCAACCAACTCAAAGAACTGGGTGGTTCCTTCGGCGTTGGCTGCGCGGGCAGCCTGCTCCACGCGGCCACCTGCATTGAAGGCCTTTGCCCACTCAGGCAGGTGCTCCATGTAATAGGTGGATGTGGTGAAGTGGCCGCTTGAGTTGTCGATCCAGAATGCGCCATTGGCGGACTGCCCGGCGGGAAGGATGGCGGCGCGGTCTTTGAGGGAGATGCCGTAGACGCGGGCACGGCCATCGGTGGCAAGACGCAACTCATCGCCGAGCGTGGTGGCGCGCAGGTTGAGTGGCGAAGCGCCGACTACCCACTTAGTGGCCCAATCGGGTGCGCCGGGCGCGTTTGCGGGGATGGAATCATGGGGCAGATCGACGAGCTGGTAGCGCTCGTCCTGCACCGAACTCACCTTCAAGTCGTAGGAGCGGGATGCGTCCCACCACTCGTTGGAGTCGATGCCGTGGCCGTCAGTATAAGCGCCGGTGCCGATGGTGGCGTGGCCGGGTGCGGTCTTGGTATTGGCGTAGTCATAGTAGCAATCGGTGAACCAGGCGCCCTCTTTCATGAAGAGATTGAAGCCGCGGCCTTTGAACTCGGAACGGTCACGGTTCAAGTAGTCGCCGCGGAACTGGTCAATGACCACAATGACGATGAGCTTGGGACGGCCAGCGAAGACCTGGGCAGGTGCAGAAGCTGGGAGAAGAACAGCAAGAAGCAGAGCGGCAAAGAAACCCGCCAGGGCCTTTAGAGAACGCGGATGCGAATGCATACCTCGATTCTAACCAGCCAATTGTTGCAGCCCTGTCAATGGAGTTGAGTTTGTGGGGCTATATAGTGTGAGGGGGAATGCGAGGGTTGAATTTTTCCTCTCCCAGGTCCCAAGGGCGGGACCTGGGCACACCGTGCTGACAAGGACTGGTCAGGCAGTGACGGGCTCTTTTGCGCTGGATTTGACGGGGGTGAGCCAGCCAAAGCGATCGGGTTTGAGGCCGTTGGC
>Ga0007854_10000433_pt1 | contig 27221 bp, 23 predicted proteins | sample CryBogCBH12Aug08_FD_60382 | JGI IMG/M metagenome (GOLD analysis project Ga0007854, IMG submission 60382) | Freshwater microbial communities from Crystal Bog, Wisconsin, USA - CBH12Aug08 | ecosystem: Environmental > Aquatic > Freshwater > Lake | place: Crystal Bog, Wisconsin, USA | collected... | reverse complement strand
CGCCAGCCAGGCCAGTAACTGCTGCTTGGTCAATCCCATCATCTTGGGGATGGACCGTCTTCTTGACGCCATCGACAGGCATTCGGTGCCGGAATACCAAGTTGATCCAGTACCCGCCAGACGACAGTGTCGGCCAGTTCTTCCATATTTGTGGGGTGACTATAAAAAGAGGGTGAAGCTGGCAAAACAATTGCCCCGGCCTCGGTTACCGTCAGGATATTGCGGGCGTGAATGAGGTTCCACGGGGTCTCCCTAGGGACGACGATCAGTTTCCTACGTTCTTTCAGAAACACATCGGCTGCACGCAGGATTAGGTTTTCACTCGTGCCCGCAGCTATGCGTCCGATCGTGCCCATCGAACAAGGGATGATTACCATGCCGTTAAAGTGGGTGCTTCCGCTCGCAAAGGGTGCGTTCATCGATTTCTCCCCATGCTCGATTATACCGGAAGGGAGCTTTAGGGAGCCGAGTTCTTCGTGGATTACCTGCTTGGAGTAGGCGGAGAGAACAAGATGGATTTCATGGCCGCCTTCAACGAGATGATGAAGGAGACGCTTGAGATAAATTGCGCCGCTGGCTCCGGTGGCGGCAATAACAAGTCGCATGCTAAGTTTTTTGTGCTGTCTGATCGTCCGTTACAGGTTCTGCCTTAAAGCAAATTGGTCGAGACGAGCGCGTTTCTCAACCGGTTCGAGCGATCAAGCAGTTCCCTGCTGATTTCGCTGTTCTTTTTGTTGGGCTCAAGACGGGTTGATTCATCCAGTAAAACAAGGCGGTCGCAGAGCGCATGCAGGGCCTGAATGGATCGGTCAGCATCTGCACTCCAAGCTGCCTGTATGGCTGCTCCAAGGGCGGCACCCTCTCCTGAAAACAGGGTGACAGTGGGTACATTGAAGAGATCTGCACAGAGCTGGCGCCAGAATGGGCTCTGGCTGCCTCCTCCGGTTAGACGAATCTCAGTCGGGAGCACGCCCAACTCGCGAAATCGGTCAAGTCCGTAAGCAAGCCCCAAGGTTACCCCTTCCATGGCAGCGCGGGCCAAATGGGGAGCAGTGAGATTTTGGGTGGTGATGCCGTGGAGTACGCCGCAACCACGCGGTAGGTTCGGCGTGCGTTCTCCGGCGAGGTAGGGAAGAAGAAGGAGTCCATCGCAGCCACAAGGAACACGGGCTGCCTCGATGTCGTACGTGGCATGGTCCCACCCGACGAAAAGTTTACGTGTCAACTCAGTTACAAGGGTCACGTTCATTGTGCAGGCAAGCGGCATCCAATGGCCCGTGCTATCACAGAAGGCAGCGACTTCCCCGCGGGGATCAACCACGGGTTTGTCGCTGAAGGCATATAGAGTCCCCGAGGTACCGAGACTCGCGGTCATAATACCCTTCCTGACATTTCCGGTGCCGATTGCACCCATCATGTTGTCACCGCCACCGGCACTAATGGTCACGTTATCTTGAAGGCTCCACTTCGAGGCTAGTTCAGGACGGAGCTTCCCGACGGGATCCGAAGAAGGAAGGAGTGGCGGCAGTTTGCCTTTCAGATCCGAGGCAACAGTTTTTAGAACCTGCTTCGACCAGCTGCGGGTACGGACATCAAGAAGCGCCGTGCCCGAGGCATCTCCACACTCCATTCTTTTGATGCCGGTGAGCCACCAGTTGATATAGTCGTGGGGGAGGAGAACCGAGACGGTTCTTTCCCAATTCTTCGGCTCGTTTTGCCTGACCCAGAGAATCTTAGGGGCAGTATAACCGGTTAGCATTGCATTGCCGGTCTGATCAACCACTGCCTGAGTTCCCCCGAGGGATTCCGTCAGCTCTTCGCATTGCTCTATTGTGGATGTGTCACACCAGAGTTTTGCAGGTCTGACAACCCGATCGTTCTCATCAAGCAGCACAAGTCCATGCTGCTGTCCGCTGACTCCGATTCCGGTCACCTCACTACGGCGGGCGCCGAGTTTTTGGAGGACTTGGCTTATGGTTTTCTCAACGGCCTGAATCCAGACTTCCGGATCTTGCTCCATGGCCCCTTCGCCCTTGGCCTCCACGAAACCATAGCTCTGTTGGGAACTGGCAAGAATTTCACCTGTCTTGATGTCAAGCGCGAGGGCCTTAGTACTTTGAGTTCCGCTATCGATGCCGAGAGTGATCATTTGAGAGGGTAGAATGGGGCCAAGCACGGGAAATGCCAAGGCAGGAGAGTCGGACGATTATTTCTTGCCAAGTCCACTTCAGGGAGGCATCCTTTCCGGTCACTTCAAGAGCAAGTACCAGTCACTTTCCTAACATGAGTATTATTACGGCCATCGAAAAAGAGCAGTTCAAGACCGACCTCGTACCCTTCGAGGTGGGTGATTCAATCTGTGTTCACACCCGTGTTATCGAGGGTGAGAAGGAGCGCATCCAGAGATATTCCGGCATTGTGATAGGACGGAAGGGTACAGGAATTAACGCAAACTTTACCGTACGCCGTGTCAGTTTCGGAGAAGGAGTGGAGCGTGTGTTTCCTCTCCATTCTCCACGAATAGCCAAGATTGAAGTTGAGAAACGCGGATCCGTTCGGCGTTCCAAACTGAACTATCTGCGAAACCGCAAAGGCAAGGCCGCCGTGAATGTCAGGGAGAAGGCTGCCGATGTTGCGGATTGACCGAATTGTTGACTGACCGGTGGCCCGATTGACGAAAATACGTCGCGGGCCCTCTCTTCTCCATGAGGAGAAACTTCATGACTGCGGCATTCGTCCCGTTGCCGGCGTCGATGAGGCTGGTCGTGGTCCGCTTGCTGGTCCAGTCGTTGCTGCCGCCGTCATTTTGCCGGAGGGGTTTCAGATGGAGGGACTCGATGACTCCAAAAAACTGACCCATGTCCAACGGGAAAAGTTATATGTCCAGTTAACAGCATGCGTTGGGCTTTATTTTGCAATTGATCAAGGAAGCTCAGAGGAAATCGGACAACTTAACATTCTTCGAGCGACAGCGCTTGCGATGAAGCGATCGCTAATAAAACTGAAAGAAAACGGACATCCTCCTGCTCATGCCTTGGTTGACGGACTGCCAGTGAAAGGCTTGCCGATCGAGCAGACGGCCCTCGTCGGAGGGGATGGCTTAAGCCTCAGCATCGCTGCCGCGAGCATCTTGGCCAAGGTGACGCGCGATCGCATCATGGATGATCTCGACAGGCAATACCCTCAGTATGGCTTTGCCCGACATCGGGGCTATGCCACAGATGAGCATCTCTCCATGCTGCGTGAGCATGGACCTTGCCCGCATCATCGCCTTGGCTACAAACCAGTCGACCAACCCTCCCTTGGATTCTGACGGGATTTCACCTTTTGTGACCTTCAAAAAATTAAGCAGTTGTTACGGAATCTCGGTGTAAGTGGGGCTCAATCACCTTGAGTCTTGGGGTGTTTCCATCCAAGTTGTTTACTCTAACAAAAGAGAATGTCTCCCCCCCCTTCGAATGACAAAAGTGCGTGATCAAATAAAACTCGTCTGCCGGCTCATTGCCGTTTCTTTCAGCCGCCGAGTCGCGGGTTTCTGGGGAAGTTCCTTCCTCTTCCTTGGCGGTGCTCTCTCGCTAATCTGGTTTTTAGTAAGGGTGATCCCGAAACCCAGTCGGGCAACCTATCCGTGCCAGAGGGCGGCATTCCCGGTCGCCACCGGCTTTCTTGTCTGGCTGGCCGGTGTAGTGCCGATCAGGCTTGCCCTGAAATATATGTCGCGCGGGCGTCTTGCGGCTTGCTGCGGCTTGCTCGCCCTCTCGGCTTGGACAATGATTTATTTCATCGGAAGTGGGGTAGCTCAAAACGTAGCCAAGCCCGAAAGCGCGGTGGTAACCGATTACAATTTCATCCCGACCACCCCGAACACACCCGTAGGCGTTGCACGTGGTATTTTTCCAGGCCGTGTCGTCTGGGCTCGCGATCCACAGGCAACAAAGTGGAGCGGACATTGGAAGGAGCAGAGCGACCAGTGGTGGCTTGATGAGAATACGGATCAGTCGCGTGTGGATGCTTTGTTCTCCAGTGTATTAACCCAGTTGACCGGCGCCAACGACTGTCAGGCAGCTTGGCGTAAGATCTTCCAATACTACAACAAGCATTCCCGCGGACTAGAGAAGCGCGGCTATCGACCGGGTGAGGTAGTTGCCGTGAAAATCAACCTTAATAACAGCACCAAGACTGCAAAAACCGACAATTACATCGACGCCTCACCACAGTCCGTACTCGCCATGGTGCGTCAGCTTGTCAATGAGGCGAAGGTTCGCCAGCAAGACATCATCGTTTACGATGCGCGGCGATTCATTCCAGCTTACATTCTCACCAAGGTCTGGAGCGAATTCAAGGATGTCCGTTTTGTTCAGTGGAAACCACCAACGGACCCTCAGCCCAAGCATCCCGTATACGGTGATTACAGCAAGCTGGAGGTATCGAACTGGGTGGATGGCGTGGCTTACTCAAACGGCAAATACAACGAAGCCAAGCTAATCCCCAAGCAGATTTTGGAAGCCACTTATATAGTCAACCTGGCCTTGCTGAAGGCTCATTCCTATCCATACAACACGTGGGAAGGGGGTGACGAGGGTCAGACAGGGGTCACAATGTGCGGGAAAAACCATTTTGGTTCCATCAAGGGGACTGCAGAACTTCACCCCGCAATCAACACCGACAAGGAAGCCGTCAAGAATGCTTATTCTCCGATAGTCGACCTTGCCTCTTCGCCCAACCTAGGTGCCAAAACCATCCTCTTCGTACTCGACGGCCTCTACTGCGGCCGCAAATGGCGATCATACCCGCAGCATTTTCCGAATCCGCCGTTTAACAACCGCGTCGAGCCCTACGAGAACTCCGAATGGCCGGCAAGCATCCTAGCCTCTCTTGACGGAGTTGCGCTTGACTCAGTAGGTCTCGACATTCTTTTTACCCAGACAAAGAACAATAACGATGCAGAGGGCCATCCGCGCATCCTCATCAGGGCCAATGCGGATGACTATCTCTTCGAGATGGCGCAAGCCGATCACCCACCATCTGGCACGCTTTACAAACAGGGAGGCAAGGTCGTCAAAAGCCTCGGGGTTCACGAGCGATGGGACGGCGATGCAACCATGCGTTACTCACGTAATCTTGATCCGGCAAAGGGCAAGGGGATCGAGCTGATCTACCTCCCCCCGGAACATGTGTCGGCTCCTTCAATGACTGGGAAGGCGGCATCCACCTCATCTTAGCAGCCGTGCTTCGCTCGCCTCGTATTCACCGTGGATAACCGGGGATGCGGTGAAGGGTGCATCAATAGTTAGGGGAATAACCGGCCACTCACGATGAACACGAAGTTTTTACTCCGCAATGGCTTGATCTGTACCTTCCTGGGTGCAAGCCAAGTCATCGCTTCCACACTTGGTCCCCTGACTCTCTGGTATGACCAGCCAGCGGCCTTAGTAGGCAAGGGAACTTACATCAACGAGGCCCTCCCCATTGGAAACGGAAAAATAGGCGCCTTGATCACCGGCGGTGTCGGCAAGGAACTCCTTCGTCTCAATGAGAACAGTCTATGGACAGGGGATTCAAATCCGACGGGAGATTTCAAGACGATGGGCGAGTATCAGTCCCTTGCCGATCTGAGTATTGAACTTGGAACGACGAATGCTCCGCAGGATTACCGACGATCCTTGGATCTGGCAAGAAGCGAGGCCACGGTTTCGTACTCCATCAATGGCGTGAGCTACCGCCGTGAGTATTTTGCAAGCCATGAGGCTGGTCTCCTGGTCATTCGGCTGACTGCGGACCATCCGGCTTCCTATTCGGGGACTGTTGCGCTGCAGAATACACGCAAGGGAGGAATTACCCAGTCGTCCACTGATCTCCTTCTCATGAAGGGAACTCTTCCCAATGGAATGAAGTACGAAGCGCAGGTCGTGATCGTTCCGGAGGGGGGTAATGCTACGGCGCATGACGGCATAATTGACTTCAAGGCATGCAACAGTCTCCTTCTTCTTGTCGGCGCTGGCACGAGCTACGTCATGGATGCATCCCGGAAATTCCAAGGCGAGGACCCCCAAGAAGCGGTCACCCAACGCCTTGCCAACGCAAAAAAATATACCTTCGACGAACTCCGTGCAGCCCATGAAAAGGACTATCTTGCATTGTTTGGACGCGTTTACCTGAATCTTGGCTGCTCTACGCCGCAGCAAAAGGCGATGCCCACGGACAAGAGGCGCGCTGCCGCCGCCCAAATAACCGACCCGGAGCTCGAATCGCTCCTTTTCCAATATGGTCGTTATCTCATGATCTCCTGCTCCAGGCCGGGGGGTCTCCCCGCCAATCTTCAGGGGCTTTGGAACGATTCCAATAATCCTCCTTGGCACTCAGACTACCATGCCAACATCAACATCCAGATGAATTACTGGCCGGCGGAGGTGACCAATCTTTCAGAGTGTCACACAGCTCTCTTCGATCTGGTTCTCAGCCAACTGCCCGTCTGGCGGGAGACAAGCAAGGTCTCAAACGATCTGAAGACACTGGATGGAAAACTCAGCATCCGCGGCTGGGCGATCCGTACCTCTCACAACATCATGGGTGGCATGGGGTGGAACTGGGATAAGACGGCAAACGCTTGGTATGCCCAGCACTTCTGGGAGCATTATGCCTTCGGGTGCGACCGGGAGTATCTGACGACGACCGCCTACCCGCTGATGAAGGAGGTTTGCCAGTACTGGCAGGATCATCTCAAGGTACTCCCTGACGACAGACTTGTGGTGCCGGATTGTTGGTCGCCAGAGCACGGCCCGCATGAGGACGGTGTTAGTTACAGTCAGGAGATCCTATGGGATCTATTCAATAACACCGTACAAGCTGCCGATGCACTGGGCGTTGACAAGGAGTTCAGGGATCAGGTCGCCTCAGCACGTGACAAGCTAGCTGTTCCAGGTGTTGGAAGCTGGGGACAGCTGCTCGAGTGGATGAATGAAAAGAAAGGAGACAAGTTGTTGGATACCCCAAACGATCATCACAGGCACACCTCTCATCTATTCGGGCTTTATCCAGGTCGCCAAATCAGTGTTGCACTGACACCAAAGCTGGCGGCCGCGGCTCTTGTCTCGCTGAAGGCTCGTGGTGATGTGGGCGATGTGAGGGAATGGTCCTTTGCCTGGCGTTGTTCTCTCTACGCGCGACTGCATGATGGAGATGCCGCCGAGGGGCAGATACGCCGATTCTTCGGAGCGACCTGCCCAAATCTTTTCGGCAATCATCCGCCGATGCAGATGGATGGAAACTTTGGCATTACTGCGGCCATCGCTGAGATGCTTCTGCAGAGTCATGAGGGTGGAATCTGGCTTTTGCCAGCCCTTCCAGTCAACTGGCCTGAGGGGTCGGTTAGTGGCCTTAGGGCAAGGGGTGGCTTCGAGGTGGCACTAACTTGGAAGGGTGGTGTGCTCACAGAGGCGGTTGTCTCCTCAAAATCAGGAACCAAGAGCTCCGTCTCTTACTACGGAAAGAAAATTGCCATAAATCTAAAGACTGGTGAGAGCCGCAAATTGAACTCTTCGGATTTCTTGGATGTAGCTCGCTGACGCATTGGGGCGCAACTCCTCAGCAAATGGGAGGCTCATTCGTCCAAGATGATGGATCCATCCACGGCAAACTGGAATCCAGGCGCAAAGGCAACCTCCCAGTAGTAGCCGTCAGGATCTGCGAAATAACCACTGTGTCCACCCCAGCTGGTATCCTGAGCGAATTTGACAATCGCTGCCCCAGCTTCATGGGCTTGGGCTAGAACTTGTGCGACCTCCTCTCGGGTGCGCACGTTATGGGCAAGCGTGACGCCGCTGAATCCTGAGCGAGCTGGCGGCACATCCTCCGAAATGTCACCAGCAAGCTTGTCGAGTGGGTAAATGGCGAAACGTGCCCCGCTGGTATTGAAAAAAGCTATATCGGAAGAGTCTGTGGAGCGGGTTGGCCAGCCCAGGCCGTCACGGTAGAAGCGGAGCGAGCGGAGGAAATCAGTAACCCCTAGAGTGACGATGCTGATGCGTGGTTCCATTTTAGTTCCCGTAGCCTAGAGACACCGGCAGATGGATTAAAACCACTTTTTAAGGGAAGCCCCGTCTCCCACCCCCCGATGGAAGACGGGACCATGAATCACGGGTCTGTTCGCCCCGTGTTCATCAATCTTTCATTCAGTCGATGTTGTGGACTTCCGCCTCTCTTCTGATCGATCCGAATACCTGTCCGATGGTTTTTTTGAGGACAACACCATGAAGACAACAAGAAGGATGGAGACCGTAAGGCTGACTACGAGATACTTCAGAAATATTACTACGATGAGGTGTATCATTGGTTCTTAGTCCATGTGCTTATGTCGATGACTTCCGCGGAAATACCGGTCCAATGATGCAGGTTGATATCTGCGAGTAGAAGTTGCTGGATCATTCGCTTGGCGAGGGATGAGACGCCGAACTGTCGCTGCGAACAGATCTATGGGTCTATCCCTCAAAAGCTGTTTATCAGTCAGTTCGTCAATCCGCCATCAGCAGAGGCCTGCGGTGAATCTGGGGACTTTGACTGATGAGATGTCAGGAAATTCCTTATGCCTTCAGTGTTGAGTGGCCATCCAGCGAGAGGCGAAGGAGATGAGTTCGCCTGCCGTGGCGAGACCGAGCTTCTCCTTGATGTTCATGCGATGGGTCTCCACGGTCTTTGCGCTGATGTGCATGCGCTCAGCGATCTTCGATGTTGAGAGGCCGCGCCCGATCCATTGGAAGAGTTCGAATTCGCGGTCGGTGAGATGGCTGAGTGCGGGCTGTTCGTTGCGAGTTGGTCGACCGGAGAAGGCCGCGACGATGCGCGCGGTGGTCTTCTCGCTCACATGGATGCCATCGGCGAGCACGTACCTGATGACGGCTGCCAACTTCTCCGGTGCCTCACTTTTCATCAAGTAGCCCCGCGCACCGGCGCGCAGGCAACGTTCTGCGTAGATGTCTTCTTCGTGCATCGAGAGGGCAATCACCGGCAGTCCAGGGTACAGGGTGATCAAGTCCTTTATCAGATCCAGGCCGCTTTTCCCGGGAAGACTCAGGTCAGTGAGGACCAGATCTGGGCGAAGATTCCCGACGACCGTCAGGGCCTCCTCCGCCGTTGCTACGGCGCCGCAGACGCAGATGTCAGATTCGAGAGAGAGAGCCGCGCTCAACCCCATGCGGAGAAAGGGATGGTCATCGACGATCAGCACCCGTCGTGGCGCGGGAGTAGTTTTATTGGCAAGAGTTGATTTCATCAACTGGCCGTGGATTGGGCGAAGTAACAGATCACTTCCGTGCCGCCGTCCCTGTTCGACTGGATTAAGAACTGCGCACCGATCATCTCTGCACGGTAGCGCATCACCCGCAGGCCCATCCCCGTATGGCTTTCGAGATCGGTGGGAAGACCACAGCCGTCGTCCCTTACTCTAAGGCTGGGTCCATTACTGTTCTCGTCCATGTGCACGGTTATCCGCTTCGCTCGGCTGTGACGGATCGCGTTGTAAATCGCCTCTTGAACGATCCGGTAGAGTTCGTTGGCCATCTTCGGATTCTGAATCAGCACCGGTGTCTGGCAATGGAATGAGCAATCAATCCCGTGTGAGGTGGCCGTTGCCTCGGAAAGTTGCCGCAGCGCATGCATGAGGCCTTCTCCATCGGCCACCACAGGGTTCATGCCGCGCGCCACTGCCCGGATGTTGTCAGTCGTCCCTCCGATTGCATCCTCGATGCGCTTGGCTTCCTCTGCCATCGGATGGTCAGTTTCCCTGAGTTTCTGCTGCAACAAGTGAGCAAAGAGTTTGATGCCAACGAGCTCTTGGCAGATGCCGTCGTGCAGGTCCGCCGCCACCCGGAGTTGTTCTTCCTCGACGGTGCTCATCACCTCGGCTCTCAGACGCTTTCTTTCGGCGCTCTCGGATTCCAAGGCGGCAATTGCCGTCTGTAGTTCGTTGGTGCGCTCGGCAACGCGGGATTCCAATTCCAGATTCAGATCCCTTGCTTTCTTCTCGATCAACTTTTGATCGGTGACATCGCGCACGACGGAGATTGATCCGATGATTGAGCCAAAGGAATTCATCACAGGAGATGATGAGACCTGCCGCGTGCGCATTTTCCCGGTGGCTGGAGTGCGTATTACCTCTTCCTCTTTGACGATGACCTCCCCCTGCAAGGCCCGCAGGGGTGGCGTTTCTTCAAGAGGTCTGGGGCTGCCGTCCGTTCGGAACACTTCCAGGCTTGAAGCGAGCCTTTTGACATCAATTGCAGCACTGCTGTCATCCAGCTTGAATTCGTGACATGCAGCAGGGTTGAAGAGCGTGAAATTTCCATCTTTGTCTGCAAACCAGATTTCGTCGGGGATGCTGTTTATGAGAGCCGCCAATTTCTCTTTTTCCAGTGTGACTTCATGATGGAGTTGCATTCTTGCCTCCTCGGCCTGCTTGTGTGCAGTCACGTCTTGGCTGAAGATGATGATACCGCCCACCACGCCTGGGGTGGCATGCCAAGGGCGCACTTCCCAGGTAATCCACTGGGTGTTGCCGTCCTGCCACACGAATGGATCCTCCTCTTTGCGCTCCACGGAACCGGCAAGGCAGCGGCGATGGACTTCCTTCCAGCGTTCCGGCAGGTCCGGAAAAATCTCGTAATGGCTGCGTCCGATGATGTCCTTCTCTTGGAGTCCGTAGGTTGTCAGCCAGTTCCGGCTGACGACAAGGTATCGCATGTCTGTGTCAAACATGGCGATTGCTGCGGGCACATGTTGCACAAATAGCCGCAGCTTCTCCTCACTGTTTCGAAGCGCAACCTCGGTCTCAGATGAGAACGCAAGCGATTGATCTCCTTGGTCGTGCCGTGCTTTCGTCCCACTACCGCGGGAGGGAGGGGAGGACGTTTTGGTCATGAGGAGAATCAGAGACGATTATCCGGTCAGGGAAAGAGGAAAAAAAGGGAAAGTATCCCTGTCCCCTTGGCTTCGTTTCGATTGTTCCGTACTAGCACAGGAGCAACGAAATCCTTCATGCTCTCTCTATAGAGGAAGAGAAGAAAAAGAAAAGCTAAACAGATTTGAGGATGCGGGGGATGTTGCCCTGACTCACTCGTTGGGATATTTCAGGCCGATCTGCCGCCGCACCTCGTCCAGGCATTCCATGATGGATATGCTCTCCGCTGTTGGGAGAATTTCCCCGGAGCCTTTTCCTTCTTTGACCAGACGCTCTATTTCTAGAGCTTGGTATTCCATGCCTCTTGTCTTTATGGGATAGGTAAAGCGTTCTATGACCTCGTCGTCGTTTCCAAAAACGGTAAAGCCAGTTGCATTGTACCAGAGCGGGTCTATTTCGATACGGGCCGTGGTTCCGACTACCACGGCCCTATTTTGACCCCGTAAATTTTTGGCAGAGTGAGTCACTGCCCTGCGCCCGCCTTCATAACCTAAGATGACGGTTACGGAATCGTCGACTCCGGTTTCTGAAAAAGTTGCCTGACCGACGACGTTGGAGGGGGCGCCGAAGAGATCCCAAGCGAAGGAGATAGGATAGATGCCAAGATCAAGAAGAGCACCGCCGCCAAGCGAGGGATCGTTGATCCTGTGCTTCGGATCAAGAGAGAGGCTCAGGGTGTGATCGACCAATAGCAAACGGACTTCGCCGATTGTCCCAGCCCGGATGATTTCTCGCAGGCGCACCATGTGGGGGAGCCAGCGAGTCCACATCGCCTCGAGAACCACGAGACCGCAGTTTTGGGCCAGTGCCACCACATCGCGTGCTTCCCTGGCGTTGAGGGTAAATGGCTTCTCCAAGAGTACGTGCTTGCCTGCCTCCAGCGCTAGGCGCGCATTGGCGGCGTGGTAAGGGTGAGGGGTGGAGACATAAATGACATCGACTTCGGGGCATGTAACCAACTCTCCGTACGAGGAAAATGATCTGTCGATGCCATACTTTGAAGCGAAGGTATCGGCTGACTCCCTGCCTCTCGAACCCACCGCGGTAATGATGTGGCCGGTAGCTAAAAGGTCCTTGGTGAAAGTATTGGCAATCCTTCCCGTGCCAAGGATGCCCCATCGTAAATTTTTACCCATCTGTGAAACTTAAGAGCTGTTAAACTCATCAGGAAGGAAAAAGACCCTCTGTTCTGCTTGGAGGAATGCCCTGCAAAACCGTTGACGGATATATGGCCGGCACCCTCGACAGGTTCCTGCACGGGAGTATAGTTGGCATATGACACTTCTCATCCTGATTGTGGTCGTCCTCGTGTATTTGCTTAGTTCTATTCGTGTGTTGATGCAATATGAGAGGGGCGTTGTGTTTAACCTCGGCAAGTTTGCGGGGGTGCGTCAGGCGGGAATCACGATGGTTTTCGCACCCTTCCAATCCATGACCAGCGTATCACTTCGCACCGTGACGATGCAGATCCCGTCACAAAAGATTATTACCAAGGACAATGTGTCAATTGATATAGCCGCCGTCGCCTATTACAAGATCTCCGACCCCGAAAAATCAGTAGTTGCGATAGAAAATGTTTACAGTGCCATCAATCAGATAAGCCAGACAACGGTGCGCAATGTTGTCGGTCGCTTTTCACTCGATCAACTCCTTGCCGAGACAGCCAACATCAACGAGCAGATCAAGACTGTGATTGACACCCATACTGAACCCTGGGGCACTTCGGTGACGGCCGTCGAAATCAAAGACATCACATTGCCCGACAACATGCAGCGAGCAATGGCCAAGGAGGCGGAAGCCGAACGCGAACGCCGTGCCAAAATTGTGGCGGCGGAGGGGGAATTTCAAGCGGCAACCAAACTTGGCCAGGCGGCCGATGTAATTACCGCACACCCTGTCGCCCTCCAGTTGCGTACTCTGCAGACAATGGCTGAGATAGCCACTGAGAAGAACTCGACTATTATTTTCCCAGCGCAATTCATGACGACTGTCGAGGAAGCCCTAAGGACGCTCAAGAAGGATTCCAAGAGTGATTAAAGTCCTTGGCATGGGCAACTAGGGGCTCTTTCCATGAGGAAGGTTCCGTCATGCAAGATCGAAGCGATCAAGATTCATGACCTTGTTCCAGGCAGCCACGAAGTCGTGGACAAATTTTTTCTGCGAGTCCGAACTGCCGTAGACCTCCGCCAAGGCACGAAGCCGGGAGTCGGAACCGAAGACAAGGTCGACGCGCGTGCCGGTCCACCTGAGTTCGCCCGTTTTACGGTCGCGGCCTTCAAAGAGGCCAGCATCAGTCGTCTTCCAGACGGTGTCCATGTCGAGCAGGTTGACGAAAAAGTCGTTGCTCAGTACTTCCGGCCTTTTGGTGAAGACTCCGTGCCGGGAGTCCCCGAAATTGGTCTTTAAGACACGTAGACCTCCCAAGAGCACGGTCATCTCAGGCGCGGAGAGAGTGAGCAACTGCGCCTTGTCGACAAGCATCACCTCGGCTGATACCGACATCCCAGTTCTCAAGTAGTTACGGAAGCCATCGGCGAGGGGCTCAAGGACGGCGAAGGATTCTTCGTCGGTTTGCTCCTGAGAGGCGTCCGTGCGTCCCGGGGTGAAGGGAACCGTGATTGGATGACCAGCGTTTTTTGCAGCCTGCTCGACACCTACGCATCCGGCCAGCACGATCAGGTCGGCAAGCGAAACTCGGGAGCTGTTGAAAGCGCTACGAACGGCTTCCAATGTTGCGAGCACCTTGGCTAGTCGTTCCGGTTGATTGATTTCCCAATCACTCTGTGGCTTGAGACGGATGCGGGCACCGTTGGCCCCTCCGCGCTTATCAGACCCACGGAAAGTGGAAGCCGAAGCCCAGGCTGTAGACACCAACTCCGAGACTGTCAGGCCTGAAGCCAGTATCCTAGACTTGAGAGAGGATATATCGGCGGCGTCGATAGGAGGGTGAGTCGGAGAGGGGACGGGATCCTGCCAGATGAGCTCTTGCGCCGGAACCTCCGGGCCGAGATAGCGTGAGCGAGGACCCATATCACGATGAGTCAGCTTGAACCAAGCCCGGGCAAAAGCTTCGGCGAACAGATCTGGATTGGCGTGGAATCGACGGGATATCTTTTCGTAGGCTGGGTCAAAACGTAGGGCAAGATCCGTGGTCAACATCGCAGGTGCGTGTCGCTTGGAGGCATCGTGAGCATCCGGCACGCTCCCCTTTCCTGCACCGTTTTTAGGTCTCCACTGATGTGCACCGGCCGGACTTTTTACCAGCTCCCATTCGTACTCAAAGAGATTCTCAAAGAAATTATTGCTCCATTTCGTAGGAGAGGAGGTCCAGATGACCTCTAGTCCGCTGGAGATCGTGTCATCACCTTTGCCAGTGCCGAAGCTGCTTTTCCATCCGAGTCCTTGCTCTTCCAAGCCCGCAGCTTCCGGGGCGGGGCCCACATATTTTGCATCCCCCGCACCGTGGGTCTTGCCGAAGGTGTGGCCGCCCGCGATGAGGGCTACGGTTTCCTCATCGTTCATCGCCATTCTGGCGAATGTCTCGCGGATGTCTCGAGCCGCAGCGATCGGATCGGGGTTGCCGTTTGGACCTTCTGGATTTACGTAAATAAGCCCCATCTGAACGGCAGCGAGCGGGTTTTCCAGTTCACGGTCTCCGGAGTAGCGCTTGTCATCCAGCCACTTCTTCTCTGAGCCCCAGTAGATGTCTTCTTCCGGTTCCCAGATGTCCTGCCGGCCACCACAAAAACCGAAGGTTTTAAGTCCCATCGACTCAAGGGCGACGTTGCCCGTGAGAATCATCAGGTCGGCCCATGAGATTTTGCGCCCATATTTCCGCTTGATCGGCCAAAGCAGTCGCCTCGCCTTGTCCAGATTGACGTTGTCGGGCCAACTATTGAGTGGGGCAAAACGCTGGCTGCCGTTTCCTGCTCCGCCTCTGCCGTCGCCTGTGCGGTAGGTGCCGGCGCTGTGCCATGCCATCCGAATAAACAGAGGCCCGTAGTGGCCGAAATCTGCCGGCCACCACTCCTGAGAATCGGTCATCAGCACCAAAAGGTCCTTCTTCAACGCCTGGAAATCAAGGCTCTTGAACTCTTGCGCATAGTTGAAATTTCCTCCCATTGGATCGGAAAGTGGCGAGTGCTGGTGAAGGATGGACAGGTTGAGTTGATCGGGCCACCAGTCGCGGTTGGACGTGCCGCCGGTAGCTACGTGGTGGAATGGGCACTTGGCTTCGGTTGTCATGTTTTTACTGTGGGATTGCGGTAAATTGGGATGGCAGATGGATGTTAATCTTACCTGTGTGCTAGGAGGTCCGCGACCTTAATTTGTGATGAAACTGGGTGCATTAACCGAGTAGGAAAGTGATACGAAACACTCATGATAGGCTTCCCAGGGGATGCGGGCCAGAGCGATAAAATGATTGTGGAGTCCAACAACTCGGCAAGTATCGTGAGAGAATAAATGGGTTTCACTCCGCTTCCCTGAAGATCTGACTTATTGGATGAAAATAGCTATTGTTCCGAATGCCTTCAAAGGGAGTCTTACCGCCTCTCAGGCAGCTGACTGCATCGAGCGTGGGTTGAAAAAAGCGCTGCCAAAAAGTTCCTTTCTAAAGATTCCCATAGCTGACGGCGGGGACGGCACCGTTGCGGCCATCGTGGAGGCGACAAGCGGGCGAAAGGTCCATGCTTGGGTTCGCAATCCGCTTGGTCGGAGGGTTCGGGCACAATTCGGTATTACTGGCGACGGACGGACAGCTGTCATTGAGATGGCGTTGGCAAGCGGTTTGGCATTGATCAAACCAGCCGAACGTAATCCCCAACTTACCAGCACGTACGGAACCGGTGAATTAATCCGCTTCGCTTTGAATCTGGGGGTCAAGGAGATCATCATCGGAATTGGAGGAAGTGCCACAAATGATGGTGGCACTGGTATGGCCAGGGCACTCGGCATTAGGTTTTTTGACGCGCGAAACCGCGAATTGGAAGATAACGGAGGCGCATTGACCAATCTCTCTCGCATTGATGTTTCCGGCCTAGACGGGAGACTAAGAAAGGTCGCCGTTTCCGTTGCGTGCGACGTGGATAATCCCCTTTGTGGACCGAGAGGGGCCGCTGCAGTCTATGGTCCTCAAAAAGGAGCGACCTCGGCGATGGTAAAACGCCTTGATGCCGGATTGAAACGCCTTGCAGACGTAATCAAAAAGGACTTGGGGATAGATGTCGCCCGCTTGCCTGGAGGCGGGGCTGCAGGTGGACTGGGGGCGGGACTTGTTGCCTTTCTCGGCGCTCGGATGCGCCCCGGTGTGGAGGTCGTCAACGAGACCATAGGGATTGAAGGAAGGATTGCCGGCTGCAATCTAGTCGTTACCGGTGAAGGACGCATGGATGGGCAGACCGCAAACGGCAAGGCCCCAGCCGGTGTGGCTAAGCTCTCAACAAGACTGCGGATTCCAGTCATTGCCATTTGCGGCTCTCTTGCACCGAGCGCGACAAAAGTGCGCTCACTAGGGATTGAAGCCTTTTTTTCCGCCTTGGAGGAGCCCGTGGCAGAGGTAGATCTGCCCGCGCGCGCTCCCGGTATGCTTGAGCGTTGCGCCGAACAGGTCGGTCATCTCATTGCGCTGAAGTGTAGGAAATGATCCTCATGGGATTTCCTCTCCTTCTCTCGCTTGTCCTGATGGGTATTGCACTCATCGTGCTGCTGACCTCGTTGCTCAAACATAACACATTCCTTTCGATGTTTGTCGTCTCGCTTCTTCTGGGAGTCGTTGTTCTTCCTGCTCAGGACGTGGTGCCTGTCATAACGCAGGGATTTGGTGAAACGATGAAATCCATCGGAGTGATCATCGTTCTTGGCATCATGATCGGAGTGCTCCTCGACAAGACCGGGGCGACAATAAGCATGGCAAATGCCATTTTGCGGCTGACTGGAAACGAAAAATCCGGCCTGGCCATCGGAATGACGGGATTTGTAACGGGTATACCGATCTTCTGTAATTCTGGTTTTGTTGTATTGAGCGGCTTGAATAGGACACTGGTGCGGCGCACTGGCAAACCGATGATCTATATGGCCACGATGCTAGCTGCAGGACTCTATGAAATTCATTGCCTGATTCCACCCCATCCGGGTGCCATGATGGCCGCCGGCTTAATAAAGCCCAACATTGCTCACCTCATCGTGCTCGGCATCGCGATTGCCATTCCCGGAGTCCTAGCAGGCTTTGCTTGGGCTAGCTTTGCGTGCAGGAACGAGCCCCGCTGCCCGGTCGACTTGCAATCCAATGATGATCTTGACGACCGTGATCTCCCGTCAACTTTTCACTCCTTTCTTCCTGTCTTGGTTCCACTCTTATTGCTGAGCACTAAATCGGTTTTTTCCCTCAAACATGCCGAGAGTGGCAATTGTATTGAGAATGCAATCAACCTAATGGGTTGCCCGGAGGTCGCACTCCTGATCGGTGTTGGATTTGCAATCACCCTTTTCAAAAAAATAAACACCACCCTTAGTTGCGAGTTATTTGATGATGCCATCGAAAAGGCCGGGCCGATTCTTGTGTTAACTGGTGCCGGTGGGATATTCGGAGCGGTCATCAAGGCGACAGGGGTGGGAGAGCATGCCGGAGTTTATTTGGCAGGCACTGGGCTGGGCCTGTTCATACCCTTTGTCATTTCTGCTTTTATGAAGACAGCACAAGGATCATCAACGGTGGCAATCATGACCGCAGCGGCCATTGTTTCACCGATGCTGCCCTCCTTGCATTTGGAGAACGAGTCGGGAAAACTATTAGCGACGCTAGCCATGGGAGCCGGTTCCATGGTTGTGTCGCATGCCAACGATTCCTACTATTGGGTGGTAACGAAATTTTCAGGACTAGATTCCGGCGCGACTCTGCGAGTCTATACAACCACAACGCTCGTGATGGGAATATCGACGTTTCTAGTCATTTTGCTCTGCTCATTGTTCATGTTGTAGAGGTAAAAAACCACCTGTTATCCATTGGAAAATGAGGTTTCCAATGCTCTTCTAACCGCTGTTTCCAACGGATTGCACATCAAACTTGAGTTCATCCATTGCACGTCAGCATCCCTTTTTTATGAGCCCCCCCTTGCCAGAATTTCAAGTTTCCTATCCAAGCCTCACCATCTTCGTGGCCATGCTGATTCTATCTTTCGCAACTCCCGACCTCTGCTCAGCCGACGGGTCGATAAAAAGCGCTCTTGAAAAGGATCCTCAGGGGTGGGTTGACATCATGCCCCCCACCGACCTCTCCGGATGGGTCAGTGTCCCCTGCAAGACAGGTGCCAAAGTCACTCGTATGCAATGGCATGTGGACAACGGCCTGCTTACCTGTGACGGCGACGGAGGGCACGATATGCTGCTGCTCAAGCGGGAGATAGGAAACGCCATCTTCCATGTCGAATTTTGCTTTACGAAGATCGGCAATCCGAAAGCCGCATACAACAGCGGTGTGTGGGTGCGTACCCTGCTCGACAGTTCGATATGGCATCAAGCCCAAGTGCAGAGCGTGGCCGGAGGCTATCTCTTTGGCGTCACCCCAACGCCTTCCGGTCCGACAAGATTTAAAATCAAGACCGACCCCTGCCGTGTGACCGAGGCTGGAAACTGGAACACTTTTGAAATCACCGCCGAAGGGCCTAGACTTTCACTTTTGGTCAACGGGTACGTCACAGCCGTCCTGCCCGATTGCGCTCAACCCAAGGGCTACCTTGGTCTGGAAGCCGAGGGGTATCGGATTCAGTTCAGAAATCTCAAACTCAAGGAACTTCCTTGATCTCTCTTCAGCCTCGGTTCGAAGAACTTTCGAGTGTACTCTTTTTTTTGGTGTAATGAAATTAAGCGGATGACAAAATTTGAGTTTTCCTAGCCATGAAACTTCCCCTCCTAGCCGTCATGCTCTTGGCCTCGACGTTGACACTGAAGTCCGCCGCGTTGCAGGAATCGCTAAAACCCAGACAGCAGTTTTTTCCCGGTCAAATCTGGCCGGACAACAATGGTCTGCCCATCAACGCCCATGGAGGCGGGTTGTTGTTCCACAATGGAACTTACTACTGGTTCGGGGAGCATAAAGTCGGCGGATCGACGGGCAATGTTGCCCATGTCGGGGTTCACTGCTACCGATCCGTCGATCTCTACAACTGGACAGACGCCGGGATTGCTCTGCCCGTATCCACCGATTCCTCAAGCGAGATAGCCAAGGGTTCGATCATCGAGCGACCAAAGGTGATCTATAACACGAAGACAGGGAAATTTGTGATGTGGTTCCATCTTGAATTGAAGGGACAGGGATACAAAACCGCCAGGACCGCCGTAGCCATCTCCGATCGACCGGAGGGCCCCTATACTTTCCTGCGATCATTCCGGCCGGAGGCCGGAGTCTGGCCGATGGATATTACCGAAGAGGAGAAGAAACCTAGTACGGGGAATGCCCTCCAACGCGACTTTGCCGGCGGGCAAATGTCCCGAGACATGACGCTGTTCTCCGATGATGACGGAAAGGCCTATCTAATCACCGCTTCGGAGGACAATCACACCCTGCAGATCCATGAACTGAGCGAAGACTACCAATCATTTTCCGGACATTATGCACGAGTCTTTCCAGGGGGAGTGAACGAGGCTCCGGCGGTCTGCAAGCACGATGGCCATTACTGGATGATCAGTTCCGGATGCACTGGATGGTCGCCAAACGCTGCCCGTTCGGCTGTTGCAGACTCAATCTTTGGGCCATGGAAACCCTTGGGTAATCCGTGCCGGGGTGTCAATCCTGCGAATAAATTGGGGCCTGAGAAAACATGGGGTGGACAGAGTACCTATATCCTGCCGGTGAACGGCACGCCAGAATGCTTCATCGCCATGTTCGATATCTGGAACCCAAAGAACGCCATTGACGGCCGCTATGTGTGGCTGCCGATCCGGTTTGGAAAGGATAATTTTCATGTGACATGGCGTAATGCTTGGGGGCTTTCGACTTTTGACTCGTCCCTCCCTAAATAAGCGTCAGGCTTACATCTTCAATCTTGGTGGATCTGATCCAGTAATCTAACCTGAACTAGGTTGTTTTTAAGGATCGGGATAAGATCTGCGGCATAGGACTCTTGGTGTCCCTTCTTGGGTTTATTTTATCCAAGTGAAACACCTCATCGTGACAATACTTCTCACATATCTAGGGGTCAGTCTTTCAATCTCAGTGCTTCTGATTCTTTGCATGATGTTGTTCTCGAAACGATCATCAGACAGTTCGTCCAATCTATCAGAAGAAGGCAGGGAATCAGGCGAAAGCGATGAATGAGTAATTCTTATGGTTGCGGAGGATTCTCTGCCATCGCACCTCCAATGCTCGGACATACTCATAATGGCGGTGCGATTAAAGGACTTTTGCGCCATTCACCAACGGAATTGCCCATTTCGTCACTTTTTTGAGTTGAAGCGAATGTTTTTCCAACGATTTGGACGCAAGCATGTCTATTTTGGCGGGCCGCTTATTAAAAACCATCCATGAAAAAAACTCTCATTGCCTTTGCTGCCTTGCTTGGTCTGGCCGCCAGTTCTCAGGCTCAGCAGACGCTGACCCTTAGCAGCGCATCCTCAGAACCTGCCTATGTTGGCAACGATACGGGGCATTTCATCACCGGAAACCCGTTCAACATGTGGTGCATTGATTCGCTGGATGATGTGGGTATCGGCAGCAGTTGGTCGGTCAATCCGGTCTCTCTGAACATAGCCTCACCCGACACGACGATCTTAAGCACCCCTTACAATTCAGGCTATCCGCACCTCACCGTGCAGGACTATCAAGCCATGTTCATTCTTGGTTCGCAGTTCACCGGCAATATAACCACTGACACCCTATTACAGGATGCGATCTGGAATTTTGCCGCGCCCAGCTCCTATTCGTTAAATTCCACGGCCCAATCTTTGCAGTCCTCTGCGCTGGCGAGTGTGGGAAACTACGACTACAGCAACGCCTATGTACTGGTGCCTTCTGCTCCCTATCCTGCCTTTGACGGATCGGCCCAGATTTTTGAGGCAGGATCGCTTGCCGCGATTTCATCACCTTCCGCTCCGGGTGCGCCCACACCCCCGATGACAGCCTGCTTGGCCTTTGCTGCGGTATTGGCACTTCAGGCCCTTCGCAGCCGTAGGGTTCAGTTGGCAAGAGTCGACTAATTATCAGTTGCTTTCCAATCCCCGCTTTCCCTTTTTGGTTTTTGGGAAAGCGGGGCTTTTTTTTGATGCATAGGAAAAGCCAAGGATAATAACCCATACACCCCCAAAGTGATTTTCAGTTAGTTCGAGAGATGGCTGCAGTGGAGGCAGAGGGGTTTGTCGACGCGACTTTAGTCGGCGGTCAGGCTGCTCTTGATCGATTTCATGGTGCTCTCAATCAGCCGGTAGGGAGTCGCTTCCCGATTTATTGTGGAGGGGGGTAGGGAGACTAGTCGTGGATTTTCCCTTTACCGGCCGCTGCCCGTTGTGGCAGTCGCCGCAGGTTACGAAGTGGATGTTGTGTTTGCTGGTGGGAGAAAAGAAGGTGGTGTCCATCTTCTCGACATCCAAACCGCAATGCGAGTTGGTCGGATGACAGGTGGCGCAGGACGCCTTTGCTGAATTCGAATGGGAGGAATGGCAGTCCAGACAGCTCAAGCCCTCGTGTACACCAAATGGAGTCCGGTCATCCTCAGAACCAAGCTGGCGCAGGGCGTTGGGGGCGTGACATTGGGTGCAAAGCCTCTGTGCGGGATCCGAAGAGACCTTGACCGGCTCACCATTGTGAGTGATGGGCGTGATTGGCAACTGATCGGCTGAGATTGAAGCCTGCTCATGGCGGATGAAGAGTTGGGAAGGGTGGAATCCGGGTGCGGTTGCGTGAACCTGATGGCATGCCAGACATGGAATGACGGGCTGGAATTCCTTTGCAGGATCTTTCAATTTCCACGGCCCCTTTCTGGAAAGGGGAGTGACGAGGTCCTCTATATGGTGGTCGTAAAACATTCCGTGACAGCGAAGACATTCAGCCGCCATCTGCTCCATCTGATTATGCTTTGGATCGAGAAAAATGTCCTTATAGGTGACCGCATGCCGACTCGCCTGCCAGTCAGCGAAACTGCGCGGGTGACACTTGCGGCAGGCCTGCTGCAGGGCCAGCACCCCGGCCTCAGTGAGGTGACGGGTTTCTTCGGCGGGAGCCGGACGGAAATGCTGCACGATTCGGTTGGCGTGCTCGGTTAGTGCATGGATGTTGAGAGTGAGGGAACTTCCATGGCAGTTACGGCAGTGAAGGTCACGGTGGAATGAGTTTTGCCACGAGTGGACGTGGGAGGCTTCCTCGTGGCAGACGGCGCAGGTATTCTGGGGATTCCCAAAGTTGAACCAGACAATGCCGCCAAAGCCAAACGCCAGCAGGAAGACAAGGGGGATGAGCCCTGCGGCACAAATTAGCTTCGTTCGCTGGCTGATTTTCACGCGAAGCGACTGCCTTTCCAGCCTGTCTTGATGTAATCCGAAACCCAGTAGGCGACGGCCATGATGGTCAGGGCGGGATTAAAGCCGCCATTGTTGACGTTCAAGCTGCCGTCGGCGATGAACAGGTTGTCAATTTGATGAACCTGTCCATGACGGTTTGTGACGGAGATTTTCGGATCGTCTCCCATTCGGCAGGTGCCGGCTTGGTGCTGGCCGGCCGACTGTCCCGGTACCTTTCCAAAATAGCGCCAGGTTTGTATCGCGCCCATTTCTTTAATAATCTGCTCTGCTTTTCCGGAAAGGAATTCGCCTGTTGGAATATCCATCGGGTGCTGTGTGCCGGAAAGACGGCAGACGGGAATGCCCCATGCATCCTTGACAACCGGGTCGACAGTGACTCGCGAACTGAAATTGGGGATGTTCTGTACTGGTCCGTGAAGGCGAACTGTCCGCTTGAAATTGTATCGCTGAAAGTCCTTGTGCGCCTTGCCCCATCGAGGGGCGCCTGGCGGACGCAGGTTGCAGTAGAGATAGGGCAATGCAATGAACTCATTGGCCAGTAACCCTCCTCCTACCACCCCGGGATTGCCATGATTGAAATCACTAAGGGCAATACAGGCGCCAGGACCGGCCTCTTCATAAACTTCCTCGTCCATAATGCCAGTAGCACCAACATAGTGATGGCTTTGAAGATTGCGCCCTACCCAATCGTTGTTATTGCCTGCCCCGTTGGGAAACAGCTTGGACTTCGAGTTGAGCAGCAACCGGGCCGTCTCGGTTGCCGAGGCTGACACAACAATGATGTCGGCCGGTTGTTCCTGCCCTTGATTATTGGCATCAAAGTAGCGGACACTTCGTGCACGGCCATGGTCGTCCACCACGATCTCGGCCACTACGCAGCCCGTGCGAACCTCGCAGTTGCCTGTGGCCAGAGCTACTGGGATTACCGTGTTCTGGCTTCCGGCCTTGGCATTGATGGGACAGGCAAAGCCGACACAGGAGCGCATGTGGATGCAGGCTGGGCGACCGTTGTAGGGCACCGAGTTGCGTAGCATTGGAACCGGAAATGGATGCAACCCAAGCCGTGTGGCAGTCTCCGCGATTCTCCGTCCCTCTTTGTTGTAGGGAAAGGCGGGCATGGGAAATGGGTTTTTCCGTGGGCCAGAGAAGGGATTATTGCTGTAGTCCCCGGCCACGCCGAATTCATATTCAGCCTTCTCATAGAAAGGCTCCAAATCGTCATAACTGATCGGCCAATCTGCAAGGGTGGAATCCTTGACGTCTCCATAAGTGGATCGGAGGCGAAAATCCTGAGGCATGAAACGCCATGCCATTGCGCCATAGCTTACAGTCCCGCTGCCGACGCAGGCTGCATTATTGCCATAGGAGCCCTCGCTGGGAAGGACGATGTTGGTGGAACCGTCGGGGTGGACGACTACGCGGCGATAACGCTGATTATCGGGGCCAAATGGGTTGCCAAGAGCGGGTGTGCGTTGGGACCACAACTCATCGTCATTGTGGTTGTCGTAACTAGGCCACTCACCGCGCTCCAACAACACCACGCTAAGTCCGGCTTGGGAGAGTTCCTTCGCAACAACCCCGCCTCCCGCCCCTGCGCCCACAATGACTGCATTGACTTTAGGGAGTGGCATTCTTCTGAGGGGGGATGGGGTGGGTTAAATTGGTCGTCCGGCAGCGTAGCGGTTCTGGCCAATAAGGTTCGGATAAGCCAAGCCGATCATGCGATAACTGGCGTAATCGCGGTTGCCCCCGTGGCGTGGACTGCCGTAAAAACCCTGTCGGGTGTGATCCAGTACGAGATTAAAAAATTCCTGTGAGCGACGATCCCCCCAGAGTTCCTGCGGAACCTTGCCCGATTCCATAAGACGAAGGGCTTCGGTTTGTCCATCAAAGGGAAGCTTTTCAAAGGGAGTCTTGTAAACTTGCAGACAAGTCTGACGGAATGATTCAAGGCCAAGCCGATAAGCCTGCTGGTGCCGGGAAAGAGCACCTGTAAGCTGCCGGTCGATGTAGTAGATTACACCGGCCTCGGTGGCTCCGGGAGTATCATCAGCTGGAATGATCTGTTCGCAGATCGGAATCAGCAGCCCTGCTTCGTTTTCGGAAAAGAACTGGTAAGGTGCAGGGGGCGTACGTATCCACTGAGCCAAGCCTGCTGTGGCGCCGGCGCCGGCTGCAATGCCGAAGGTGCCTGCCAAGGCCAGCTTCACCGCTGTGCGGCGGGTCATAAAATCCTTGTCGTGACCGGAAGATGAATCAGTAGGGGAAATCAACAATTAATAACTATCATACACGTACGGTTTTGTCATGTGTTTCGAAATAACGTGACGAGAATATTCCCGAGTTTGGATATTGTGAAAAACAGCTTACCGATTGTGTCCTTATCCCAATGCGTCTGGATTTTGAAAGGGCTTCTTTTCTGCTCGCTGCAATAGGTTTCCTGATCGTAACTTCAGGCCGATGAATAGGAATCTTCTGCCAATCCTCAGGATCGTAATACTGGCCGCAATTTTCCAGTCGCACCCGATTTTTGCCGATGGAGAAAATGAGGCGGCGGCAAGGATCCAGAAATATACTCCGGAAGTCGCGAGATTTGAGAGTGCTCCCGCCCCTGCGCCAGGAGGAATCCTAATGGTGGGGAGCAGTATCTTCCGCAAGTGGCAGACCTGCACCAACGATCTGGCCCCGTTTCCCGTTACCAACAGGGCCTTTGGAGGTTCTCAGACTGCAGACCAGTTGTATTTCTTTGACCGTATCGTCCCCTCATCCCATGCATCCCTCGTCATCTGGTATTGTGGCAGCAACGACATCAAGGGCAGCCAGGATCCGAACAACACTGTCAAATCGCCGCCATCTATTCTCCAGAGGACCAAGCAGTGGATCGATCTAACCCAGTCAGCGTTACCGCGGTCACGCGTCCTTCTTGTTTCCGTAATCCGTGCACCCCAAAAACGCGAAGCGGGACTTTTGGACAAGGTGGATGAAGTCAACAGGGGGCTGATTCAACTGGCTTCCTCCATTCCCGATGTGAGCTATGTGGACGTTAACCCGTCCTTGGAGAGCTCGACCGGCGAACCCGTCGCTGAATGTTATGTCACCGACAAACTCCACCTGACCCAAGAGGGGTACCGCCGTATAGCAGCAACACTAAAACCAGCCATAGTGAAGGCGTGGATCCACCCCCAATCTCATTGAATCTGGGCTATCCTTGATTGATCCGATTATTCCCTATCGCATTCCTTCACAAGTGATCCGGCCGCTGAAGCTACTAGACGGATCGCCGGGTTGACAGATCCGGTAGCCGGGTCGTAGCGTTTTAAGTGAGGCGGCATCTTCCCCAGAAAACACAGCTTATTTAAAAAATAGCGTAGAACGGAATAATCTGAGTGAGACGAGATTGTCTCACTTGGTAAAAGCTTTCCCCCAAAACAGAATATCATGATCAAAGTACTCCTTGCGCTGCTGTTAATCGGCGAGGTTCCAGTTCTTCTGGGACAGGATAACAATGCCAGTTCGAATCCCAGCGGGATCGAGGAATCCGCAGAAAAGAAGACAGCAAAGGCTCCTGAGCCCACCCCGACCGCGCTACCTGGCGCCGAGACGATGGTCTTCAAGAAGGTGGGAGCCACGGAGTTGCATCTTTTCGTGGTCAAGCCGAGGGGCTGGTCCGCTTCGGACAAGCGCTCATGCCTTGTCTCTTTCTTCGGGGGGGGATGGTCGGGCGGGACCCCCACCCATAGTATCGGATATGCCAAATGGGCCGCCTCGCAAGGCATGGTGGGAGTGGCTCCGGATTACAGGACTAGGACCCGTTTTAACGGGACACCCGAAGACTGCGTGGCCGACGGGCGCGCAGCAGTGAGATGGCTGCAGGACCATGCAGCGGAACTCGGCATCGATCCTGCCAAGATGGTTTCCCTTGGCGCATCAGCCGGGGGGCATGTGGCCGCATGGACGGCAATCACGACCCCAGTCTCACCTTCCTCTTCCTCAGACCCCATGCCCAATCCTCAACCCGCAGCACTGATTCTCCTCTGGCCGGTGACGGATACAACCTCCACCGGTTATGGAGGTCCGAGGCGCTTCAGCGGAGACGAGGCGCGTGCGGCTGCACTCTCTGTCACTGGAAGGATGCCAACAAAGATGCCCCCCACGATCATTTTCCACGGCACCGCTGACAAGACGGTGAAGTTTGAAAACTCGGCTGCATTCATGGACAAGATGAAGGCCAATGGAAATAACTGCTCCCTAACACCATTTTCCGACGCGCCGCACTCTCCGACCAGCACCAAGGACGGAAAAGGGAAGGATCGTCTGAAACAGATCTACCAGGAATCGCAGAAGTTCCTGATTGGACTCGGGCTAATCCGGACTTCCGATGCCCGCGATGCCGGTGCGTCACCCGAATAAAGTCCAAGTAGTCCGAGAACAGGCCCAATAGTGAATAGGACATCGGGCAACAGGATCATGAGCTTCAAACGCATTCTCCTCACAGCCGTCATGCCATTCTGCCTTGTCGGATTTATGACTCAGGCCAATGCCCAAGTGGGTGAGACACAGGAAGTCTTTGATACAACCTTCGGATCCTCAAAAATAAATGATCCGCTTCGCAATGCTACGATTTACCTGAAGGGAGGCTACAAGATCATCGCGGCATTCGCCGACGGTCGCGCAAAATCGGTTTCTTATCAAAGAATGTCGGAAGAGGGACCTCTTCCCATTTCTGCAGCGGAAGCAGAATCCCTGTTGAAGCACAATGGAG
>Ga0007854_10000430_pt1 | contig 27290 bp, 22 predicted proteins | sample CryBogCBH12Aug08_FD_60382 | JGI IMG/M metagenome (GOLD analysis project Ga0007854, IMG submission 60382) | Freshwater microbial communities from Crystal Bog, Wisconsin, USA - CBH12Aug08 | ecosystem: Environmental > Aquatic > Freshwater > Lake | place: Crystal Bog, Wisconsin, USA | collected... | reverse complement strand
CCATTTCACACTTATGAGACTCCTGATCAGGCACTTGCCAGTGCAAGACGTCTTCTGGAGGTTGGAGCTGATGCGATAAAGTTGGAAGGCCCCCTGCCAGAGCAAGTCTCCCTCCTTGTTTCAAGCGGTATAGCCGTAATCGGCCATCTCGGAATGCTTCCCCAGCAGGTTCGAGAGGAAGGTGGCTACCACCGGAAGGGTAAAACCATTTCGGAAGCCGAAATGCTCATGCAGTCTGCCCTTGCTCTTCAGGCGTCAGGTTGCTGTGCCTTGGTCTTGGAACTGGTTGAAACCGAGTTGTCAAAAGAGATAAGCAGTCAACTGGACATACCAACGATCGGCATCGGAAGCGGCATCTTCTGCGATGGGCAGATTCTCGTCACCTCGGATCTCCTCGGTCTCCAGCCCTGGTTCCGTCCCTCCTTTGCGAAGCCTAAGACCGATCTTGCCACACCCTTCCAGAATGCTGTTAGAGAGTTTATCGCCGAGGTTCAAGCGACACCATAACAATGAGCGGAAATCTTCAACTCAAGGCAGCGGAGGGACAGAAGGTGATTCTAACCGGAGTTCTTCTGAATCTGGTACTCTCAACTGGCAAGATTGCGGGAGGCATTCTTGGGCGTTCCAACGCCTTGATCGCGGATGGCATTGAGTCTCTTCTTGATCTCTTCAGCTCCCTTCTAATCTGGGCGGCTCTGAAATATGCCGCAAAGCCGCCTGACGAGGATCACCCCTACGGCCATGGGAAGGCCGAGTCCCTGGCCTCACTGATTGGCGCCCTAGTCCTTGCGATTGCCGGAGCCCTGATCGCCCATAACAGCATCATGACACTGATAGCCGCCGCTCATGGGGCTCCCGTTCATCTCCCCTCCCCCTGGACCCTGCTGATCCTTATCGGGGTAATTACCCTAAAAGAGACGCTCTACCAGTTCATGGCACGACGGGCTCGTAGGATCGGTAGCAATGCCCTCCTCGCTGATGCCTGGCATCACCGTTCCGATGCCGTCACCTCGATTGCCGCTTTTATCGGCATCTCCATCAGCCTCCTCGGAGGTCATGGTTATGAGGTCGCCGACGACTGGGCCGCTCTCTTCGCGTGTGTCGTCATTTTCTACAGTTCCTACAACATGCTGAAACTCTCCTTAGGCGACATGATGGATGCACGCGTCTCTCCTGCTGCCGAAAAAACCGTCATGGAGATCACCTGCTCTGTTCCCGGAGTGATCAGCGCCGAGAAGTGCCGTATCCGCAAGAGCGGCCTCTCCTATATCGCGGATCTTCATATCCGGGTCCGTGGAGACATCTCTGTCCGTGAAGGCCATGCCCTTTCCCATCAGGTGAAGGATTGCCTCATGGCATCGGCATTACCCCTCGAAGATGTCACCGTCCATGTCGAACCCGAAGAGGGTTAGGCAGAACATCTTAGAGAGTTATCCAGCAGGATTGATCTTTGGGTTATGGCGCGTGGTTATTGGCACGAGAGGTAGGGTTAGGAAGGGTCACGGAAAGCTGCTAAAGACAACTTGCGGGAACGGAAGATATTCTGAATGCCGATTGCGGTAGTGATGCACTGGCGGTCGAGGTCCCTGCGCAGTCCCTCGGTGATCCGTGTCAGAGCGAGTACAACTCCCCTCCCCGCCAGGTCGGACTGGAGTTCCAAGAGGGCGCGTCCCGCCGTGAAGTCAATGGAGGTGATCGGCCCGCAGTCGACGATGATGAATCTGACGCCGGGCGAATTGGCGACCAGATGCCGGATCTCCTGACAGAAATGGGGAGCATTGGCGTAGTAGAGATCGGTGCCGAACCAGTAGAGGATCACACCCGGTTCCACAAAGACACCCGGCTCGGGCTTCTCCATGCGCCAATGCATCTCGGGATCACGGACGACGACGGCGGTGCGGGGTTGGTAACCCCTGCGGACATGGTCCAAAAGGGAAATGACGATCGCCAGACAGATGCCGTACTCGACACCCAGGCCGACCACTGCGAGTGCCGTAAGCAGGGCCACGTAGAATTCCTTGCGCCCACAGATCCAGAGTTTCCGGAATCCGGAGAGATCGATCATCCCGGCGGCAACCACGAAGACAATGGCCCCGAGAACGCAGATCGGCAGGAATTTCAGCGGACCGGTGAGCAGGAGAAGAACAATGCCGACCGTGGCCGCAGTGGCAAGATTCGCCAGCTGACTGCGCCCTCCGCATGACTCGAGCATGGCAGTCTGGGTGGGACTTCCGTTCACGACGAAGGTGCCGGTGAGCCCGGCAACGGCATTCGCCATGCCAAGCCCCAGCAGGTCACGGTTTTCATCAGGTACGGTGTGGTGCTTGACTCCAAAGGCACGCGCGGTGGCCGAACTCTGGGTGATGATCATGACAAAGCAGGCCACGCTCACGGGAAGAAGTGCCTGCACATCAGACCACGAAATCCTCGGCAGAACAAATTGGGGCAATCCTCCCTCCACGGAACCGATAAGGCGGACCCCATGTTGTCCGAAATCAAGAAGGTAGCTGGCGAGGATCGTGCCGATCACGGCAATCAGGGCGCCTGGAGCCTTCGGTGCCCAGCGACGAGCACCCACGATAATGGCCAGTACGGGAAGCGAGATACAAAGGGTCAGGAGATGAATGGAGTGGAGATGGGTGAGAAGGGTTTGGAGTTGCTGGAGTGTCACCGAGGAGGGCGTTGGTATCCCAAGCATCTGACCGAACACCGCAATCCCCACCTGGAAACCCACTCCCGTGAGGAATCCGATCAGGACGGTGCGGGAGAGAAAGTCGGCCAGGAAGCCTAGGCGAAGGAGGCGTGCAAGAACGAGAAGGCCACCGGCAATGAGTGCCACCACGGAGGCATGGGCCAGAAAATCAGCCGATCCGGGGTGTGCCAACGGAGAGACGCCGTTCGCCAAGATTGCCGCCGTTGCGGAATCCGCCGCAACGAAAAGCGAACGTGCCCCGCCGAGGAGGGCGAAGGCAATGACCGGGAAGAGAAGGGTATAGAGCCCGGTGATGACCGGGGTGCCGGCGATCCGGGCATAACCCATCGCCTGAGGGATATTCATCGCGGCCAGCGACGCGCCGGCGATGATCTCGGAGAGGAACCTCCCGGGAATAAGCGGGAAGATTCCGGGGCTCAAACTTGCCCAAAAAGATTTTTTGATAAAGGGAGGAGAACTGAACACGATGAAGATTCTTAAGTAACGTGATTGAATAGAATGCCAATCTTCTCGATCTCAACCTCAACGGAATCCCCAGTTTTCAGCCAACGCTGGGGATTTCGTCCGACGCCGACTCCCGAGGGGGTTCCGGTCAGGATTACGGTGCCGACGGGCAAGGTGGTATCACCGCTTAGAAACTCGATGAGAGCGGGGACATCGAAGATCATATCACACGTATTGGAATCCTGAAGGGTCTCGCCATTCACCCGTGTCGTGATGCGCAGGGTATTCGGATCGGGGATCTCCTCCGAAGTTACGATCCAGGGACCCATCGGCGCAAAGGTATCGAAGGATTTACCACGGCACCATTGCGAGCCTCCCCACTCCTTCTGCCAGTCCCGCGCGCTGACATCGTTGGCCACGGTGTAGCCAAGGACATGTTCGAGAGCGTTTTCTCTGGTCGCATTCTGGCAACTCTTTCCGATGATGATGGCTAGCTCCCCCTCGAAATCGACTTGGGTGGAAACCAATTTCCTCGGGATTCTGATTGCGGCCCCGGGATCAAGGAGTGCGGAGGGATTCTTGAGAAAAAGAATGGGGAACTTCGGGATCTTGGCATTCATCTCCTCGGCGTGCTTCCGGTAGTTTAGGCCGATGCAGAGGATGGCGCCTGGAACCATCGGTGCAAGCAGGGTAAATTCCGAGACCCTTGTCCCTGTGGCGTGAACTCCCTGAAACGGGTCGCCGGAGAGGATCTCCATCGAGGAACCCCGCTCATCGAGCGGTCGGGCATAATGAACGATGCCGTCTGGGAGGAGAATGCGAGCGATCTTCATATGGGGAACCTAATGAAAAAGATGAAATATGGAACTCAGGAAAAGACTCGGTGAACTCCAAGCCTCTCGGCGTCTCTGCGTTTGCTGGCCAGACCGTTGCGAAGCATCTGTTGCTGCCGCATGAGTTTTACCACGACATGACGCCATCATGCCTGCTCCATCTGCATCGCCCGTTCCGCCATGTCGGGGCCGAGGTAGCAGTGGCAGCCGACGGAGAGAAAGCCGTGCTGTGTGAGCATCTTCCTGTAAAAGGAAGCGGATTGGAGTCCTTCGTTGGGAAAGTCGCCGACCAGGGAATCCTCTCCTGTGTAGAGCTCCAGGAATGCCACACCGGCAGACCGATGGGCGAGTGAGGCGATCCCTTGCTCGAGTTCAATGAGGGGGAGATAGAAGAGCGTGTCGCTGCAGACGATCAGATCGTAATCCTCCCTCAGACCGATCTCCTCCAAGGTGGCGAAGGTGCCGAGACGAATATTCCGCTTTTTCCCAAATCGTTCGACCGCGTAAGTGCTCGCATCGACTCCTGTGTAGCGGATCTTCGGTCGTAGCGAGATAAGGGCCGGAAGCCAGTTCCCCTCTCCGCAACCGACATCGAGCACCGTGCGGACAGGACGTTCCAGATAGTACTCAGCCACAGAGAGCGCCAAGGATGCCTTCCTTCGGATAGCCACACCTGATTTTACCCGAGTCTCCGGATCACGATACCATCGGTCGAAATAAGCCCGGTCATAGCGAGTGGAAGAATTTTTGCTCATGCAAAAATTAGGAGCTAGAAGATTAAAAATGGTAGATAGGATTCAAAGAGCCCCAAACTCCCAACTCCGAAGTTCCAACTTCCATTTCGGCTTTAGCCAAGGAATGAGCAGATGTAATGGCAGGGATCGGCCTTCACCGTGATGGTGAAACCGGAGTTGGCTGCCACCTCGAACGCCTGGCCTGTAGCATGAGTCTCGCTCTTTTGGGAGCCGTCGAGAACAACCTCACAGGCCCCCTCGATGATCTCCATGCGTTCGGCTTTACCAGTTCCGAAATGAAAGGAACCGGGAAGAATGACCCCGACGGTCTTGTGCTCACCCTCTTTGGTGATAACGGTGTGCGAGATGACTTGGCCCTCAAAGTAAACATTGGCCTTGGCGTGTATGGTGGCGTTGGTGAATTCCATACCGCGTTGATCGGTTTCCAAAGAATCTTTTGCAAGTGCAAAGCACATGATTTTACATCCATGATTCGCATTCATGAGGCTGCTGCCACTGATTCTTATTTCTTGCCTCGCTGGATCCCTGCTTCGTGCCGAGATCGGAGCCACGAAGGAACAATGCATTACCCGTTATGGTGAACCGGAACGAGATGCCCTCAAGGAGAGCGGACTGCTCTGCTTCCGGAAGGATGGGATCTGCACGATTGTCCATTTTTATAAAGGGAAATGCGATGTCCTGAGTATCTTTTCAGGCAGAGAAGATGCAGGACTGCCCGAGGATCTCCCGGCTGAGCGCATCCAATCCCTTCTCAAGAGCGAGGGGGGAAGCTCCGAGTGGCTCGCCTCACCGCGTTACTCGATCAATGGCGTCTGGAGCACTCCGGACAGAGTCACCTTTGCAATCTACGACACGATGCGCCACAAACTTGCAATCATGACCCATGACGCCTACATGAGGGAAAAAGCGGAGGTCGCCAAGGCTCGGTCCTCCGCAAGGAACTAAAAATCCCCGCAAACAATCATTTGCGGAAATCTGGTGGAGGTAAGGGGAGTCGAACCCCTGGCCTCTTCATTGCGAACGAAGCGCTCTACCAACTGAGCTATACCCCCAGATTAGATTTCGAAGATAATTCCTGGCAAAAGACCTCACAAGGAAATCCCTAGGTTTAGGATCTTCAGGAATGGTTCTTGTCCCAAGGATGCCCCTGCGAAAGAGTTTCGGCATGGATCCCTTTTTTAAAAAACTTGGAGACTCGGTTTATGCCCAGTGGAAGAAAGAGAACTTCGACCTGACTCTTTTCCCTGATATCGCCCGCAAGGCACTCGAGAAAAGCAAACCCTCGGCACATGTCGATCTGCAGGAACTGATCCATGAGTTCCTGCTTCAGGATGATCAACCCTTCCAGACTTCCTCGGGATTCGGGCAACCCGAATTGATCCTCTTTGACAATCCGAAATTCTACATCCAGGCACTCTTCTGGCTCGACGGGACGACGGACATCCACCAGCACGAGTTCTCCGGAGCATTCCATGTCATGGAGGGATCGAGTATCCACTCAACCTATGAGTTTGAGAAAGCAAAGCTGATCACCGCGCACTTCCGCCTGGGTGATCTGAAACTCCGTGATGTCACGCTCCTGAAAACCGGCAGCACGGTACCAATCACCTCGGGACGCGCTTGCATTCACTCCCTCTTTCATCTGGAGACCCCCTCGATCACAATCGTCATCCGGACCCATTCCGATCCGGGCACAGGACCTCAGTTCACCTACCTACCTCCCCATGTCGCACTCGATCCAGTACAGCAGGATGCCCTGACGACCAGGCGGAAGCAACTTCTCGACGTCCTGGAGCAGACGGGTGCCCCGGACTATGCGGATCTGGTGCTGGAAATGCTCGACGAACTCGATTTGGAGCGGGGATTCTTCATTCTTCAGAACTGCATCGGTCATCTGCGGAATCTCGGTGAGTGGGATCGTGCCTGGAGCCTCTTTGCCCGCAAACACGGCTCGGTGGTGATTCCTATCAATCAGACTCTCGAAGAGATCATCCGTAGGGATGCCATCACTGCGATGCGGGCCACGGTCGAGGATGTGGAGCATCGCTTCTTCCTCGCCCTGCTTCTCAATATGGAGCGGCGCGAGGATCTTCTTCGACTGATCAGGTCGCGTCACAGGGGGAATGCCTCCACGACTATCCTGCGCTGGGCCTCGGAGTTGATCCAAGTCGATGAGACGGGTGTCTGGCTTTTGGATGCCCGGATACCATGGATGAACGATCTCGATGAAGAGGAACTACCCTCGCTCGTTTTGGAAGTCCTCGATCACCTGCTGAGGGGTGGAGGAAGCGCGGGAAAGAAACAATCCGGAGGGAAGGGGTCGCAAGCCGCGAAGTTTGCCGTCATCAAGGAATGCCTGATGAGTTCAAGTTGGCGCGTTTTACTTCGCTGACCGCATCCGGCGATGATGACCAGCTCCTGTTGACCCGTTGTTGTCGTAACGATAGAAAGGAAACATGACTGCCAAGCCGCTGATTCACATGACGATCCTTTTCGGGATTCTTGTCTTTATGAGGAATGTTCGGGCAGAGGGAGAGGTCTGGAATGGTCTCCCTCATTTCGAGCAAAGGGAGCTGCTTGCGGGAAAAACGGTGGAGTTTGAAGAGAATGTCGATGGGAGTGTCTGGCCCCGCTTCATCATCTACCAAATGATCAAGGCTCCCCCGGCCGCCGTGGCCGCTGTCTTCTGGAACTGCGAAAAGGATCCCGAATATATCCCGAACTGCACATCGGTGAAGATCCTGAACTCTTCGCAACCTGGTGTCGTCAATGCGGAGTACACGCTCTCTATGCCCTTTTTCCTTCCGGATGAGGTCTATGTCTCCAGGAATCAACTGAATAAACTCTCCGATCATGATTATGACATCGTCTGGAAAGTCACCCAGTCTCGATACTCGAAATCCTCCATCGGGAGTCTTCGTGTGGAAGAGCATGACGGAATGAGCTTGATCCGCTACACCAACCTTGTGATTCCCTCAAGCCGGTTTGCCGGAATGCTTCGCTCCTCGGCCGGCAAGCAGGTCATGGAGTGCGTGAGCGCCCTGGCGGCACAGGTTGTTTTGGAAACCGAAAAGAATCCGGCCGTTCTGGAAAAGCAGATTCAGGCACTCGAGGGTTCTGCCGGGAAATCGCGGTAAGGCTTACCGCCGGTGTCTTCATCCCTCCCCCATCTCAGCGCACTCGCATGGTTCTTGGCCTCCGTGGCAGCGGTCTGCGTGGGTCTCACCAAGGCTGGCTTCAATGGTTGCGGGCTGATTACCGTGGTCCTGATGGCACAGATCATGCCGGCCAAGGAGTCGACGGGAGCGGTTTTGCCGATGTTGATCGCCGCCGATCTCATGGCGATCGGAGTCTACAGGAAACATGTTGAGTGGAAGGAATTGTGGGTCCTCTTCCCCACGACCTTCGTCGGCTTGCTTGTGGGTTGGGGCCTGATGAAAATGATCCCCAATCAGATCTTCGGACACGTGCTTGGATGGATGATCCTCGCGATGATGGCACTTGTGATCTGGCAGCGCTTTGATCGCAGGATCGTTGCTGAAATCATGCTTCATCCAGCACTCGGAGCTTTCTCAGGATTCTTGGCCGGAGTTTCAACGATGATGGCGAATGCTGGAGGGCCCGCGATGACCTTCCACCTGCTTGCCCGAAAATTCGACAAGATGGCCTTTGTCGGCACCTGCGCTTGGTTTTTCTTCCTGACGAACCTTACCAAGGTTCCCTTTAGCTGGAGCTTGGGCCTGATCAACAGCTCCTCGCTGATGATGAACCTGGCACTGCTGCCGGCCGTAGCTTTGGGAATGATCGGCGGACGTTATTTGCTCGGAAAGATACCCCAGTCATCATTTGACTGGCTGCTCCTTGTGATGTCGACCGTCGTGGCCCTACGCATGATCGTGGCATGATGCTGAGGTAATCCTTTTTACCTTTTACCTTTTTCCTTTTACCTTTCCTTCCATGCCTCGAATCGCCGAAGAGAGTGTCCAAAAGGTCGCCGAGGCCAGCGATATCGCGGAGATCATCGGAGGATACTTTCCATTGAAACGCGCAGGGACGAGCTTTCGAGCCCTCTGCCCATTTCACAAGGAGAAGAGCCCCTCCTTTCATGTGAATCCGTCGCGACAGACATTCCATTGCTTTGGATGTGGCGCCGGTGGAGGTGTCTTCCGGTTCGTGATGGATTACGAGCACGTCGATTTCCCGAGTGCCGTCCGCAAGCTTGCCCAGCGCGCCGGTATCGTCCTGATCGAGAACAACGATCACGCGGAGCAATCACGGCGCGATCAGCGGAGTCGTTTGCTTCAACTCCACAAGGAGGCAGCCGAGTGGTTCCACATCAATCTCCTGCGCAGTCGCGATGCCGAGCACGCCCGCGCCTACCTCAAAAAACGAGGACTCACCAAGGAGATCGCCGTGGAATGGTTGCTTGGATTTGCGCCCGGAGGGTGGGAAACTTTTCGGAACTGGGCCATATCCAAGGGTTTTAGCCGGGAGGAATTGCTGGCTGGCGGTCTCCTCACGGCCAAGGAGGGTGACACCCAGGGGGGATATGATCGCTTCCGTGACCGACTGATGTTCCCCATCCGCAACGACTACGGCGAAGTGGTCGCCTTCAGCGGACGGATTCTCAGCGACAATGACCGGGAGGCGAAGTATGTAAACTCCCCAGAGACACCGATTTTCTCAAAAGGACGCGTCCTCTTCGGCCTCGACAAGAGCAAGCGTCCCCTGATTGAGGCCGGAGCCGCCATCGTTCTGGAGGGGCAGATTGATCTGATCTCGGCTTTTGAGCAGGGAGTGAAGAATGTGGTGGCCCCCCAAGGAACAGCCTTCACGACCGAGCAGGCACGCCTGTTGCGGCGTTTTGTGGAGAAGGTCATCCTCTGCTTCGACTCCGACAATGCCGGTCAGAATGCCGTAGAAAAATCCCTCCCTGCTCTCCTGAGCGCCGGACTGGCCGTTCTGGTTGCCAAACTTCCCCCCGGAGAAGATCCGGATTCACTCATTCGAGGAAAAGGAGTGGAGGCCTTTACTGATAAAATCTCCGGCGCCAAGGACTTCTTCGATCACACCATTGATCGGGCTGCGGAATCAGCCGGAGGTACCCTGGGCCCTAGGGAGAAAGCCATGGTGGCCCAGCGCCTCGGGGGATTCCTGGCTCTCTTATCGGATACGGCCCTCAGAGAGACCACGACCGCCCATGTCGCCGTCCGTTTGGGGATTTCCGAGTCTGCGCTCCGCGAAGCAGCCCTTCGCTATGCCATTTCCTTACCAGAGCAGGAAGAATCAGTCGCATCACCTCCCTCCTCCCGAGGGCATGCTCCGGTATCAGCCTCGACGGAACTTATTTGTGGACTTGCGCTGCTTTCGAAGGAAGCAAGGGAGTGGATCTCCACGGAGACTTCCTTCCGTGTCGAGGAACTCGATCCAGAGTTGGCCCTGCTCCGTGAACTTCTCCCGCCACTTCAGGGAGTGGAGAATCCCACTCCCTCGATCGTCCTGGCCTTGATCCCCTCCTCTCTTCAGCCCCTTGTCAGTGGGTGGGAGTTGGAGAAGTTGCCCGCTTCCCCTCTCTTGGCCATTCAGGATGCCATCCGCAACCTGCGGATGATCGATCTGAAGAAAAAGCAGCAGGCCGCCAGCCTAAAACTCCGAACACCGGGCCTCGAAACGGATAAAATGCTCTCTGTCCAGAAAGAGATCCTTGACCTTCAGCAAAGGATCAACGATCTTTCCGCGCCCGCGACTTCGGTACCAACTGCGCTCCGTTGAAAAAAAAATCCAAACCTTCCTCGTCCCGGAAACCTTCCGGAAAGCCCGTCAAACCAACCCCTTCAGCCAAGAAGGCACCGGTGAAAAAGCCTGCGCCCAAACTGAAAAAACCTTCTAAGCCTGCTTCAAAAGTGGCTGTGAAAAAGCCGCTTCCGGCTAAAAAAGCGCCCTCCAAAGCAGAAAAAAAACCTGCTTCCAAGGCAGTTTCCGCCCCAGCCAAGAAAGTTTCGGCGAAAAAGCCGGCGCCCAAACCGGTTAAGTTGGCCAAGCCCGCTCCCAAATCAGAGATCAAAAAGCCAGTTTCCAAGACTCCTGTGGTTGCCAAGGCACCCGCAGCCAAGGCGAACACCGCAAAGAACACGAAGGAGACCAATCCCAAGGGTTCCAAGAGCGGTCTTTCACTCTCAATCTCCGGAAATGCTCCCGCCAATGCTGTTGAGGCTCAAAAACTTCTCCAGGAAAAGATCCGCGAACTCCTCAAACTCGCCAAGGAACAGGGCTACATCACTTTCGAGGATCTCGACGAGCATCTCCCGGAAGGAATGAACGATCCGGAGACGATCGATTCGATCCTCTCCCAACTCCGTGCCGTCGAGGTCGATATCATCGACGCCTCAGAGGTAGACAGGGTCAAGGAGCCAAAACGTCCCGATGACGAGGAGAAGGATGACAAGGAAAAGGATGACAAGGAGGAGAAGGCAGACGGGCGGCTTGATATCCTTGATGACCCCGTCCGCATGTACCTTAAGCAGATGGGACAGGTTCCCCTTCTCACCCGCGAGCAGGAGGTTGAGATCTCCAAGCGCATCGAAGAGGCCGAGATCAGAATGCAGGATGTGCTTTACCGTTTCGGCTTCATTGCCCACGCACACCTCGACATGTCGCAGCGTCTGCTCGACTCCCGAGAGCGCTTTGATCGGGTCATTCAGGACAAGAAAATCGAGAGCCGTGAGCGTTATCTCAAGCTTCTCCCTCGTCTGAGCCAGCAACTCCAGCGCCTGGCTGATACTGTTTCGGATCATTACGTTAAGAAGATCGCCCCGGCCAAAAAGTCCCCGGCTCCCAAGGATGTCGTGGTATTTGAAAAGCATATCGAGGAGGTCGTGAAAATCTACCCCAAGTTCTTCTTCAAGTCGAAGATCGTTGAGGACTTCGTCACCCACGCCGACGACCATCTCAAGACTCTTCTCTCGCTTCGTACCGAGCATCAGAAGCATGCCTCCAAAAAAGACCAGAACGCCCAGCACAAGCGTCACGTCGGCTCACTGTCCGCTCAGATTGATGATGCGCACCGACGCAACTGGATGACGATCGAGAATTACCACGACCGTCACCGCGAGCTGAAGCGTCATTTCCGCGAGGCACTTCGCGCCAAGACCGAGATGGTCGAGGCAAACCTGCGTCTCGTTATCTCGATCGCCAAGAAGTACACCAACAGAGGACTCTCTTTCCTTGATCTGATCCAGGAAGGGAACATGGGACTCATGAAGGCGGTAGAGAAATTCGAATACCGCCGGGGTTACAAATTCTCGACATACGCCACATGGTGGATCCGTCAGGCGATCACCAGATCGATCGCCGACCAGGCCCGCACCATCCGCATTCCGGTGCACATGATCGAGACGATCAACAAGCTCATCCGCGTTCAGAAGCAGCTCGTCCAGGAGTATGGCCGCGAACCCTCCGCCGAGGAGATTGCCGACGAGATTCAACTGCCGGTCGGACGTGTTCAAGCCGTGCTCAAGATGGCACAACAGCCAATCTCGCTTCAGGCACCCGTCGGAGACAGTGATGACACGAGTTTTGGTGACTTCATTGAGGACAAGTCCGCGGAAAATCCGGCCGACATGGCCGCGATCGTTCTTCTCAAGGAAAAGATCAAGGACGTTCTGGAATCCCTCACCGAGCGTGAGCGTCAGGTTCTCGAACAGCGATTCGGCTTGGTCGACGGCTATTCCAGAACGCTTGAGGAGGTGGGTAAGCAGTTCAAGGTGACCCGCGAGCGTATCCGTCAGATCGAGGCCAAAGCCCTTCGCAAAATGCGCCACCCCACCCGCCTTCGTCAGCTTGAGGGATTCCTCGAGCCGAAAGATATGTGAGACAGCATTCAGACAGTTTCAAAGAGGAGGGCTCATTTTGGTGAGCCCTCTTTTTTTGCAACAACCGCGCGAGTCTGGTGTTAATCTCAAGTGAATCGCATGCACAATGACCTTCCAAATAGCCCTCAAAGTCCTCAAGGCAGGGAAAGTGATCCCCAACATGATCGGGTTTGGGATCTCCTCTCCCTTGATGCAAAGGCACATCCCGTCACGCCCTCTCCTTGGTTTGCTGCACGAACTGTTGCCCAGGTAAGAACACAAGGGCAATGGCGCACACGGGCTCTACTTTTTCGCTGGATGGTGCCCATCCCACTGGCTGGATTGGCGGCTGTTGCTTTCCTCTCCCTGCATGGCATTCGAACAACGGGATCCTCGTTTTCCTACGTCTCCTCGGAATCGGATTTTGAGGATCACATGGAGTTGATGTCCTCCTCCATCGAGTAGAAGTTTTCCCGAAGAGGCGCAGGGGCGCCTCAGTTCGAGAATTCTTTAGGGGCTAGATTCAGACTTCGCCCTTTCGGCTTAGTCCGCCACGGTGACAGGGGTATTCAACACGACGTTGGAATAGATGATTTCCGCCATATCCTGAGGTAGACGGATGCAACCATGGGAGGCCGGGTAACCGGGAAGAATCCCGACGTGCATCCCGACCCCCTGAGGGGTGAGACGTAGAAAAAACTTCATCGGAGCACCGCTGAAGTGAGCCCCGCTGGGAGCTGCATCCAGCCTACTGCTCACACCGGAGCGAATCACACGACCCGCGCTGTCGAGAAAGTTTCCATACAGTGAGGAGTGATGATTGGGATCCTTCTCCAAAACGGCAAAATTTCCCTTGGGCGTCCAACCATTACGCCGTCCAGAGGAAATTGGGGAATCGACGGCCACTTTTCCCCCGACCAATAGGTAGGCACGCTGTTTGGAGAGGGAAACAACGATAGCCATGGGTTGTGTCGATGCCTTTGAAAGAACGGAGGGAAAGACCTTGCCCGGTTCTTGGGTCTTGATGAGTTCCGAAGCAGGTTTCATCCCAATTTGATTAGACTTCGGAGGTTCAGCAGCCGAGAGGCAGGTAGCAAGAATCCCTGAAATCATAAATCCCGTGCAAAGTATGAGACGGAAAGCATTCATGGGATCGTGACGCATGGGGAAGTTAACATCATGAGTCTCTCCGCGCGATCACATACTGATACGATGGTCAACCCCATGACTGATCCTTGAGGGAATCCCATGAATCCATTTCAATGGGATGGGGCCAGCCATGATCGAGCATCTCTACATCCACATCCCATTCTGCCCGAACATCTGCCCCTACTGCGCCTTTTACAAGGAATCGGCGGGGAGGGAGAGGGTCGAATCCTTTCTGGAGGCACTGTTGGTTGAGACGGATCGATGGTCCTCCCATCTGAAACCAAAGACTATTTTTTTCGGAGGTGGTACTCCTAGTGCCCTCTCGATTCCACAGTTTGAGAAGCTCCTCGGCGGTTTTCGTTCGAGGCTCGACCTGAGCACTCTGGAAGAGTGGACCATCGAGATGAATCCCGCGACCGTAGCGGCCGACAAGGCCAAGCTATTGAAGGATTTCGGCATCAACCGTGTCAGCATGGGCGTTCAGTCCTGGGATGACGACGTATTGAAGTCGCTTGGGCGAACGCATGACGCGGACAAAGCGGAGGAATCGTTTCAAGTTCTTCGAAGTGCGGGTTTCGACAATGTTTCCATCGATCTTATTTTCGGGGTGCCGGGGCAATCCTTGGAATCATGGAAGAGCTCACTGGAGCGGAGCCTCAGGCTTGGGCCCGAGCATCTCTCTGCGTATGGACTCACTTACGAGGAGGATACCGAGTTCTTTCAGAAACTGGGACGCGGTGAAATGGCTCCCGACGAGGGGTTGGAGGCCGATCAGTTTGAACTTACGAGCGGACTCTTGGGCCCAGCCGGATACGCCCAATACGAGGTTTCCAATTACGCGCTTCCGAAACGTGAGTCCCGGCACAATTCCGCTTACTGGAGAGGAGCCGACTACCTCGGTCTCGGTCCTAGTGCCTTCTCCACGGTAGGATCAAAGCGTTGGCGTAATATCCGTGAAACGGGAATCTACAGCCAGACAACCATGGAGGGGCGCACCGCCGTTGATTTCGAGGAGGAGGTTCCCGACAAAATGAAGGCCGGTGAGAAGGCTGCTTTCGGAATGAGAACCAATGATGGATTGCTCGTGTCAGAATCCACGGAATGGCTAGCGGAACTCAGGGAGGCTGCGGAACAAGGACTCGTGAGACTTGAAGGCAATCGTTGGCTCCTCACAGCCAAGGGACGCCTGCTTGCTGATACAGTTGCCGAGATCTTCGTATGAGAGAATACGACCTCATCGTGGTCGGAGCCGGTCCTGCGGGAAGCACCTGCGCCGCCCTCTGCGCGATGTTCGGAAAAAAAGTCCTCCTTCTGGAGGCGTCGCGCTTCCCCAGGGACAAAGTCTGCGGGGACTGCCTGAATCCTACCGCATGGCCTGTTCTCGATGAGCTCGGTATTGCTGAGCAAGTACGCTCCCTCCCCTCGACCATACCTAGGAAGATCCGATTCTCGGTGGTCGGTGCGGGAGAGACAGAAATCCCTCTCCCCGCGTCGAATGCAGCCACTCCCGAACTGGTGATCAGGCGCAGGGATCTCGACGCACTTCTTGTGGAGCATGCCATTGCCTCTGGAGTGGAGTTTCAGGATGGATCCCCGGTCACCAGCCTTCGCAGGGTGTCTGATCTCTGGGAAGTCACCACTTCGCTTGGAGAGAGTCACCTCGCGAAGCTTATCGTGGCCTCAGACGGACGCAACTCCGTGACGGCACGGCACCTTGGAATGCACGCGCCTCTTCGTCGCACTGGCAGGATTGGTTTGCAAACTCACATCCCCCACCCCCACGAATACGATGGCACCCTGGAGATGCGCATTTATAGGAATGGCTACGGAGGGTTGGCCGATCTAGGGAACGGCATAGCCAATCTCTGCCTGGTTGCCAATGACGGAGCCATGAAAGAGCTTCGCAAGGAGGCGGAGAAACACTATCCCGTGGCTTCTGCTGCGGCATGGCGGAGCATCACCCCCATTTCGAGAGCAACGGCACGGAACGTTGCCCATAACGGTGTTTTTCTGTGCGGGGACGCGGCGCGTGTCGTCGAGCCCTTCACTGGGGAAGGCATCTCCTTTGCTCTCAGAAGCGGCGCCCTCCTTTCTGGAATCCTGAATTCTGGGGAATCTGACGCATCTGTGCATCTCCTCAAGAAGGAGGAGCTTTACCGTTGGGGACACCGCGATCTTTACAGAAATGGCCTTCTGGTGAATCACTTCACCCGCCTTCTTTCAGAACATCCCCGAATCGCCCATTCTCTGGCTCCTCTCCTGCTTGCATTTCCTGAACTTCTCTCGTTTCTGACTCGGAAGGTCATTCGTTAGCAGCTCATATGTAATGCATTGTTTCTGTATTAATTATTGAAATTCCGCGGGTTTAGTCCTTTGATCGGAGGGCAACTCAATAACATGTCTGTCGAAATCCTCTCCCGCATCCAGTTCGCCCTGACAGTCTCTTTCCATTTCCTCTATCCTCCGATGACGATCGGTCTAGGAATGCTCCTGGTGATCATGGAAGGGCTTTATCTGAAGACCAAGAATCCTCTTTTTCACCAGCTTGCCCACTTCTGGACACGGATCTTCGGATTGATTTTCGCCATCGGTGTGGCCACCGGCATCGTCATGGAGTTTGAGTTTGGAACAAATTGGGCTGCCTACTCGCGCTTTGTCGGAGACATCTTCGGCAGTGCACTGGCTGCAGAGGGTATCTTTGCCTTCTTTCTTGAGTCGGGTTTCCTTGCCCTTCTCCTTTTCGGCTGGGACAAGGTCGGGCCGAAGATGCATTTCTTCGCCACCTGCATGGTTTGCCTTGGTTCCCACTTCAGTGCCATCTGGATCCTGATCGCCAACTCCTGGATGCAGACCCCGGCCGGTTACCATCTGGAGAAGATCGTAGGCAGCGTTCATACACGACTTCCCGAAGGCTACATTGTCCAAGCCTCCGATCTGGGGCATGTCCGCGCTGTCGTTGATAATTTCTGGGCTATGATCGGCAACCCCTCGTCAATGAACCGTATCTGTCATGTGGTCTTCGGATCATGGCTTGTGGGGTCATTCTTGGTCCTGAGCATCTGCGCCTGGTATCTGCTCAAGGGTCGTTTCACGACATTTGCACGCACATCAATGACCGTGGCGGCGTGTTTCGCTGCCTTCACAACTGTTCTGCAGTCGATCAGCGCTGATTCCACCGCCCGCGGCGTGGTCCGCACCCAACCGATCAAACTCGCCTCCATGGAGGGTGTTTACGATACCCGCGACTACACACCGATGACCCTTTTCGGCTATGTCGACACCAAGAATCAGACCGTTCACGGCCCGCAGATCCCGGCTCTGTTGAGCTTTCTCTGCTTTCATAACTTCAAGCAACCCGTTCAGGGACTGCTCTCGATGCCGAGCGATGAGTTTCTTGCTGCACGCAACCCGGGACTTTCCAAGGAAAAGCTCGCTGAGATTCGTCCGAATTATTGGCCTGTTGTCGGTGCTGTCTTCCAGACATATCACCTCATGATAGGCATCGGGTCTGCGGTCTTTGGTCTCTCCTTCCTGGCACTTACTCTCCTCTGGAGAGGCTGGCTCTTCAAGGCAGACAATCCGATCATCCGTGCTCTCCTCTGGGTTTATGTCTTTGCAGTGATTGCTCCCCAGATTTGCATGCAGGCGGGTTGGTTCACTGCCGAGATGGGACGCCAGCCTTGGATCGTCTACAACATGCTCAAAACTTCGGACGGACTTTCACGAGCCGTTCATGCAAATCAGGTGGTCTTCTCGATCATCCTTTTTGCTCTCATCTACATCCTTCTTTTCCTCACCTTCATCTATCTTCTGAATAATAAAATCCAGCATGGCCCGGACGAGGATCAGGATCATCACACCAAGGCTCCCGGTGTCAGCGATGCGATTGCTGCAGGTCTTTTCACTCAGAAAGGACGTGCCTCCAGACAGGAGTAACCTTAGCCTCCCCGCTCCTCCCGGCCATGCATCATCTCTATCATCTTCTCAACCTGAACATCGTCTGGTTCATCCTGGTTGGCATACTCTTCACCGGATATGCGATTCTGGATGGATTCGACTTCGGTGTCGGAATCCTCCACCTCTTTGTGAAGAAGGACGAGGATCGTCGCATCTTGCTGAATTCCATCGGCCCCGTCTGGGACGGAAACGAAGTCTGGCTCGTCACCGGCGGTGGCGCGCTCTTTGCAGCTTTTCCAGGAGCCTATGCGACTGTTTTTTCCGGTTTTTATGATGCGTTCATGCTCCTTTTGGTCGCCCTGATCTTTCGCGCGGTGGCGATTGAGTTCCGGAGCAAGGAACCTGGCAGGTCCTGGCGCCAGGCCTGGGATATCGCTTTCAGCGTTGCAAGCTTTCTCGCCGCCTTCCTGATCGGCGTCGCCATGGGGAACATCACCCGCGGCATCCCTCTCGACAAGCAAGGGGATTTCACCGGTACATTCCTCGGGCTCCTCAACCCCTACTCCCTCCTCCTCGGAGTCATGGTGGTGGCCCTCTTTGCGATGCATGGAGCCATCTTCCTTGTGCTCAAGACAGAGGGTGAACTCCAGTCAACCATTAAGGGATGGGTGCCCCGCCTGGTCGCTCTCTTTCTCATCCTGTTTCTCGCCTTCAATGCGGCCACTTTCTTTGAGTGCCCGGATCTGGTGGCCGTGATGCTCACCCGCTCCTACGGATTCATCATCCTGGGACTCGATATTGTGGCCGCCATTTCCATTGGGCTGATGACTGCGAAGGGTTACGAGTTCGGCTCCTTCCTCATGTCGGCGCTCACCATGGTTTTGCTGATGGCGGTTCTCGGGGTTTCCTATTTTCCCCATATCGTCATGTCGATGCCTGATCCTGGAAACAGCCTCACGATCTACAACTGCGCCTCCTCGCACAAGACGCTAGCCTACATGTTCATTATCGCCTGCATCGGCGTGCCGATCGTTCTCGCCTATACCGTCAGCATTTACTGGATCTTCCGAGGAAAAACCCGCTTGGGGCACGTCGGATATTGAGTTTCACTATTACGAGGGTTGAGGCGGGAAAATGTAACAAGAGGCCCGACTCTTTGGTCTTGATCTTCCCTGGTGCGATCAGTTGCGCATCACTCCGCTCCTTAGACACCTACCATCGGATGATCGACTGATGAATGCGCACATCCTGCGAGTCATGGCTCTCCCTCTTCTCGGAGTGGTTACTGCTTTCACTGGACTCCATGCCGCATCTCAGGAGGAGACGGCAGCCACGGTGGTGGTCTATAATACGGCCGATCCCGTGGGGAAGGAACTCGCGGACTTCTACTGCGCTACGCGTGAGATCGACCCCGCCCATGAGATCGGTCTGACGGCCCCTCTGAGTGAGGAGATCTCTCGCACCGATTACGAGAGGACAATCGAGGGGCCCTTGGTGGAGGAGTTCGTGAAGAGGGGATACTGGCAGTTCGCCCGCGGTCCCTCGGGAAAGATCCGCCTAGTTGCGACCCAGGTGAGTATTGTCGTCCTGATCAAAGGAATGCCGCTCAAGGTCGCCCCATTCACTCTACCTATCCCACCAACGCCTCCGACGGCACCCTCTTCCTCACCTCTATCGCCAACCTCACCACAGGCATCTCCGGTTGCACCGCCGCATAACCCCACGGGTCCGGTGCCTTCCACTCCTACCTCCCCTTCCTCGTCGCCAGCCCCCCCGGCTTATACGACCTGCAATGCTGCCTCCGTCGATTCCGAACTCTCCATGATGGGTTGCTTCCATCACCCGACGCTCGGGCCTCTTGGGAGTCCCTTTTCCCTTCATGAAGAAGAGAGGCCGGGGCCAGGGAAGCAGGATGCCATCAGGAAAATCCCTCCCGGTTATCTCATGGTGGCCCGGCTTGATGGTCCGACACCTGAGTGTGTCAGGGGCATGGTCCTCGATGGGATCAAGGCCGAGCGAGAGGGGCTCTGGGGATGGGGGATCGCCGACCTGCGTTCCATTACCGATGGCACCTACAGGATCGGGGATAACTGGATCCGCATGGCGGCCGCCTCCCTTCGACAGAATGGGATCCCGGTCCTCTGTGATGACCTGCCGGAGACGATCGCCGAGGGGTTTCCCCTGCCTGAATTCTCCGCCTACTATGGTTGGTACAGCGGGAGCATTGATGGTCCCTTCGCCGATCCCGGATTCCGCTTTCAACCGGGAGCCATGGCTTTCCACCTCCACTCATTCAGCGCCTCCACGCTGCGCCATCCCGCGCAGGGATGGACAGGACCTCTCCTCATGCACGGGGCCGCCGCATCGCTTGGCAACGTCTACGAGCCCTACCTTGGATTCACCACGAATCTCGGCACGCTCGCACGCATGCTCCTGGCTGGTCATAACCTGGTCGAGAGTTACTATGCCGCACAGCCAGTCCTCTCTTGGATGAGCGTGCTGGTGGGGGATCCCCTCTACCGTCCTTATGCGCGAATGGCCGATCGTGGAACTGCTGTCGAGAGAGTCGGCGCCGCTACCAAGTGGAGCGACTACCGGCGCATCATTCTCGCCCACAAGGGATCCGTCCTCGATGCCGCCGCTGAACTCACGCGCCGCTCCCGGGAGAGGCACGAGAGCCTCTACCTCGAGGCGCTGGGTGCGGCGCAGTATGATGAGGGTGCATTCAGGGAAGCCGAGTCGAGCTTCAAGCAGGCCGCGGCATTTTCCACGGATCCCTCAACCTCCTTCCGCCTCGTGCTCGAGGGGATCCGCGCCATCGAGAAGCAGGGTGATCCCGGCAATAAGATGAAGGCCATCTCCCTACTGAGCAAGGAACTGGAGGCAGAACGCCCCCTTGCCCAGAAAAAACTCCTTCTCGACTGGATGCACCGCATCGATCCCAAGAGCTGCCCCTCCGGGTAAAGTCCCCTACAGGGATAACTTCGATATCCCTCCGCGTCCGCTCCCTCGGATTAGGGTCTGCAGCATCCTAAGAGTCTAACAGCCTCACTTTCCCCCTACCCCCTACCCAGTTCGTCACCATTTTTGCCCAGTTCGTCACATTTTTGTCCTCCAGTGGGTGATTTTTGTTAAAAATCCACCTTTCATGTCTTCAGAGCCTTCTTCCTCATCAACATCTTCTGGTCGCCGTCGCCGTAGCGGCAGTGGATGGAGACGGGCCGGAAGAGTTTACCTTAAAAGTCCTTCCGGTTCCAATACCACCGAGGAAAGCAAGGCCCATGAGCTGTTCGAGCAACCCCAGCAAACAAGGGAACACAAGCCAAGGCGCTCCAAGCCATCCAGGCAACCAAAGCTACCCAGAGAGCCGTGGAAGAAGCCGCAGTGGCTCATTCACTGGCGGCGCACGCTGCTGATCGTTCTGGGGGTCCTTGTGACGCTGGGCGGCCTTTATTACAGCTATCGTCAGTTGCGCAAGGTTCAGTCTCAACGGCTTGCCGCCATGGCCCTCTCCTATCTGAAGGAGAACAAGGTGAAAGAGGCCAGGATGTCTCTCCAAACCGCTCTCCGTCTTGCTCCATCCAATCCCGCGGCACTCCGTCTGCAAGCCCGTCTGATGGAGGTCCAGGGTGAAACCGGTGAAAGTCTGGCTTCCTACAGTCAACTCGCACGCAGCGGCAAGATGTCGCTTGCCGATCTGCGTCCCTATGCCTCGACGGCGGAGCGGCAGGGGGATCCGGCACTGGCCGATCGTCTGGCCGAGGCTGCCTCCAAGAATAATCCCTTGCTGGGACATCTGGTCCGCGCGGATCTGCTGGTGCTCCGGAAGAAGCCCGATGGTGCCGCGGATCAACTGCGTGCCGCCATCCAGGAGGATGCGGACGATAAGAATCATGCGGGCGATATGGCCCGGAGGGATCTGGTGCAACTGCTGATGACGCGGATGGGCTCGGCTTCTCCTGATCAACTCGCGAAGAACCGCGTAGAGGTGCTGAACCTGCTCAGGGAACTCGGCGGTCGTGAGACTTTGGCCGGGCCAGAATCGCTGGTGATGGCGCTTCGCTCTGGGGTTGTTCCTCTCGCCGAGATCACGGCATGGATCAGGAAGCTCCGCGAACACCCGAAGGTGACTCCGGAGCTGCTCCTCTTTGCCGATGCCTCCTCCATCCAGGCCGACCCCGCGCAGAAGGGAGCGGTCGTCACGGCCATGCTTACCCGTGTCAAATCCGCGCCGATGGAGCAGCGTCTGGCAGCCATCCCGTTGCTGATGGAGCTGAACGATCCTGCGGATGCCTTGCAACTGATCGCCCGCGAGGAGGCGCTCAAGAATGTCCAGGCCTTCACTCTCTGGATGCAGGTCATGCGGATGAGCGGACATGATGCGGAGTTGCTGGAGGCTCTCTCACTTCCCACCAATCCACTCCCTCCGCATCTCAGGGATCTTTTCCGCGCGGAAGAACTCGAGCGGATAGGGGAAAGAGCGAAGGGTGAGGAGGCCTTCCAGAAGGCCTATGAGGATCATGTGGCCCACGGCACCGGTGATCCCGAGCGCTTGCAGACACTGATCATCCTGAGCGCGAACGGTAAGCAGGAGCTCTTCGAGAAGGGTTTTGTGATGCTTCTGGCCGAACCCGCCAAGGCGCAGGCCACGCTCAATGCGGTGAAGATGGGGATCAGGAGTCAGCGTGATTCCGCAAAACTTCTCAGGGTGCTGGAGCTCGCCTCCGCCTCGCCCTCGCTGGCAGGGAGCCTTGCTCTCGAGAATGATCTGGACCACACGCGCCTGCTCATGAATCAGCAGGTTGATCTTGACCGCCTTAAGACCCGCGTGGAGGCGAATCCGAATGAGTTTGCCTTCCGTGTCACCGAAGCCCTGGCCCTCATGAAGAACGGAGAAAGTGCCAAAGCTCTGGAGGTCATGGAAAACATCGAGGCCAAGGTGGAGGCGTCGAAACTCCCTCCCGATCAAATGGCGGTCCTGGCGATGGCGATGGCCGCCTACGGTAGTCCAAAGCAAGCCGCGAGCCTCCTCTCGGCCGGCAGGAGGGATCTCCTGAGTGTCCAGGAAACCTCCCTGCTCAAGGAGGCTTTTGCCGCAGCGAATGGGGAACAAGGGGCGGTGAAAGACGCTGCGCCAGCCGTCCCAAAGAACTCCCCACCGTCAGCCTCCCCCACCCCCAAGCGCCCGAATCCTCACCGATGAGCACTGCATCATCCCCACTCACGCCGAGGTCGGTAAGATTGGATCGGGACCAGCTTCCGCTCTGGGTGCTTCCTACCATGTTCCTGATCGGATTCGGGCCATTGCTTTTCAAGTTCTTTGCCAATCTCTGGAGGTATGAGGTTCACCAGTTCTTCCCGCTGTCGCTGCTCGGAGCGGCGTTCCTTGCGTGGCGCGGTGCCAGGGAGGTTCCCCGTCCCCTCGTGGAAGGCACGTCCTGGATCACGGCAAGCCTGACTCTTTTATCCCTGGCGCTTCTGACGTTTGCGACATGGCTCTGGTCGCCATGGTTGGGTGTCGGGGCCGTTCTCATAGCACTGGCGGGGACGGCATGGTGGCTCGGTGGACGACCGCTGGCCCGAGCCCTTCTGCCGGCGTGGATCATGCTCTTCACAGTGATCCCGCCTCCCCTCAAGCTCGATGCGCGGCTTGCCCTCGCGCTCCAGCAAGCAGCCGTGGCCGGCAGCAGCAGGGTTCTCGATCTACTCGCCATTCCTCACCTCCGCACTGGGAACATTCTGGAAATTCCCGGCCAGCGCCTGCTGGTGGAGGAAGCCTGCAGCGGGATCAACTCGGTGCTCTTCATGACGGCGGCCTGTGTCTTCTATGTGCTCTGGCGCCGACGTTCCCTCCTCTTTCTTCTGCCGCTCTATGTCATGACCATCGGGTGCGTTCTCTTCGGCAATCTGATCCGCATCACCTCGGGGGCGTGGCTGCTATTCAACTTCCGCATCGATCTCTTCACCGGATGGCGTCACGAGACGCTCGGACTGGTGCTGACCGCCTCGTATCTGGTCTTCATCGTTGCTGCGGATGCCCTGCTGGCAAAACTCTCCGGGACCGGAGGAGGAACTGACCTGGATTCCCACTCCCCGGGAGCTGACTCAAGCACCCTCTCCGTGAGGGATCTGCTGGCGGGACGCGCATTCTCGCCAATCCTGAAAGTCATTGCCGGCTACTTCGTGATTCTCTTCCTGGGACAGCTTTACCAGTACCAGCATTTTTCGGCCAAGGCGGTGCACGAGCGCCGCATCAATCCGGCCGGGATGAATGGTTCCGCGAGGTTCTCGCTTCTCCCTGAAATTGACGGCTGGATGCGGCATTCCCAGCAGGAACCCGTTCCCACGAAGACGGCCTTCGAGGACGGGATTTACTCGCACATCTGGCGTTTTGAAAAAAATGGTCTCGTTGCGACGATCTCGCTCGATTATCCCTTCTTCGATTATCATGACGTGAGGATTTGCTACACGGGGGCGGGTTGGACAGTCGATGAGAGCAATCTCCAGCATGAAGGGGACGGGCCGGAGGGGGTTCCTGAAATGAAGGTCATCCTGTCGAAGGAGGATGGCCTGAAGGGAACTCTCCTCTACAGCACGGTGAACCAACGCGGGAAGTGGCTTGATGAATCAGGCCGGCGGGCACTCTATGATCACAACGGACGGGCATTCGAGGGAGGACTCCTGGAGCGTGTCACCCATAGGGTAACGGAGCCGGAGTTCGATGCCGGATCGATCAACTATCGGATCCAACTCCTTGTGACCACCCAGGGAGGACTCGACTCGAAACAACTCGCCCAGGTGACCAGTCTCTTTCATCAAGTACGCAAGCTCCTTGCCGATCAGTTCGTGCAACAGCAATGAGGAATCTTTGCGTATCATCTCATCGCCCTAGATCCAACAGGCTACCTCAAAGAGGCTTCCTAACGGTGAGTAAGGCCACCGTGAGTTTTTTAATTTTACCACCTTGCACAGGGACTGCCATCGCTGGACTTTCACTCTGGCAAGACTCCTAATCAACGCTGAACTCCAGCAGGCCTTCCAGGGTCAGCAGGAAGAGCAGACCGAGAACAACGAAGACATCACCATCGAGAATCTCCTGACGCTCTCTCCTGAGCAGATCAGCCAGCTTGTTGCTGAGGGTTATCTTTGCGTTGCAATAATCGCCTGTAGAGGCTCATAAATATTACTTTCAACCTTCGGCGGTGTAGTCCAATGGCAGAGACAAGCGACTTAAAATCGCTCCAGTGTGGGTTCGAGTCCCACCACCGCTAGGCGTTATTTGATACTTTGCAGTGTTGCTGCGGAGTTAACGGGTCGAATTATCTTGTAGGATATTTCCCTTCACTTACATATTATCTAAATTGACTTTCAGGAAGTGCTTATGAAAAAAACTTCAAAAGCTACACCCTCATCCCAAAAAGAGCTCATTGCGATCGTGGATAGCCAGCCTTCGAGCCGCATCGGACTTTCCCATTTCATCAAGAAAATCGGTCGCTGGGATATTGCTTGGGCGAGTGCCACCGCCGAGGAGGCAATGGAGAAAATCGCAAAGCAAGAACCGGAACTCATGATCCTGGAGATCCAACTCATCGGAAAGGATGGGCTGGAGTTTATCAAACACCTGATGCCTCTCTATCCCAATCTGAAAATTCTCGTCCATTCATCTCATAGCGAGGAATTCTATGCGGAACGCTGCCTCAGGGCTGGCGCCATGGGTTACCTGCACAAGATGGACCCGATGGGAAATTTTGAAAAAGCCGTGGAAAAAGTTCTCCACGGGGAGCTTTACTTGAATCCGCGACTGGCAAGACAGGCCCTGCACTCTCTGGTCCATCATGCCGGCAGCCTCAAGGGAGATGATCACAACCTCCATAATCTCACCGACCGTGAACTGGAGATCATGATTCTCATGGCCAAAGGCGACTCCTGCCAGGACAGTGCGGAGAAACTCCATATCAGTCCAAGAACCGTGCAGGTGCACAGAAACAATATCCGTCTCAAGATCGGCTTGGAGAGCGCCCTACAACTCCATGCATACGCCGTTCGTTTTTATGGGGAGAATCTCTCCGTCAATCAGAACACCCCCTCCCCATCGAAAAGTACCGCCAAAAATCAAAAATCAAAAGCGAGGTCCAAATCAGCAGGTACCAACGGGAGCATTGATCATCCAGCGGTGAAGGCATCCCTCAAGCGTTTTGTGGAACGTTTCCCTTAATTAACTTAGGGAACCTCTCGTTAAATCGCATATCGGCCACCGGGGGAGGGCGATGGGCATAAGTGTTTTACTTACGTGTCAATAAGCAGCTCCCCATCTACCGCGATGACTGATCGTGGTTCATTATTCTCATTGATGAACCCAATCTCTTCAACCAAACACACCCGCCCCCACAACCGCAAGATGCCAGCCCCGCTTGCTCCATCAGGGCAACGCAAACGCAATGGTCACTCCCTCGATGGCTTTTTAAGCAAGGCTTCTCAGTCAGCAGAAGCCCTCTTCCCGATTGGTTACCAGATCAGCGTGATCTGCATCTATCCCTCCGTCGAAGGAGGAAGACTCGCAAAACAATGGCTGGAGTCAGCATTCCATCATTCTGCTCCTCATACCAGCACCTGTATTGAGTACTACAACGATGCGGTCCTGAGTCATGACGGGATCAGCTGGGAACATGTCATCGAACGGGTCATGCCCGATGTCATCCTGATGGTCTGTGATGGCACGAGTCAGCTCATCGCCGGATTAAGGCATTCATTGAGGGATCTGCTTGCGAAGTCAAGCAACGGCAAAAAACCACTCGTGATTTTCCGTGATCTGGAACCCCGCCCAAGCATCAATGCCAGTGTTCTACTCGACTATGTATCGGCCCTCACTGATCGAAATCGTTGTCAGCTTCATGCAATGAACGGGGATGGAGCACCAATTCCATGCTTTCGCCATCCCCGTCATCTGCTCAAGGGGCGCAGCCATCACGAGTAAGCATCCAAGAAGACTTCATTATGAACATTCTCATCACTGGCGGCGCAGGATTCATCGGATCCCATCTTGCGGAACATCACCTCGCCAAGGGCGATGAGATTGTTTCCGTGGATGATCTCAGCACGGGGAGCATGCAGGTTCTTGAGGGATTCGACCGCAAGAACCTACGCTTTGTGAAGGCTGACATTCTGAACTGGCGTGATCTGGATAACGAAATCGCCAAAGCCGACAGGATCTATCACATGGCGGCCGTGGTGGGGATGTTCCGTGTACTGAAGGAACCGGTGGAGGTGACCCGCGTGAATGTTCTCGGCACGGAGAGGATTCTCGAGAGCGTTGCCCGTTGCGGAAATCTTCCGGAACTCGTCATCACCTCCAGTTCCTCCGTCTACGGCCACTCACACGAGAAAGTGCTCAGGGAAGGAATCGAACTGGTCTACTCTCCCGAGAAAGGGGGTCTGACAGCCTATGCCTTGAGCAAGCTCACCAATGAGGTTCAGGCCATGGCTTATCGTGAGATCCATGGCCTCCCGATCTCCATTCCCAGGCTCTTCAATGCGGTCGGCCCAAGACAATCGGGCAACTACGGCTTCGTCCTGCCGCGCTTCATCAAACAGGCCCTCTCCGGCGCACCACTCACCGTCTACGGCGACGGCACACAGACCCGATCTTTCT
>Ga0007854_10000429_pt1 | contig 27367 bp, 20 predicted proteins | sample CryBogCBH12Aug08_FD_60382 | JGI IMG/M metagenome (GOLD analysis project Ga0007854, IMG submission 60382) | Freshwater microbial communities from Crystal Bog, Wisconsin, USA - CBH12Aug08 | ecosystem: Environmental > Aquatic > Freshwater > Lake | place: Crystal Bog, Wisconsin, USA | collected... | reverse complement strand
CCAACCGGCTCCGGCAAAACCACCACGCTCTATGCCGCGCTCAACGAGATTAAGTCAGACGAAGACAAGATCATCACCATCGAAGATCCGGTGGAGTATCAGATTCGCGGCATCACGCAGATTCCCGTGAATGAGAAGAAGGGCCTGACCTTCGCTCGCGGTCTGCGCTCGATTCTGCGTCACGACCCTGACAAGATTCTGGTGGGCGAGATCCGCGACCAGGAGACGGCGCAGATTGCCATCAACTCGGCGCTCACCGGCCACCTGGTCTTCACCACCGTCCACGCCAACAACGTGGTGGACGTGCTGGGCCGCTTTTTGAACATGGGCGTCGAGGCCTACAATTTTGTCTCCGCGCTCAATTGCATCCTTGCCCAGAGGCTGGTGCGCACCATCTGCGAGTATTGCGCGCACACGGTTTATTACGACGATGATTTTCTGGTGTCCAGCGGCCTGAACCCAGCCGAGTGGCACGGCTTCGGCTTCCGCGAGGGCGCCGGTTGCATGGAGTGCGGTGGAACCGGCTATCGTGGCCGCACTGCGATCCACGAGCTGCTTGACTTGACTGACCCAATCCGCGAACTGATCCTGGAAAAGAAGCCCACTTCTGAAGTGCGCAAGCTGGCCCAGAAAGAGGGCATGAGTTTTTTGCGCGAGTCTGCGCTTGAGCGTGTGCGTCGCGGCCTGACAACGCTCAAGGAAATTAACAAGGTAACGTTCATCGAGGCTTCCCGATAGTGAGATCCATGTTGAACAAGGCGAAAATCGGCTCCCAGCCCGGCGCGCGTCCGTCTGCCGCGGTGGAGCTTTCCCCCGAAGGTGTGTTGGCTGCCTCCTCACCGGGAACCGGGCAGCAACCCGTTTACTCATTTGTCCCATTGCAGGAGGGCGCGCTCATCCCCGGCATCGGCGAGCCCAATATCCGCGCCGCTGAAGCCATAGCTGAGGCCATCCGCAGCGCTCTCGGACAGGTCTCGCCGCGCACCCGCTCTGTGACGCTGGTTTTGCCTGATACCGTCGTCCGGGTCTTCATCCTGGACTTCGATACGCTCTCCAGTCGTCCAGCAGAGGCTATTCCGGTGCTGCGGTTCCGCCTGCGTAAAATGGTCCCCTTCGATGTGGAGCACGCTGGCATCAGCTACCAGGTGCTTTCAGAGAGCAAAACTGAGTGCAAGGTGCTGACTGCAGTTTTGCCCGGCCCAATTTTGGCCGAGTACGAGGCTGCGGTACGCGCGGCGGGATACGAACCCGGTGCGGTGCTGCCCTCAAGCCTCGCTGCCCTCGAAGCAGTGGATTCAATGGAGGCCGTGCTGGCCGCCAACCTGAGTTCGCTCGCGCTTACTACCTCCATAGCCAACGGAAACGACCTGCTTCTCTATCGCACCCTTGACCTGCCCGAAGAAACAGAACTGCGGCTTGCAGAGATTCAGCGCGGCATAGCCGTGGCTGCGGCCTTCTTCGAGGACAAGTTGCAGGCCCCGGCGATCAAGCTGCACTACGCCGGCGTCTATGATGCCGCCGAATTTGCCCACTGGATCGACAACCCCGATTTGACCGTCGTCGAAATGGCGCCTCGGCCCGAAACCGGAGCGATGACCGCCCTCGGTCACGCAAGCATTGCCGGCGCTGCCGGCGCATTGGCGGGGGCAAGCTAACCTATGCGGATTACACTCAATCTCGCCACACGCCCATTTGCCGACCTGGGACCCGCACTCAAGCGACTGCGCATCGCCATGGGCATTCTTGCCCTGATCGCCATTGCGCTCGGCCTGAGCCTGCGCGAACTGCACCAGAAGGCCGAAGCGGCCCGCGCGCGTGACCACTCGCTCGACGGCGCCATTGCCAACGTAACCCAGGAACGGCAAGGGTACCAAAACCTGATGCGACGGCCAGAGAATGCCCTTCTGCTGACACAGTCCGCGGCGCTCAACCGCCTCTTCGATGAAAAGGCGTTCTCGTGGACGCTGGCCATGGAGAGCCTTGAAACCGTGCTGCCCGGTGGCGTTCAGGTTTCGGCCATCGAGCCGGTTCGCGCCAAGGATGGTCACATCACCCTGCGCCTGCGCGTAGTTGGCCCGCGTGACCGCGCCGTCAATCTGGTGCGCAATCTGGAACTCTCCAAACGCTTTCTGCTGCCCCGTATTGTGGGTGAGAATGCTGAAAACAGCGGAGGAACCAATCAGCAACGACTCGAACCGATCAGCGCATCCAACCGCTTCAACTTCGATCTGCTGGCCGAGTACAATCCGCCGTCCCCGGATGAGCGCAGGCCGCTTCGTAATGCAACCAAGCCGCATGCCGGGGAGGCAGAAGGACATCCATCGCCTGTGCGACCGCTTCCCGCCCTGCCGCGACAGCTTGGGCGGCCACCCTATACCGGGTCGTCCCGGCCCGCGCCATCTAATCTCAACTCAGGAGGCGCGCAATGAACAACGAGCCTAAGACTTCGCTGTGGCGCGAGCGCCTCGCTTCCCCGCTGACCTGGCACTATGCGGGGTTTGTCCTTCTGTTTGTGCTGGTGGTTGTGCTGTCAATCCGCGTGGGCCTGGACTGGGTGGCGACCAACAGCCACTCCGCCGATGTGCTGGCTGGCAAGCAGGTCGAACTCAAGGCTATGGACCTGCAAACCGCTCCGCTGCGGGGACTCGGCAAGCGCGTGGATGACTCCCGTGCGCAGATGAAGGCCTTTTACGACAAGCGCATCCCGCCGAACTACTCCTCGATCTCCACCCGCATCGGTGAGTTGCAGGTAGTCTCTGGAGTACGGCTCACGCGGGTGCAGTACTCACAGGGCCTGCCTGGCTCTGACCTGACTGAAATCTCGATGGACGCGGGCATCAGCGGCGACTATCCGGCCATCATGCGCTTTGTAAACAGCATCGAGCGGGACAAAACCTTCTTTGTAATCCGCGCCATGGCGCTTACCGGCCAGCAGGGCGGCCTGGTGAATCTGCGCTTGCGCGTCTCCACATGGCTCCGTCCTGCCGATGCGGCAGCCAGTGGATTGCCAACGACTTTGCAGCCCGGTGAAACACCCGCAGCACCCTCCTCTGCGGCCAAGGAGGAAGAGTAGCCATGGCCCTTCGACTCGGAACTGAAAACAAGCGCCAGGTCTACCTGGTTGCCGTGCTGTTCACCATCATCCTGGGCTTCGGCGGCTGGGAGATTTACGGGATGCTTTCTGGACCTGCCTCCACGCCGATTCCCGTCCAGTCCACAACCACGCCCCATTTTGCGACCGGACCAGCCACCCAGCCTGCGGCCCAGGGCGGGCAAGGCGGACCAGATGCGCAGAAGCTCACCAACGCGGGCATCGACCCCTCGCTGCACATGGATAAACTTGCCCAAAGCGAAGATGTGGAATATGCCGGTGCGGGCAGGAATATCTTCTCCGCCGATTCCGCGCCGGTAGTGATTGAGGCGCCGGTGAAGGGGCCGCGCGCCGGGGCAGCTACGGTCAACGCTGCATTAGCTCCGCCGCCACCGCCCAGGCCTCCAGCCATCGAGCTAAAGTACTTCGGCTACACTCTGGCCAATGACAAGACCCTGCAGGCCTTCTTCGTTCGAGGAGAGGACATCTTCATGGCCCGAACCGGCGAGATCGTAGACCATCGATACAAGGTTGGTGCCATCAAGCAGGGCAGCGTCCAGGTAACCGATATGGGCTACAACAACACGCAGACGTTGGCCCTGACTGCATTCTGAGTACACTTTCCCCATGATTAGTTCCACGCCAAACCGCTGCCGCACCAAGCCCTCTGAAGAGGGCTATATGCTGGTTGCTGTCATCTTCATGCTGACGATTCTCATCATTTCAATGTCAGTGGCCGCGCCAAAGGTGGCGCGCGAAATTCAGCGCGACCGCGAGCGCGAGAACATGCAGCGCGGCAAACAGTACGCGCGCGCCATTCAGCTCTACTACAAGAAGTTTCACGCCTATCCACCCAACATGGACGCACTGGTAAAGACCAGCGAAATCCGTTTTCTGCGTCGAAAATATGTTGACCTGACCACCGGCAAGGCCGAGTGGAAGCCCATCCGGTATGGCCAGGCAAAGACGCAGACACTCGGATTCTTTGGAAAGCCCATTCCCGGCGCCGGTTCAGCCGGGGGTACGATGATGGCCGGTATTGGTCCCAGCGGTGGCAATGGACTCAGCGGAGGCTCATCGTTTGGCAGCAGCGGCAGTTCCTTCGGGAGCAGCAGCTCTTCGGGCAGCAGTTCAATCTTCGGCACATCCAGCGTCGGCACGGGCGTGGCCGCTCCCACTTCCACTGGAAGCGGATCAACTGATAGCTCAGGCGGTACGAGCAGCGCGGACACGAACTCTGGCTCGACCACAGGAACTGGGTTGAGCGGGGAGACGAGCGGCCAGACTTTTGGGGGAGCGGGAATTATCGGCGTCTCACCGATGAGCCCGAAGCAGTCAATTCTGGTGTGGAGAAAGAAGAACCACTACAACGAGTGGGAGTTCATCTACGATCCGCTTTCAGAGATGAGAACAGTCAGCGGAAATATCGGCGGCATTGGCCAGCCTGCCAGTTCAACCACGACGCCTGTGGGCGGATCAAGTTCCAGCGGGTCGAGCTTTGGTGGATCAAGCTTTGGCGGGTCGGGCTCTGGTTCTACGACGGTGCAACCTCCGCAGTTTTAGCCAAGAAGTTGGAGAGCCCCAACAAGCAGAAAGGCCCGTTCCCCTTGAAGGGACGGGCCTTTTCATCGCCAAAAAACTCAAATACTGGCGTTTATACGCTGAAGGAGGAGCCGCAACCGCAGGTGGACTTTACCTGGGGGTTGTCAAACTTGAAACCAGCCGCCTCAAGTGTCTCAACGTAGTCCACGATGCAGCCATTCAGATACATCAGGGAGGTAGCGTCCACAAATACCTTCAAATCGTCGAATGCGAAAACCTTGTCCATCATACCGGCCTGGTTCTCAAAGGCCATCGAATACTGAAAGCCCGAGCAGCCGCCGCCAACAACGCCAACCCTCAGACCTGCGGGAATTGGATCCTGTGTGGCCATGATCTCGCGGACTTTGGCGATAGCCTGCGGGGTCAGGGAGAGAGGTGCTTTTTTTTCAGTTTCCTGTGCGGGTACTGTGGTTGCTGTAGACATGATTTCTCCAGGGGATGTGAAATACTTGCCGTTATCTTTAACTCTACCGTTCGGCAGACCGGTACACAAGCCCTCATTCCCGGTCTTGTTGTTTGATGCAACTGAAGGCTAACTGGTCGCAAAATTGGCTGCTGATCTGCAGGCGGCTGCACCTCCCGAAGGCGTCATACAGACGGCCTCAAAAAGTGCCCTTTGAGAAAAATAGTACAGTTCAAAAAAATTATCACCACACCAGCACCCATTCGGCGCTATCATGGTCAACCGTAAGGCCCACCTACTATCGAGGCCGCGTCAACTGAACGGTCCCGCAAGTACCTGGGATCCAAAAGTCGTTCGGAGGTGGAGATATGACATTTGTTCCGGTTATGTGGACGGTCTGGGGTTTATTGGTCGTTCTGATGCTCTCACTGCATATCTATCGCTCGAGCCTGGAGAAGAACGAAGACGACCAGATTTTTCTGGACGAGTCCTTCGAACACGAACGGGCGGCTCAGTCGGCGATCGTCGAAAAGGTAAATAAGGTTGAGTTTCCGCTACGTATAGCCAAGTGGCTTGTAGTCGCCATGACGGCTTTCGTTATCGTCTACTACATTTGGGACTTCCTGGTTCAGTTCCACCTCATCGGCTCTTAAACCGCCATTTTCAAGCGTAATTGCAATACCGGCCGGCGGCTGTCTTCGGGCGGCCGCCGGTTTTTGTCTGTGCCCAGCCTCCGCTATTCCACTTGCTGCTTCGCCCGGTATCCATCTCTGGCAATAATGTCGTATTTGAGTGGCTTATGTTTCTGATCCTGGAAGCGCAGCGGCTGGCCCTCTTCGTCAACCAGCGCCACCCGCAGCTTCCTGTAAGTGCCGTCCTGCTTGGCGTTGCTGGGCCTATATACGAGTTGATATTTTGAGCGGATGGTCTCGTTGATGTTCTGGAATATATCCGGCATCTCCCCGGTAAAACGGGGAAAGAAGCTCATGCCGCCGGTGGAATTGGCAAACGCCTTCATTTCGTTGTCGGCTTGCAGGTAATCCATATCTCGTATGGCGCCCATCATGCCGCCGCGGCCTTCATTCATTACCCGCATGGCGCCGCCTGTGGAGACGGTAAAGATGGTCACATCGCGTGAGGCCTTTACCCGTTGCAGTATCTTGTCAAAAGTGAGCTTTGAGAAGGTATCCCGCCCGGAGGCTATGAGCACAATATACTTGCGCCCCTGCACGCGATCCAGCCGGTCCAGCGACTCGTAAAGTGCATCGAACAGGTTTGACTCCTGAAAGCCTGGTATCTGCAACATGGCGATGCCCTGCTGGAGCTGCTGCTTGTCCTGAGTGAAGTCGGTCACGATCTGCGTGTGCATGTCAAAGGTCATCATGGCCACGTAGTCCTGAGGACGCAACTGTTGCGCAAAAGCCCAGGCGGCGTTGCGCATGTCATAGATAAAGTGGTAACTGTTGGCCGCAAACTCGCACAGCAGCAGCGCTGTAATTGGAGCCTCAACCCGTTTGAACCCGATAATTTTCTGCTCGGAACCATCCTCGTAGACGCGGAAGTTCTCCGGCTTGAGCCCGGGCACAAACTGGTGGGTCTTTTCAAGCAGCACACCCACGTCTACGGTGACTTCAGGAACATCCACGCGCAGGGAGAAGGTGGGCATACCCTCAGGATTCTTAATTTTGGGCGCGGCAGGCGCCGGGGGCGGCGCATCCTCGGGCTTCTCTTTCTTTTTGGGCAAGGCAATCACGCCGGAGTCGGCGCCTGGGCCGCCTGCGTCCGGCGTTGCCTGGTCAGGCTGCTGCCCGGCGACCGGCGCCTGGGCACGAGCCTGAATGAACGGAATAGTTGCCAGGCCTGCCACCACAAGCAGCATGGCAAGGCGAAGAATGCGTGGTCTTGAGACGGAAGGGCGCAGCGTATACATGGCAACCTCTTTGCTCAACAGCATACGGGATGGACCGAAGCCAAAGACAGCCGACGCGCCTCAACTACTGCGGCAGCCATTCAGTTGGCTGTACTCTAATAGACGTGAGAACTCGCCTGAAGCAAACCATTTTAGGCTTGGCCGCACTGGGGCTCGCGCTTGTTCCAGTGCTGCTCGGGGCGCAGAGCCCAGCCGCGCCCGAGGGACCGCCTGCCTCCACCGGCGGCATCTTTCCTCTTGACCGAGTTCACAGCGGCCTCACCGGTACGGCATGGACAGTCTTCTCGGGCAGCAAGCCTGAAGCGATGGAAGTGGAGATCCTGGGCGTGCTTCGTGGAGCCCGCGGTCCCGGGCAGGACATGATTCTCGCCAGGCTGCACGGCGCACATCCTGAGTACACCGGCGTGGTTGAGGGCATGAGCGGAAGCCCCGTCTATATAGGAGACAAACTGGTGGGCGCACTCGCGTACCGCATTGGCCAGTTCAGCAAGGAGCCGATAGCAGGCATTACGCCCATCGAGCAGATGCTTCTGGTGCGGGATTTGCCCATTGAGAAGAGTAGCGATATCGCAGGTGCAAGTGAACCGATTGCGGCCCAGGCTGTGGAATCGCCCGGCCGGGAGAGCTTCAGGGCCATGGAAACCCCGCTGGTGATGAGCGGATTCCGTCCCGAGGCTGTTCAGATGTGGCAGCAGAAGATGGCCGGAACCAGCCTGGAATCAGTGGCTGCGGGTGGAATGGGCGGATCGTCCCAGCCCGGTACTGAGCCCTCTGCCGCGGCGCAGACAACGCTTGTGCCCGGATCGGCGGTGAGCGCCCTGCTGGTGCGCGGCGACCTCGAAATTTCGGCCACCTGTACGGTTACTTACATCGATCCAAGGCAGTTGCTGGCGTGCGGCCACCCCATCCTGCAGTCCGGGCCTGTCTCGCTGCCGATGACAACTGCCGATGTAGTTGCGACCCTGGCCTCCCCCCTAAACGCATTCAAAATCATCAACACAGGCGCAACCGTAGGCGCATTTACGGAAGATCGCAGCTCGGCCATCCGCGGTGTCCTCGGCGCCAACGCTCGCATGATTCCCATGCACGTTACCATTGACGGTCCCGGGAGCAAGCGCAAGCTCAATGCCGAGATTCTCGATTTGCCCTCGCTGACCCCGCAAGCGATGATGGTTGTGCTCTATAACTCTTTGCTGGACAGCAACGACAACACCGCTGGCACCAGCTACCACCTGACCGGCAGCATCGAACTGGCAGGCTATCCTCCCTCGACCATCGACCTTTGGGCTGCACCTTCCGAAGCCATGCCTGCACCCATTGCGGCTGCGGTGTTTGCGAGCGAACGCTTTACGCGGCTCTACTCAAATGGCGCAAGACAGGGATCCGTTCGCTCCATCGACATTCACGTAGAGACCGTGCCCCATCGCGTTCAGGTGGCCCTGGAGACCGCACGGCTCGTATCGGGCAATGTTGTCCATGCCGGAGATCCCGTTGTGGTTGAGGCGACCATACGGCCCTGGCAGCAGGCGGCGCGGAACGTCCGCATTTCGGTCGCGTTGCCAGCGAGGCTTGGTCCGGGCAATCTTCGCCTGCTGGTGTCTGATGCCGGCACTTTGGATCGAGCGATGGATCAGCAGCGCTTTTCCGGACGTCCGGCCGATCTGGAAGCCGTGCTGGCCCAAGACCGACGGATGCATCCATCTAACTACTTGTATGTCAGTATTTTAGCTCCTGAATCTCAGGCAGTAATCGCGGGCCAGACCCTATCGAACCTACCACTTTCCGTGGCCAATGCCATGGAACCGTTGCGTCCCGCGCAGGATGTGAATCTGAACGGGGAGTCGGCGGTGGTGGCAGCCCAGGTTCCGGCGGGAGGGGTGCTGGCAGGTTTCCAAGTTCTTAACATACGCATTGAACCCGGTAGCGGTTTAAACTAGTGTTGGCGGCAGATGTAGCTGCCAATGCATTTATTCCGGCGCTCTGGTTGGTACGGCCGGCACCTTAGCCACCCCCCAAGCGAGGATTCCAGAAAGTTTATGGCTCAAATTCAAGGACTTGCAGCTCATGCAGCAGGAGCAGAACTGTTGCCGTATCACTATGACCCAGGAAAGCTTGGGTCAAAGGAAGTGGAGATCGCCATTACGCACTGCGGCATCTGCCACAGCGATCTGCACCTTATCTCAAACGATTGGGGCATTAGCCAGTACCCCTTCATCCCCGGCCACGAAATTGTTGGCACAGTGGCAGCGATTGGCAACGAAGTTCACGGGCTGGAAGTTGGGCAGCGCGTTGGCCTAGGCTGGCAGTCGAACTCCTGTGGCGTGTGCGAATGGTGCATGCAGGGACTTGAGAACCTTTGTCTCGCCGCCGAAGGCACCTGCGTCCATCGCAACGGCGGCTACGCCGAGCGGGTTCGCGCGAATGCACGCTTTGTGGTTCCGATTCCCGATGCCCTGGAAAGCGAACACGCAGCGCCGCTGCTTTGCGGCGGCATCACGGTGTATAACCCGCTGCGCACGCATGGCATCAACCCCTCCTCGCGGGTTGGCGTTATCGGCATCGGCGGGCTGGGACATATCGCAATCCAATTTGCCCGCGTTTTTGGGGCAGAGGTAACCGCCTTCTCGACCTCAGCTGCAAAGGAAGAAGAGGCACGCGCCCTGGGCGCACACCACTTCGTCAACAGCCGCGAGTCCAAGGCGCTGAAGGAAACCGCGAGCACGCTGGACTTTATCCTTTCTACCGTGAACGCCGACCAGGATTGGGGAACCTATGTTCAGGCCCTGCGCCCGACGGGAACGCTCTGCTTTGTGGGCGTGCCACCTTCGCCTGTGACGGTTCATGCTTTCCCGCTCATCTCTGGCCTGCGCTCGATCTGCGGAAACCCGACGGGAAGCCCTTTCCGGCTTCGAGAGATGCTGGACGTGGCGGCTCGTCACGGAGTGAAGGCTTCTACGGAGTGCTTCCCCATGGCCAAGGCCAACGAAGCAATCGAAAAGGTAAAGAAGAACAAGGTCCGCTACCGAGCGGTGCTGACCAACCAGTAAACGATTGGGCGCGCTTCAGGGCGCGCCCAATGTTTTTTGCATTTCCCACGAGATTTCTAGCGCATGTACATGCAAAAACAGTGCGTTTTGCGCCCAAAAGTGCCCTGAAAAGGCCCGAATGACCCCCTATTCAATACAAATATGTATAGTGAGGGGTTACTTTTAAGATAATGGGCATGTCTTGCATCGTGTTTATTATGAATAATTTATTGAATTGACTGCTCTCGAAAAGCCGGGTTTTTGGGGGTAGGGGTGGGGGAGTGCGATTTTTTACGGACCGGGGACATACCTGACAGATTGATTGGGCTAGGGTTTGACATGCTCTGATTATGCGCGGATGGAAGGTAATCATCTGCAAGAGAGTTGCAGAGGGCGGGTCCGGGGCCAAACGAAAGGCCCGCGGCTAAAGCCGCCTATCTTTCAATACTGCGTTCAGAGGCCTGAAGGCCTCTGCTCCCTCCGTTAAAGACCAGTGGATATCTGTGGCGTTCAGAGGCCTGAAGGCCCCTGCTCCCTCCGTTGAAGAGCAGTGGATATCTGATATCGCGGGCGAGTGACCGCCGATGTGGTGGCTGGGAAAGGCGTTCGCAGATGTTTCGCCTCCGCTTTGTTCCGGTTGCCCGGGATGACAATTTTTATGGGGGAAGGTTGATGGAATGGATGGCGGGGAATGCCGTGGCCTGCCACGCGGGGAGGTTTCAGCGGCATGGAAAGCAGGGGCTGAGTTCCCTGAGGCATGGTTGAAGGGGTATAGTGCCAGCAACGGCTTCCCTGAAGGAAGAGCATGGCCGTGGCACGACGCTTTTATTTCACGTTCTCTGTTCTTATTTGCCTGGGCTGTTGCGGCTGGACGCTCGCCCAGTCTGTGTCAGCCGCCAAAGCGCCCTCGCTGTCGGGCGGCATCACGAACGTCACCATCGGGCAGTCTGCCGTGCGGCTGTATGGTCCGTGGAAGTTTACGGTGGGCGACTCGCCTATTGACCCGGCGACGCAGAAGCCGCTCTGGGCTGAGCCGGGCTTTGACGACTCCAAATGGGAGACGGTTGACTTGACGCCGAAGGAAGGCGCAACCGACCCGATGGCGGGGTACTCCGGCTTTGTGCCGGGTTGGACGGCCAACGGCCATCCCGGCTACTGGGGCTATGCCTGGTACCGCATCCGGGTACGGATCAACGTGCAGCCGGGCGAGAAGCTGGCGCTGGCTGCGCCCTCCGACGTGGACGACGTTTACCAAATTTTTGCCAACGGGCAGCTTCAGGGCAGTTTTGGAGATTTCTCGCGCAGCCGTCCGGTTGTCTACGACACCCAACCGATGATGTTTCAATTGCCTCAGCCGACTACGGAGGGGCAGGAGTCGATGGTGCTTGCCTTCCGCTTCTGGATGGAGCCGAGCACCCTGATACAACAGATCGACACGGGGGGGATGCACAATGCGCCGCTGCTGGGCGCGGCGGGGACAGTGGCCGCCGAGAATCAATCGCACTGGCTGGAACTGACCCGGGCCTACGCAATTAACCCCGTCTATGGGTGCTTTTATCTGCTGCTCTCGCTGACGGCGTTTTGCCTGGCGTTTTTTGACCGTTCCGACCGGGTTTATCTTTGGATGGGCGGGGTTTACCTGGTCTCGACGACGAGTTCAATGTTGGTGATTGTTGCGGTTTGGACACAACATTTGAGCGGTATTGCCGCGAATGTACTTACGGACGTTTTTCTGGCGCCGCTGTTGTATAGCGGATGGGTGATGGTGTGGTGGGTCTGGTTCCGGCTGCGGCGTCCAGTGTGGCTGCCCAGCGCCGCCGTGGTGCTGGCCGTATTGGCTGCGATAGCCAATGCGCTGGGCGAGAATTTGTGGTTCACCCTTGTTCCCCACTCGGTGAGCGCCCCATTTCATATTGTCTCGATGCTGGTTCGGTTGGCGTTTACCGCGATGTCGCTGTGGATTGTCATCCAGGGAATCCGCCTGCACGGGGTGGAAGGCTGGCTGGTGCTGCCCTGCATCTTGCTGGGGGGCGTGACGCGTTTTCAGACTGAACTGATGGTGCTGCATCTTCCGGTTCTATGGTTTCCGTTTGGGGTGCAATTCAGCTTTGGCAATTTAGTGAGCCTGCTGCTGGTGGCGGTACTGGTTCTGCTGCTGATGCGACGGCTGTACTTCTCACTGAAACGGCAGCGGCTAATGGCGCTGGATGTGAAGCAGGCGCAGGAGGTGCAGCAGGTGATTTTGCCGCAAGCGCGGATGAGCCTGCCAGGCCTGGAGATTGAAAGCGAATACCGGCCCGCGCTTGAAGTGGGGGGCGACTTCTTCCAGATCATTCCCGACCCCGAGGACGGCAGCCTGTTGATTGTGGCCGGTGACGTGGCGGGCAAGGGACTGCGGGCTGGAATGCTGGTGGCGCTGCTGGTGGGCACGATTCGCACGGCGGCACAATACGATGCCGCTCCGCTTGCGATGCTGAACACACTGAACAGGCGGCTGATCGGCCGTGGCGAGGCCCAGGCAACCTGTCTCGCGATGAGGATTGCAGAGGATGGAGCGGTGACGCTGGTGAATGCAGGGCATTTGCCGCCTTACTTGAACGGCGCACCGCTGGAGATTGACGGCTCACTGCCGCTGGGGATTATTGAGGCTCCGGAGTTCTCTGTGCTGCGCTTCCGACTGGAGGAAGGGGACCGGCTGGTGTTGCTGTCTGACGGCATTGCGGAGGCCTCGGATGCAGAGGGCCGCCTCTTTGGCTTCGAGCGAGTTGTTGAATTGCTGCAAACAGCCGGAACCGCCGCAGGGGTGGCACGCGCGGCGCAGAGATTTGGGCAGAAGGACGATATCAGCGTTATTTCAGTAACGCGCACTCCGGTGCTGGAACTGAGTGCGGCGTAAGGCAGATGGCGCACTCAGCGCCTTTGAGACGTGTCAGAAGCTCAAAAGCCCTGCCAGACCCTGGAAGCCAGGGGTTTGGCAGGGCTTTTGAACTTTCTATGCTCTTATTCTGAAGCCCTCGATATTTACCGGGGCATCGCCGGCGCTCACGATCTTGATGACATGGGTGCCTTGCGGCAGGGCTTGCTTTGCGAAGATGACCACTCCGAAGAAGGCGGGAAAGTCATCGAGGTTGAGACTCGCTGACTCCTGGTGGACACCATCCAGATAGATGTCCACGGTGCCCTGACCTTTGGACTTTTGCGCGACGTACTCGATACCGGTGCCTTGAAAGGTGAACTCGGCCGCGCTGCCTTTGGTTTGCGTGGCGCGGGGCAGTTTGGATGCGCCGGTCTCCGCAAGGGTTGTGAACGGGAACCAGCTTGAGTGGTAGTGAATCTGCTTATCAGCCGCGGGTATCCACTGAGGAGCGGGCAGGGGAGCGGTTCTGAGGAGCAGAGGGATGTGCCACATTTTGTACGGGGTGGCGGGTACGTCATCAAACGGGCAGCCGGAGGTGAACAGCGAGACAAGCACGTCAGCACCCTGGCGCTGCTGGAAGCGCGCGCACAGGCTGGGGCCGTACATGTGGAAGCCGGGGCCCATGAAGCTATCGTTGAAGGAGCCTGCCGGCAGCCACGGTCCCCAGGGGTGCTCAGCCTGGTAGAAGTCGTAGACCATCTCGTTGGGCTCGTACCAGTGGGTCATGGTGGCGGTGTTGTACCAGGAGATGAGCAGGTACCTTCCCAGCTCCGGCACATAGCAGATGGGCGTCTGGCCGCACTTTGCCGGACGGTCGAGGATGGGGACGGCCTGTTCAATTGCCTTTGCCCAGTTCGCAGGCTGGCTGCCGTCCTTGCCGGTGAAGTACTCCCAGTCTGCGCTGTTCATGTGGGGCAGGCTGGTGCGTTTTACGCGGCCGAGGGTGAGCGAGTCGCCGTCGTTCCAAAAGCCGTTGGTTGAAACGGCGTAGACATATTCGCTGGCGAGGTCGCGCGCGACCTGGCCGCCGTTCTGCCCATAGTGGATAAAGAACGGTGCGCCAAAGCGGGCTCCGGGCCACATGGGGTGGTCGTAGTTCTCGCTGGCGCTGCGGGACCAGGTGAGTCCGCGATCAGTGGACTTGATGAGGCTGGAGTTGATGGAGAGCTGGCGCAGGAGCGGGTCGTTGCTGTCTTTGCCATACACATTTCTAGCGACAAAGGCATAGAAGACTCCGTCAATGCACTCCTGGCCGCCCACCTTCCATGTGGCATTGTCAGCGCGCTTTTCGTCGGCAGCGCCGTAGGCATCCATCTGGTTTACCTGCGCGCCGACGAGGCTGGTGGGGCTGCTGCCGGAGAGACGATTGAAGGCGAGGTTCATGCCCTTGACGCCAAAGCCGCGGCCATCGCAGTTGAAGGCGTAGAGGTTGCCGTCGTCGGCCCAGAAGGGGTCCCATGTATCGCCGTTGGAGTTGTCCCACTTGTGAATGCGGTGGAGGTCAGGGAATACCTCCGCAATGGGTATTGAGGGCGCGGCGGCATGGGGCTGCTGTGCATGCAGTGTTTGCCGCAGGCCTGCGGGCACAAGGGTTGCAGCGCCGCAAGCGGCCATCTGCATCAGAAAGCTTCTGCGATTTACACGGTGGTTGGCCCTGTCGTTCATGGGTTCTCCTTCATGTCCGGCCTGGGGTGGCGAATGCTGCCATCGTAGTTCCGTGAGAGGGAGGCTGACAACTAGGCGACGACCGGCCAGGGGTCTTTGAGCAGGGAACTGAGGCCGAGGTCGTTGCCGTAGCGCTCCACCTCAACCTGCGCCATGTGGATGGGGCTGGCTATGCCCTTGAATGCGGGCACGGCGTCTGAGCCCATGATCTGCGGAGAGACGAAGAAGTGCAGGCGGTCAACGAGATTGCCGGCGAGCAGGGCGGTGTTGAGGCGCGTGCCGGTTTCAGTAAGCAGGGTGAGGATGCCCTCTTCGCCAAGCTTGTCCAGGACTCTTCCTAATGGAACACGCCCTGCCTCAGCGGGGAGCAGTTCGACACGGACGCCGCGGCTGCGGAGCGCGCTGATGAGGGACTCGTCTTGGGAGACGGTGAAGACGGTGACGTCGTTTTGGGCGGTGGCGACGAGTTTGCAGACGAGGGGCATGCGGAGTGCGGAGTCAAGGACGATGCGCTGGAGGGGGCGGCGACGGCGCAGGCCGCTGCGGTCAGTGAGCATGGGGTCGTCTGCGAGGACGGTGTCAACGCCGACCATGACGGCGTCTGCCTGCCAGCGGAGGGGCTGGACGGCGGCGCGGGCTTCGGCACCAGTGATCCAGTAGGGCTCGCGGAGGATGTGATGGCCAGGTGACGGCGCAATGCGGCCGTCGAGGGTCATGGCGACCTTCATGAGGACGAGGGGGCGCTTGTGCTGGCTCCAGCAGGCGAAGCCTTCGTTGAGGCGGCGGGCCTCGGCCTGGCAGGGGCCGATGGCGGTTTGGATGCCTGCGGCTTGCAGGGTCTGCATGCCGTGGCCGGCGACTGCGGGGTTGGGGTCGATGGTGGCGGCGACGACGCGACTGATGCCGGCAGAGATGAGGGCCTGGGTGCAGGGCGGGGTGCGGCCGGTGTGGTTGCAGGGCTCGAGGGTGACGTAGGCGGTGCCGCCTTTTAGACGGTTGGCTGCATCGCTTCCCACCCATTCAGCAAAAGACGCTGAATGGATGGGGCACCCGGCTGCCTTCAGGGCGGCGACTTCAGCGTGGTCGAGGAGGTCGTACTGGTGCCAGCCTTCGCCGGCGAGTTTGCCGGAGCGGTCGAGGAGGACGCAGCCTACGGCGGGGTTGGGCGAGGCGACGGCGATGCCGCGGCGGGCCAGCTCGAGGGCGCGGTGCATCCAGTGGGTGTCTTGGTCGGTCATGGCGTCTTGGATTTTAGTTATAGCAGCTTGGATAGGGCGGTCGATTTGGGGGAGCTTGCGTGAAGACAGGGTGAGTTGGCCTCATGCGAGCCCACCTGATCTTTATTGGAATGGTTGCGGGTGGTCTTCAATACAAATGCGGCGAGTCGGCGGGGCCTGCGCAATTCGCATCGCCCCTACAGGGCGAGGAATCTTGTTGAATGCTGACCCAGGGTTTCACCCTGGGCTATTGTCCTGTTGTCCCTACGGGACACATTGCGGGGTGCCAGCTCCAGCGGAGTGAAGGATGACAGCCTCTCGGGTGTGCAGCATGGCTGCGATTATGTGACGAACCTCGGGGACAGGCGCTAACCGAGCAGGGAGTCGACGAAGGCGGCGGGGGAGAATTCCAGGAGGTCGGTCATCTGTTCGCCGACGCCGACGAAGCGGACGGGGAGGTTGAGTTCGCGGGCGATGGCTACGGCGATGCCGCCTTTGGCGGTGCCGTCTAGCTTGGTGAGGACGATGCCGGTGACGCCGGCTGCCTGGGTGAAGAGGCGGGCTTGCTGGAGGCCGTTCTGGCCTGTTGTCGCGTCCATGACGAGGAGCACTTCATGCGGCGCGCCGGGGATGAGGCGAGCGGCGGTGCGGCGCATCTTGTCGAGCTCGTCCATGAGGCCGGTCTTGGTGTGGAGGCGGCCGGCGGTGTCGACGTAGAGCTGCTGGATGCCGCGAGCCTTGGCGGCGGTGATGGAGTCGTAGAGGACGGCGGCGGGGTCGCCACCGTGCCTGGTCTTGATCATCTCAACGCCGGAGCGGGAGGCCCAGACTTCAAGCTGTTCGATGGCGGCGGCACGGAAAGTGTCGGCGGCGCAGAGGAGGACGGAGTGGCCTTGAGCGCGGCTCCAGGCTGCGAGTTTGCCGGCGGAGGTGGTTTTGCCGGTGCCGTTGACGCCGACCAGAAATGTGACTTTTGGCGGTGCGTCGGGGGTGGGGATGGGGCGCTGCGGGGCCTCAAGAATGGCCTGAATCTGGGCTTTGAGCAGGCTGCGGAGTTCCTGACCGCCTTCGATGGCCTGGCGGCGGGCGCGGTCGCGCAGAGCTTCAAGGATGGTGGTGGTGGTATCGACGCCGAGATCGCTGGTGAGGAGCGCCGACTCGAGGTCTTCCAGAGCGCTTTCGTCCACCGTGCGGGTGAGGGCTGCGATGCCTTCAATCTTGGTGGAGAGCGACTCACGGGTACGCGAGACGGCCTGCTTCATGCGCGCGAAAAGGCCCGCGTGGGGCGTCTCTGCCGCTGAGTCTTCCGGGCCGTTTCCAGCCGCGCTGTCAGCGGGGGCCGGTGTCTCCTTTTTGCTGCCAAAGAACTTCATCATCGGGTATCCAGCTTCCAGTCTAGAGCATTGGGTATGGGAAGGGGGCGGCGCCACTGAGGGCGCACTAGCAACATTCCAGCCTGAACGGAGGCCCATTTACCGTGAAACGGTCCGGCGCGGGCCAAAACTCCGATATTCTTGATAGCAGGCCGCTTTCCCTTGAAACTCAGCGCGGCAGGTAATTGGGCGGGGTCAGAGCGGGACGATCAACCCGCAAGGGCTAAAGCCCACGATTTTTTCAGCGGTTTGCGGCACGGCTGAAGCAGTGCCCTTTCAAAACAGCGGTGCAACAACGGTTTGCCACAGCGAGTGAAGTTGTTTGCGTTTAAAACAGGGGCGCAACAAGAGGTTTTCCGCAGCGTGTGAAGTCGTGCACTGCTAGAGAGCTGTCGTATTTTTTGAAGAAGTTGCAAGGCCAAATGGGGAGACATGACAACAGTCCACGAACATCCGCTGAAGAAGATCCTGGAAAGTCGAATCGCCATTATCGATGGAGCGATGGGCACCACCATCCGTACCTATTCGATGAAGGAAGCCGACATTCGGGGGGAACGGTTCAAGAACTCGACCAAGGACCTGCTGAACAACGGCGACCTGTTTTCTCTGACGCAGCCGAAGATGATCTGCGATATTCACCGGCGGTTTCTTGAGGCCGGGGCGGACATTATCGAGACGAATACCTTTGGGGCGACGAGCATCACGCAGAGCGAGTTCTTTGTGGACGATCCGCGCGAGCATGGTGGCCGCAAGGACCCAGCGTTTTACCAGAAGATTATTGACGACAAGTTTCTGAGCGATCTGGCGTGGGAGATTAACGAAACATCGGCGCGGCAGTGCCGGGAATGGGCCGACCGGGTGGCCAACGCGACGGGGCGGCAGCGTTTTGTGGCGGGGGCGCTGGGGCCCTTGACCGTGTCCCTTTCGAACTCGCCGGATGCTGATGACGCGGGTTTCCGCGTGGTGACGTTTGACCAGGTAAAGACCGCGTACATGCAGCAGGTGCGGGCGCTGATCGCGGGCGGGTCTGATCTGCTTTTGGTGGAGACGATCTTTGACTCGCTCAACGCCAAGGCGGCGCTGGTGGCAATCCGCGATGTGTTCGACCAGGACGGCACGGAGTTGCCGCTGATGATTTCCGCGGCGGTTGGCCGGGGCGGGGAGACCATGATCTCCGCGCAGACGATTGAGGCGTTCTGGAATGCGGTGGAGCACGCGAATCCTCTGTCAGTGGGGCTGAACTGCTCCCTTGGACCCGACCTGATGTATCCGTTTCTTGAGGAGCTTTCAGAGAAGTCGGGCGCGGCCATCTCGTGCTATCCGAATGCAGGGTTGCCGAATCCGTTGTCTGCGACGGGGTTTGACCTGGGACCTAGCGACATGGCCCGTTATCTGGGCGGTTTTGCCAAGGGCGGGCTGATTAATATTGCCGGCGGCTGCTGCGGCAATACGCCGGAGCATATTGCGGCGATTGCCAAGGCGCTGGAGGGGCGACATCCGCGCGAACTGAAAGCAGGGGCTGGTGCGGTTCATTCTTTTCCATCCTTCACAAAGAGCGTGATGGATGGGGCACGGGGAGTTCAAGCGGAGAACGAGACACCCGAAAACAGCATTGAGATGCTGCCGCTTCGCCTTTCAGGCTCGCAGCCATTTACGCAGCAGCCGGGCATTTTCACAATGATCGGCGAGCGTACGAATGTGGCCGGTTCGCCCAAGTTTGCAAAGCTGGTGAAGGAAGGCAAGTTTGAGGAGGCGGTGAGCGTCGCCCGTCAGCAGGTGGAGAATGGCGCAAACGTCATCGACATCTGCATGGACGAGGGGATGATTGACGGCGTTGCGGCCATGACGCGCTTTCTGCAACTGCTGGCCAGCGAGCCGGAGGTCGCCAAGGTTCCGTTCATGGTGGACTCTTCGAATTGGGATGTGATTGAAGCGGGGCTGAAGTGCCTGCAGGGCAAGGGGATTGTGAACTCCATCTCGCTGAAGGAAGGTGAGGAGAAGTTTCGCAGGAACGCGGCCACGGTGCTGAAGTATGGCGCGGCGGCAGTGGTGATGGCCTTTGACGAGCAGGGGCAGGCCGCAACCTACGAGGAGAAGATCCGCATCTGCGAGCGGGCTTATCGAATTCTGGTGGACGAGGTTGGTTTTCCGCCTGAGGACATTATCTTCGACCCCAATGTGCTGACTGTCGCCACCGGCATGGAGGAGCACAACAACTACGCGGTGGACTTTATCAATGCCACGCGCTGGATCAAGGCCAACCTGCCGCACGCGAAGGTGAGCGGCGGCGTGTCGAATATCTCTTTCAGTTTTCGCGGCAACAACAAGGTGCGGGAGGCGATGCACTCCGCGTTCTTGTATCACGCCATTGCGGCAGGCATGGACATGGGGATTGTGAATGCTGGCATGCTGGAGGTGTACGAAGAGATTGAGCCCGAGCTAAAGGTGCTGGTGGAGGATGTGCTGCTGAACCGCCGCGCCGACGCGACGGAACGCCTTGTGGAGCACGGCGAAGCGCTGAAGCACGTGGGCAAGGTGGTGAGTGAAAAGAAGGCGGAAGAGTGGCGCAGCGGCACGGTGGAAGAGCGCATCTCGCATGCGCTGGTGAAGGGCATTGACCAGTACATCGAGATCGACGCCGAGGAAGCCCGCGTGAAACTCGGCCGCCCGCTGCTGGTGATTGAAGGCCCGCTGATGGCGGGCATGAGCGTGGTGGGCGATCTGTTTGGAGCAGGGAAGATGTTTCTGCCCCAGGTGGTGAAGTCTGCCCGCGTCATGAAGAAGGCCGTGGCTCACCTGACTCCGTATATGGAAGCGGAGAAGCTGGCGATGGCGGCGGCAGGGCAGGTGGTGAAGGCGCAGGGAAAGATTGTGCTGGCAACTGTGAAGGGCGATGTCCACGACATTGGCAAGAACATTGTTGGCGTGGTGCTGGCTTGCAATAACTATGAAGTGATCGACATGGGCGTGATGGTTCCCTGCGAAAGAATTTTGGAACGCGCCAAAGCTGAAAAAGCAGACATGATCGGCCTGAGCGGCCTGATTACGCCGTCTCTGGACGAGATGGTGCATGTGGCCCGCGAGATGGAACGGCAGGGCTTCAAGCTGCCGCTGCTGATTGGCGGCGCGACGACGAGCCGCGCCCACACAGCGGTGAAGATTGCTCCGCATTACAGCGAGCCGGTGGTGCATGTGCTGGATGCCAGCCGCGCCGTACCGGTGACGACAAGCCTGCTGAGCGACGACGGCAAGGCGGCGTTTGTGGCGCAGCATCGCGCCGACTACGAGGCGCTGCGCAAGGCTCATGCCTCGCCGCGCCAGAAGCTTGTTTCTCTTGAGACCGCACGTAGCCGACGGACGCCGATCGAGTGGCGCTCGGAGGATATTCCCACGCCTGCGTTTACCGGCGTGCGGGTGCTAGAGGATTTTCCGCTGGCAACGTTGCGTGCGTATATCGACTGGACTCCTTTCTTTCATACATGGGAACTGAAGGGTGTTTATCCGCGCATTCTGGAGGATGAGAGGCAGGGTGCGCAGGCGCGGCAGATATTTGCCGAGGCCAATGCGCTGCTGGATCGCATCATCGAGCAGAAGCTGATTATCGCGCGCGGCGTTTACGGATTCTTCCCCGCCAACGCAGTGGGCGACGATGTTGAACTCTACACGGACGGCACACGGGCAAATGTGCTGGAGCGTTTGCACTTTCTCCGCCAACAGGCAAACAGGGAAGGGAATGAGCCTTGCCGCTCACTGGCCGACTTTATTGCGCCGAAGGAGACGGGGCTGGCCGATTCTATTGGCGCGTTCGCAGTGACCACCGGCATTGGCCTGAAGGAACTTTGCGACGGTTTCAGGGCGAAGCATGATGACTACAACGCGATCATGGCCGAGGCGATTGCCGATCGCCTGGCCGAGGCCTTTGCGGAGTGCCTGCACAAGCGGGTTCGCGATGAATGGGGCTACGGGAGCGACGAGGGGCTGAGCCCTGAGGAACTGATTCACGAGGAGTATCGGGGGATACGGCCGGCGGCGGGCTACCCGGCATGCCCGGATCACACGGAGAAGGGTGCGCTGTGGCAGTTGCTGGATGTGGAAGCAAACACCGGCATCAAGATTACCGAATCGTTTGCGATGTGGCCGGGGTCGAGCGTGAGCGGGCTTTACTTTGCGCATCCGGCGGCGCGCTACTTCTCGCTGGGCAAGATTGATCGCGACCAGGTGAGCGACTATCACGCTCGCAAAGGGATGAGCGTGGCAGAGGTGGAGCGGTGGCTGGGGCAGAATTTGAATTACGATGCGGGGGAGTAGCTCGGCGTCAACTCGTCCGGTATCGTGTGTGCGTTTGACGCGGTGATTCGAGGGATGGTCTCATGGTTGCGGCGGGATGGGCTCCAAGCTTGTCCCCCTCAAACGGGGAGACGCGGAATGCGGGCAGGTGCGGCGATGTTGACAGGGATTCTTTTGTCGGGTGCTTTGTTGTGTGGATGCAGCAGCGGCGGGGGCGGAGGCACAACGACGCCGCCCACAACAACGCAGACGGCAGCTCCAACCATCGCCACCACGGCTGCTCAGAATGGCGCAGTCATGGTGACGCTGGCATCTTCGGCTGGCGGGCTTATCTATTACACGGTGGATGGCACGACGCCGACGACGAGTTCGACGCGCTACACTGCGCCGTTTCTGGTGGCTTCAAACCTGACGCTTCAGGCGATTGCCCAGGCAGGCAGCAACCTGGCGAGCAACGTAACGAGCCAGACATTCTCAGCCAATATTGCATCGGGGACGCTGGTGTGGTCCGACGAGTTTGCGAACTCGACGGGCGCCAACGCGCAGCCCAATCCATCGGTATGGATGTACCTGACCGGCGCGGACGTGAACTCGAGCGTGGATATCCACTGCTCGTATGGTTCGACTGTTTCGCCTTGCAGCACGGCTTATCCCAATACCTATGTGGGCACAGATGGGTACGTGCACATTGTGGCGCAGCAGCCCACGGCAGGCGTTTATACCTCGGCGCGCATGGAGACGGCGGGGCTGTTCAGCTTTCAATATGGGCGGCTGGAGGCGCGGATCTGGGTTCCGGAGGGGCAGGGAATCTGGCCGGCATTCTGGCTGGAAGGGAACAATGCTGCCATTGTTGGCTGGCCAGGTTGCGGCGAGATGGACGTGATGGAGCGGATCAACGCGGCGGGACTGCCGCCGACAGGGACGCAGAGCAATCCCCCGGTGGGAACCTCGGACTGGAACGAGGGGTCAGTTCACGGCACTGGCTTCACGGGCGGAAATCTGGGCGGGACGTACGACTTTACAGGCGGCCAGACGGCTGCAGGCTGGCACACCTACGGCATGATCAAGAAGGCGAACAGCATTGCGTATTACGTGGACGACCCGGCGCATCCCTACGCGACGTTTACACCGTCGAGCATTGCGGGGCTTACGGGCTCGGTGTGGCCGTTCGATAGCGGACAGGGGAATTATCTGATTCTGAATATCGCGGTTGGGGGCAGCTGGCCGGGCGCGCCGAATGCGGGGACGGTGTTCCCGTCCGAGATGCTGGTGGACTACGTGCGGGTATACGCGAACTAAGTTTCCAGTCCACTTACAGCGTATTTCATGGCTTATTCATCTGCTCTTAAAGCAGAAGCGGATGCTGCTTCGGGGCAGTTGATGAATATTGCCTACACGGGAGTAATATGTGCTGGCGGGCCTGTGGGCAGGGCCTTCCGGGGCATTCTTTGTAAAGTGCCTGGTTACTTGAGTTACCAATGCGGCTTTCTCCGTGGAGAGGCGCTTATGTTACTGCGGTGTAACAAAATGGTCAAAGTATTTGCACTGTATTTGCATCATCTTGACCATCCTTTTACAATTCCGGGCGGATACTACACCCGTGATCGCGCAAGTTGGGAATCCAGTAACCTCGCTCATGTCAGTGGCTTCCACGCCTCTGTTGGAAGTCTCCACTCACCCAGTTACGCTCTTTCTGCCCAGGGTTTCGGCAAAGCCACGCATTCATGCCGAGGTGGGCCACTACCGGCTTCGCCTTGCGGAGACTGTTGAAGATCGCGAAGCAGCCTGCCGGCTGCGCTTCAAGGTGTTCAATATCGAACTGGGCGAGGGGCTGGAGAACTCGTATGAAACCGGTCTTGATACCGACCAGTTCGACTTGTTCTGCGAGCACCTGCTGGTGGAGGACAAAACGAGCGGCAGTATCGTGGGGACGTACCGCATGCAATCAGGCACGACGGCAGGGCAGAACCTGGGCTATTACTCCGAGCAGGAGTTCAGCTTTGCGCCCTATGAAGCGCTGCGGGCGGGCATCCTGGAGCTTGGTCGCGCCTCGATTGACCGGGAGCATCGCACTCCGGAGGTGCTGACCTTGTTGTGGAGGGGCATCTCACAGTATGCTACCAACATGGGGCTGCGATACCTGGTTGGCTGCTCTTCCTTGAACTCAAAGGACCCGGCGGAAGGTTGGCAAATGTATAGCCAATTGGCTGCTTATAGGTGTCCTCAAGAGTTTGAGACCGTGCCGACCGAGAGATATGCCTGTCCCAGCGAGCAAGAAGGCCAGCAAGCACAGAAGCAGGCCCAGCTAGAGAGCAAGTCGTTGCCAGTTGAGACTCATACATCGGTCAAGGTCCCCAAGCTATTGAAGACCTACCTTGCTATTGGAGCGCGCATTGCAGCGCCGCCAGCATGGGATCGCGAGTTTGGCACTATCGATTTTCTTACTCTGCTCGATCTTCGGTTGATGTCGCCTGCAGCGCGCAATCGCTTTCTGGCTCCGCTCACACAGTGAGTTTTCGCAGGTTCCGGCGCGCTGTGGCGCTGGTTCTAGCACTGGCGCTGTGCATTGTGCGCTTTTGGGCGATGCGCCTGCGCGGCCCCATGACGCTGTATCGGCGCTCCCTTTGGGTGCAGGCCACATCGCGCTCGATTCTGAGCAGCCTGGGCATCCACTACAAGGTTGATGGCAAGCCGCCCACGCATGGGCTGGTGGTTGCAAATCACCTGAGCTACATCGACATCCTGGTGCTTTCGGCGGAGATGCCTTGCTTCTTTGTCGCCAAGGTTGAAATTGGCGGCTGGCCGTTTTTTGGCAAGGCGGCGCGTACCGGGGGAACCATTTTTGTTGACCGGTCGAGCCTGGCCAGCGCCGTATCGGTTGCCGAGCAGATGACGGAGCGGTTGAAGCTGACGATTCCGGTTCCGGTACTACTGTTTCCAGAGGGCACGAGTACCGATGGCTCGCAGGTGATTCGCTTCCATTCCCGGCTGATTGATCCGGCGACCTCGCTTGGGGTGCCGATTACCACGGCGATGGTTCGCTACGTGCTTGAAGACGGCACGGAAGAGCGGGAACTCTGCTGGTATGGCGACGAGACGTTTGTAAACCACCTGATGAAGGTTCTGGGCGCGGCAGGCTTTTCTGCCAAGGTGCGCTTCGGCCAGTCAAAGGTGTATACAGACCGCCGTGTTGCCGCCGACGAAACGCGCGCTGAAATCACAGCCATGCGCGTGCAGTTGCCGCTGCCTTAGCGGTCTGCAATCCATCGTCGATCCTGGTCAGTGATCAATCAAGAGACAAATATTTACGCCATTCGTCGCCCTCGGCGATGCGCTTGAGGCGTTTGAAGCGCCTCCGCATGAGACCCCGAATATGCGGGACCATCAACCAGCGCCCAACGAGGCTTCCGGGCCAGCCGCAGGGCATTGAGAAGCGCAACTCATCCCGCAGAAGGACTGAGCCATCGGCGCGTTGAGTGAAGTTGTGGTCGTGTTCGAAGGTGGCAAAGCGCCCGGCGATCATGCGGTCGCGGAAGAAGACGGGCGGCTCGAAGGCTTCAATCAGGCTCTTGTGGAACTGGGGGAGGCCGAACTTCCATCCCCGCCAGAATACGGTTTCGCCAGCCGTAACAAGGCCCGATGTGCGGCCCTGGACCGGCTTCATGTGCAGTTCCTGCTCGACAATTTCAAGGCTTGTGGAGAGCAGAAAGCAGCGCTCAATGGGCGCATGCACCACAATTTCATCGAGCAATGAGAAGCAGATTGTCATCTGCTCCCAGTCTAAGCGTGTTTTGATTCGTCTGCCGGCCTGGCGGTTGAACCGCGGACAACGAGGCTGGTGGAGACGAGAAATTCGCGCTGGATGGTGGGGCTGACGGGGTTCTCTGCCTGCTGGCGGAGGGCCTCAAAGGCGGCGCGTGCCAAGTCAATGCGGGAGAGGCGGATGGAGGTGAGCGGAGGGAGGGTGAACTCGGCAAAGTCGATGTCGTCAAGGCCGATGACGGAGAGGTCCTGGGGGACGCGGAGGCCTTCCATGTAGGTGGCGCGGAGAACGCCGATGGCGGTCATGTCATTGGAGCAGATGATGGCCGAGGGACGCGCGGAAAGCTCTTGCATGCGCGCGTAACCGGCGACGCCGCCCTTGAGAGTGTGGTCGCACTCGACGATCCATTTTTTCTGGATGGCCAGTCCGGCCTTTTGCATTGCGGAACGGAAGTCATTTTCGCGGGTGATGGCGGAGTGGAGCTTGTGCGGACCGGCGAAAAAGGCGATTTTGCTGTGGCCCAGCTTGACCAGGTGATCAACGGCGGCCTGAATGCCTGTGGAGTAGTCAAGGAGTATGGTGCTGGCCTTGGGGTCGTCGAGTTTGAATTCGGCGAGGACGATGGGCACATTTCTGTGCGTCAACTGGTCGAGGATCGGCTCTTCTTCGCCGAAGGTCATGACCGCCACGCCCTCAACCTTGCGCTCGAGCATGCGGCGCACGCAGGTGGTGAGCAGGGCAGGGTCGCTGTTGGAGGAACTGACCAGGATCTCGTAACCGTGGGCGACCGCAACCTCTTCAAAGCTCTGAATCAGCTCTGGAAAGAAGGGGTTGGTGATGTTTTCAACGATGATGCCGAAGAGGCGGCTGCGGCCGGAGACGAGGGTGCGCGCATGGCTGTTGGGAAAGTAGTTCAACTGCTTGATAGCCTGCCAGACACGCTTGGAGAGCCGTTCGCTTACCAGCGGAGAACCGTTGATGGTGCGGGAGACGGTGGCGATGGAGACCTTGGCTACGGCGGCGACAGTTCGGATATCGGGCGTTTTGGCGGCAGACTTGCGAGTTGCTTTTCGAGGCACGGGGCGATCCTGATTTACATAAAACAAGTGTGAGAGGAATGTTACTGCATTCGCTTTAGGTTTGGAGTTCAGGCGCGGATTTTATTGTGGCTATGGAGGTTTGCGGCTGAACCTATACCGCGCGTCAACCTGATAGTTCCCCATGTCTTAAAAGCGGGACATGGGGAAGAGCAGAGGCAGGAGATTCGCTTAGTCTCTTTCAGCGATGAGGAGGCGGAGGTCGCGGAGGTTGTGCCCGGTGGGGCCGGTGACCACGGCGTCGCCCAGAGCGGTGAACATGGGGCAGGCGTCGAAGGCGGCGAGTGAAGATTTCAAATGGAAGCCGAAGGTATGGGCGCGGGCCACGGTGGTTGGGTCGGCAATGGCTCCAGCCGCCTGGGTGTTGCCGTCAATGCCGTCGGAGCCGGCGCTGAAGACGGTGAGTCTTTCGCCGGTATATTGCTCCAGTTCCAGCGCACAGGCCATTGCGAACTGCTGGTTGCGCCCTCCTGCGCCGGGAGTACGGTCCATGGTGACGGTGACTTCACCGACCGAGATGAGGCAGAGCCGGGGGTGCTTGGCACGCAGGGTATGGAAGAGATTCAACAGGTAGCGGGCGGCGTCGGCATAGTCCCAGTCGTCGCAACTATTGTCCACGGCGACGTAGTAGCCTGCCTTCTCGCCCATGGTGCGGGCGTTCTCAACCAGGTCATGGCTGGAGAGCAGAATCTCGAAGACCGAATCGCGAAATGCCGGGTCTTCTTCGCTCATGTTGATAGCGGCGGTTACACGGCGCGCTGGAGCGACTTCAGGGCGCAGCATCTTGGGAAAGAAGGCTGGACGCCAGCCCTTGTTGCCTGGCGACTCTGGCATATCCTCGCGCTCAAAAAAGGCGCGGATCGAGTCGGGCATTTTTGCGGACAGGTTGTACTTCTTGATCAGTTCCTGCACGTCGGCGATGGTGGAGTGGTCAGGCGAGGTGGGGCCGGAGGAGAGCGCGTCAAGGGTGCGCAGGGGCACATCGGGCAGCAGCAG
>Ga0007854_10000427_pt1 | contig 27376 bp, 17 predicted proteins | sample CryBogCBH12Aug08_FD_60382 | JGI IMG/M metagenome (GOLD analysis project Ga0007854, IMG submission 60382) | Freshwater microbial communities from Crystal Bog, Wisconsin, USA - CBH12Aug08 | ecosystem: Environmental > Aquatic > Freshwater > Lake | place: Crystal Bog, Wisconsin, USA | collected... | reverse complement strand
GGTAAGGTATTCTTGTTCAAGTATGGCAAGAAAATCTTTGATAAGATCACAAAGATGATGAACCCAGACCTTGAGTCCGAGGGTAAGGTCAATCCTTTTGATCTTTGGCAAGGTGCCCATTTCAAGTTGAAGGTAACCCGTCAGAATGTTAATATGGGTGGTCGTAACGTATCATTCCCTAACTATGATGAGTCCGTGTTCCTCGCACCAGGTCCGCTATCAAAGGACGATGATGAGATGGAAGCAATTTGGAAGCGGGAACATTCTCTCAAGGAGATTGTTGATCGTAAGAACTTTAAGACCTATGCTGAACTTAAGGCACGCCTTGATGATGTTAATGGTTACACAGGTTCACAACCAGCACCACGGGCGCCTGCGTCTGTAGAAGAGGAAGCACCTTGGGTAGAGACGCCTAAGCCAGTTGCCAAGAAGGCACCAGCACCAGTTGTGGAAGAGGAAGAGGATGAAGACCTCGCCATGTTTCGCAAGTTGGCTGAGGACTGAGACTTTACAAGATAACTATTAAGAAGGGGCCTACGGGCCCCTTTTTTATTGTTTATTACCTAACGTGAAATCGTTACCCGTATCTCTTGTAGCACCTTCATTAAAGTATGCTCTACCAATGGCACGTTCTAAAGTCGGACTCTTAAATGGATCTATAGCAATTGATGGTAATTGGTTCATCATACTCTGATGTTGAATATCAGGTTTTTCCTGGGTCACAGGTTTCTGTGGTGGTGTGGACTTAGTATTATCATATGCATTACCTTTACTAACTTCTTCTCTCAAGGCACCCAATTCCGCTTCTGTAGCATTAGGTGCAGGACCAATACTTTCAGGTTTTGTCCTAATAACAGGTTCCGCCTCTGCTTTTGGCGGCACTATACCAAGATTTCCAAGTGCCGATTTTATTTTATCAGAATATGATGCGGGTTTAGGTTCAGCAGTAGCAGTCTCAACAGCAAATTTATCTGATGGTCCTGGTGCTGTACCACCTTGCTTAGATGCTACCCTAGTTTGTGCTTGTTGATATTGATTGTGATAAGCGAGGGTGTCCGCCATTTCATTTCTGAAACGCCGTGACTGAGAAGGAATAGCCTGACTTCTTTCATGAAATAATGCCTTGATCATTTCTTCATCACCTTGGGCACCGGATTCTACGGCTCTATCAATAAATTTATAAGATGTGTTTCTGCTCTGAACACCCATACTATGTATTGCTTCTTTAATAGCAGGATTACTTATGTTTATACCTTTATTTTGAGCATACTTAACAAAAGGATCATAGTGTGTGCTATCAATAAAGGCCTGTTGTGCTTTTGCAAATCCTTCTTTATCTTGTGCCACAACTTGGTTATAGACATCAGTAAATTCTTTTGTACCTGGATTTAAACCTTTAAATGAATCCGCATATTGTTTACCGTAATTGGAACGTAAAAATTCACCCATCGTTCCACCTGTTTGCTTTCTTGCACCTGGTGTTCTTGAAGAAAGTTGGTGGGCACCATAAGATACACCGCCTGGATCTGCTACCTGTCTTTTACCTTTTCTCAACATACCTGATGAAACTGTTTCAATACCACCTTTTGCACCTTCATATTTGGCACCAATATGTCCTAACGGTCTAATGTCCATCATACCTGTATTAGGATTAATCGACATCGTTTCTTTCTCAGGATTGACAGTAAACTGGTCACCTTTGGAGTCGGTTACAAGGGCAGTATCACCTTTATGTGGTTTGCGTAGGCGAGTCATATGAGCATGACCATGTATCTTATGTCTACCACCACCTGCGTGTGCAGGAGTGTTAGCAGGAATTTCAGTTAATATTTTGCTGGTATCCATTCCCAACATTTCTTGGAACTTTTTATAGTTGCCGATTTTGGCCTGTCCTGTTTGAGCATCATAAGAAGAATTGGTTTCTTTCATAAGTTTTGCTGTATCACCGTGCTTCCAAAATCCATCCCAGATAGTATCATCAGGTACGGCACCAGCAAACATACCAGCTTCTTCCTTAAACTGAGGCGTTTGTCTTATGGCACCAATCAATGCTTCTCTATTGACATTAAAGGTTTTAGAACCTTCTGCTTGTTTCTCTGGTTTATTAACGGTAGCAGTAGAAGTAGGTGTCTTTGCCTGTTCTTGAGATTGCTCAAAATCAAGTTGTTGTTCTGGTATATCCGGAGCATAAGATGGCGGTGGAGGTACAGTAGGAACACCAGTTGTTGGTTGAGTTGTTACTTGTGTCTTTGCCTGTTCTTGTTGAGGTTGACCTCCGGAAACTGGTGATACCTCTGCACTTGGCTGAATAACACCATTGGCCGATAATTTATCCAATCCTGCTTGGTTTGGTTCATGTATAACAAAGTTATCATAACCATTGGATAGAAAATGTGATTGAACGGTATCAGATGCCCATTGGTTAGGACCTACCTTAATTTGAGCATGTCCTTGTCCTCTACCGCCTCCAGTGGATGATATAACTGTACCAATTGGCAAACTGGCGAGATAGTCGTTTGTCAAATAATCTTTACCAATACCTCTACCTGTTTTAAACAGGCCTGAGTTTTGGAAATAGTTATTACCTCTTGATAAAGAACCTGCGGTGCCGTCACCACCTATACCATTATTAATAAATGCAGAATGACCATACATATGGCCTGCCATAACTCTGGCGCCTTTGCCACACATGTGAGTATAGTTGTCAACGCCTTGAGATAAAGCAAATTTAGAAAAGTCTGGTGAAGAACCTGGTGAACCTGGTGTACCGCCGCCTGGAGACGAAGGTGTTGTAGGAACATTGAATTGTGATATCTCTCCTCTTCCAACCGCAGACCTTAATTGTGCGTTCCAACTTGTCCAATTTTGTTGACCTGATTGGCGTAACAATGCTAACGCAACTCTTGTTTGTTCTTCTTTCGTTGCCTCCATAGCACTTGTTGCGGTAATACCTAGCTTAGGTGCAATATTTCTCCAATTGGTATTAGTTAGCTGGAAGTATCCTTGTGCAGTATGTGTTTTATCATTAATATAATTAGGAATATTTCTGTTTCCAGATTCATATTTCAGAACCAGACCTAAAAAGTTTCGTTCTGATGCTGTCATGTTATCTACATTTGGAACACCGGATCCTGAAGTGGCGGCGCCTTTGCCAGTACCACCTTCTCTTGCTATTCTTTCTCTAGCACCAGGGCTGGATGTTCCTAATTTCTGATCAATGTCATCATAATACTTTTGTGTTTCTGCTTGTGTTCTTTTGGTTATAGCCTTTTGGAATCCACTAACATCAGGTAATCCTCTTCTGAAGTAATCAGGAAAAAGTTCTGCATATTGAGTAGGAGTAAGCAAAGATAATAGACGACTACCATACTCAGGATTTGCTGCTTCACGCATCCTTTGTTGTGTGGTGAGTTTTTTAAGTTTCTTAGTAAGTTCTTTTGACTTTTTGGTGGCCATTACATCTTAACTCTTTTGTTTAATCTGCCTCTTTGCTCGTTTCTCAAGTCTCTTATTCTTTCTTCTTCGGCCTTAATATGTGCCTTTAGTAGATCAACATATATTAGTTTTTCCCAAGGCATCATCTTTTCAATTTCTGTTATCGACCACTTGTGATGATGCATCAAAGCAAAGTTAGATTTATAATGGTTCTCTAGTGTATCATGGCCCATTATTAGAAAAAAAAATCATAGAAATCTGAATACCTCACCTTATGTTCAAAACCACATTTGGTACATTTGGCTTCCAATCTAACAACAAATGTTGGTGCATTATCCACAAACTCTTCCAATTTCTTATAGTTTTTCTCGGTTAAACTTTCAACAAACTCAATCAACTCTTCTTTAGTGGATTCTTTTGCTGAATGTTTTCCTTTTTCGTCCCAGATATAATCAATAGCATTTGCAATAATATGTGTCTTGGCATCCATTTCACTTTCTTCCAACTTTTTCATTGCTGCATAGTTTGGATATTTCAGTTTAACACCAGCAACATCTGATAATGCTATCTCGTCTTTGATACCTTCTGGTCTTTCAATCTCAATGTTACTTACATCCATTTTGCTAGGAAATACATTACCACAAATCACACCTTCAACCTCATTATTGCAAGTTAGATTGACCTCCACATTCTCACCAATAGACTTTGCTCTGAGAAAGATAAACAGGTAATCAATATCAAAAAACGGTAGTCTATCAACATTGACCTCACCGGTGATTATGCAGTTATTAATAACCTGCTTAACTGTTCTTGTCACATCGTCCATATTTTTGGTCTCTAATGCCATTAACAATAACTTTTCCTCTTTTACCGAGAATGGTCTGACAGTTAAACTTTTACCATCAGACGGTAGTTCTATATTATAAGTCGGTAAATCAATCTTTGGTAATGCCATAATATATCTCCATTATTATTTTGAGGTAATTGATGTTAGTATCTGTGCTGCTGGTGAAAGGGCCGTTTGTGCAGGTTGTGCCACATAGCTGTTAATATAAGTATTATTACCAGGACGGTCCCAATACTTGTATGTTAAGGATACCTGTAATCTAAGTATGTCCGAATTATCTGCCCATGTAACTTGCTGAGGTGCTACAAAAGATGGCCAGCATTTATACAGTTTGTAATTATAGATAACCTGTGGATATGATGATATCGAGGAATCTCGACCTACACCATATTCAGAAAACTGGAAAATTTCAACATCACAGTAATAGTTATCTGGATAGTTAAAGTTAAACTGGTTGCTTGGATTGATTATCTCTTGCCAGTCATCAAAGAACTGTCTTTCAAGACTGTTGTTGTTACATATTAATGAAAGATTACATGGCCCATATTTAACATTGTTTGGCAACTCTTGAGTAGGTCCATAATATCTGATCTGGTTAACATCAAATGAACGGCCAGGAAATTCTACAGCATCACAGACATACATAAAGTCACCGATGCTCTGAGAATAATCAAGAATACTTAAATAATTAGTACCGGCGGCCGGTGTTCTTATCATTATTCTGACCGCAAATCGGCAACCTTTGGCTGGACCACCAAAAGCATTTACTTTGGCGGCAAATTTGGGTATATCAAAGTCTAAGGGGTAATTTGTTACCTGTGTGCGTGGAGCCATTATTAGTATCCGTTTTTGATATATGATTTGTCGATGATCTTTGTTTCCAGGAATGTAAATGTTAGCATTGCTGACACTGGTGATCCGTCATAGAAGGTACTCCATTCACCTTGAGGTGAATAGTCAATATCTATTCTCTTGATAACACCTCTTGCTATTTTTGGAATACTTGTGTTTTCTTTAAGAACACCATTAGCATCCATAAAATAAAATCTGATATCAAACTCATTTGGTGATTGATAAAAAAGACCGTCTGAATTAGGTCCTAAATCTGAAGCGGCATTCCATCTAAGTTGCTGCAACATGTTCTTCATCATGGTGGACTCATCAGATGATTGTGGAGCCATCATTAACACAAACTGGTATTCTCTGAGATTGGTGTTTCGGAAAAGAACATCGACCTGAGGATTAATAGGTGTTCCTAACATTGTGGCAGCACCAGCCATCAAATCGCCAATAACACCCAGAGATTGTGTAATTAGACGAGCCAGTTTAACATCGGTATATTCATGTTGATGTGACCAGGTCATTGACTGGCCACCTACTTGGCCGCCAGGTATGAAGAAAGCAAACTGATCTTGAATGCCTGTAACAGCACTTGCACCTGTAAGAGCATTAACGGCAGTTTTTGCCGTTGTAGTTTTTGCATATGAATTAAGAAGCATATAGTGACCTTGTTGTTGGTCACCACCCATTTGAGTTGGGAATGAATAGATTGCCATCAGGTCCTCCGGTGATGCTACATAATATTTAGTAGGAGTGTAGGAATGGCAACGAACTTTAAGCAAGGTTTTTTTAAACCAAGAAACCCGTCAAAGTATATTGGTGACCCAACCAACATTGTTTTCCGTTCTGGTTGGGAAAAGAAAGTAATGGAATGGGCAGATAACAACTCTTCCGTAGTTCGTTGGGGATCGGAAGAGGTTGTTATTCCTTATATATCACCTATAGATAACCGACCACACCGATACTTTGTTGACTTCTATGTGGAGGCGGTTGGGAGTGACGGTGGTAAAAAGATCATGCTCTTAGAGGTCAAACCTGCTGGACAGACCCAAGCACCTCAGGTACAAAAAAGAAAGACTAAACGGTATATAACCGAAGTGATGACATACGGAATTAATCAGGCCAAATGGAAAGCTGCCGAAGATTATTGCCGTGATAAAGGTTGGGAGTTCAGATTAGTTACGGAATCGGATCTTTTTGGTAAAAAATGAGATAAATAATAGATGGCAAAAGATTATTCAAAAGAAGAATTGGCCGAATGGTTTAAAGAGAAAGCATTAAATGCCTCAGGTCCTGCGGCTCGTAAGGTTTTGTTTGGTGCCAATAATAGACTATCGGATGACACTTTTGTTGGTAAGTTATATGTTTATAAGTATGATGCCAAGACGAAGGCCACATTAAATATGTGGGACAAATATCCACTGTGTATGGTATTAGAGAAAACTAAAGACGGTTTTCTTGGTCTCAATTTACATTATTTACCATCCGGTAGTCGTATGACCTTTTTAAATGCCTTTGATAAATATGCCAGAGATTATAAATTAACAACAGGTGTAAATAGTGGTAAAGGTGTATCTAACTGGGAACTGTTAATAAGATCATTCAATACTTTTGGTTTAGCACCTCTTCCTAGAGCCTGCTTAAAAAGATATCTCTTTACTCATATTAGATCCAGATTTGTAGAAATTTACCCAGAAGAGTTTGATAAGGCAGTTCAACTGCCTATTGACCTTTGGGAGTATAAAAGGTAAATTAGATGCCAACATTTTCATCGTTTTTCGATTTATTTCCGAAGATTAACTATGATGTTAAAAGAATAAACGGTTCACATCCTGAAACCGTTCCGAACATATTCTTTCGTATAGGTTACGTTAAAAAAATTATTAATGAAATAGATTCCTATGACATATATCGTTTAGAAGAAGGTGACACACCGGAGATTGTTGCTGAAAAGATTTATAACGATCCTATTGCTGGTTGGATGATCATCTATGCCAACAAGATTTTTGATCCTCAGTTTGACTGGCCTTTAAACGACAGTGAGTTTGAAGCATATATTATTGGAAAGTATGGTTCGGTAGAATATGCTCAATCAAACATACATCATGCCGAAAAGACTTTAAGAATAGATAATCTGACCGATGGAACATCGTTTACCACAAACACTGAAATTTCATTATTGAGATATACAAATAATATGCCAGATGGAGTTCATTTTGATTATTGGGCATGGAACCAAATACCAACTCTCGGAGAATATCAACCAGGAACGCAACAGTTGAGTGCCGATAGTATTGATAAAAAGGCAGATGATAAAGAAGGTACCGTTACGGTTGACTCTGATAATATATTGAATGATGGTGGACTTGGAATTACATCATATCAAAGACAGTATAATATCGACCAAGATTATTATGTTGAGACTACGAGTGCAAAACTAGTTAGTATATATGATTATGAATTTCAAATCAATGATCAGAAAAAGTTTATCAAGGTTGTTAAATCAATATATTATAATCAGTTAATGAATGAATTTAAAAACTTAACGGGTCACAATTCTGTTCAATACACCAATTATTTAACTCCTGGAGTCTTTTAATAAATGTCTTATGTTGAGCAAAATGATTATGTCAGTAGTGATCTCGGTCTTGTCAAAATATCAGGTGATATTGGTGGAATTCATTGGCCTGATGTTACCATTAAAGAAATCGTTATTGGTGAAAGTTTAATCAATCCCGGTCTCATGACTTCCGTTACGGTACAGTCTGCTCCATATTCTTCTAATAGTAATGGTTATAAGAACCTTATGGACCTTAAAGGCAAACAACTAAATCTTAATTTATCAAACCGATTAGGAAGAAGTCTCAGCATTTCAAATATGACGGTTTACAGATTAGACAACCGTTCAATGATGCCTATTAACCTCGGTAAAACTGAAGAATTTACATTTCATACTTGTCATCAATCCTTATTGGATGATGCTCAACATGTTATGAGCAAGTCATGGAAATGCGTCACACCGGACCAGGTTGTTGGTGCTGCATTAGATTGTGTTGGTTCGGCCGGTAATAGAAGTATATTATCGTGTAGTCCATCCAGAGATTATATTGCTGAGATGATCCATCCATATCAAGTTATTCAGCAGCAAGCAAATGTGGCCTTAGATGGTGATGATCCATCATTCCTACACTATATGACACACGAAGGTGGTGGCAAGCATTGGTTCAGATCATTAAAAAGTATGATGACGGCAAGTGATAAACAAGTTTATACTTTCTCTTCTAATGAGGTCGGTGTTCTTACTCAATCGGATTATAATAATCCGGATAATTTAAACAAAGTAATTGTTTTTGAGTTTCCTTGTTTCTTTGACTTGCTTGCGGATCTCCTAAATGGTGTTGGACCTAATGGACAAAATCTAAATGTCGTTACGACTTGGAACCCTTCTAACATGGCTGCATCTTTAATAGGTGGTAGTGGAAACATGATGTCAGACGGATGTATTCCTGCCACTAACGTTAAACAATCAATGACAAACAAAGGTAGTGGACAACAAGATTATGGATGTCCGACAGATGTTGAAAGTCATTTGTTATTGAGACAGGCCAGAATGGGTCTACTAGAAAGAGATAAGATTGCATTAAGATTTACGGTACCATGGGCACCTGATGTCCATGTGGGTGATAGAGTCCAATTTAACTGGTTTGATCCTAATAGGTCACTAATGCCGGATTCGGACTCTTTTGTTGTTTCGTCTCTTATGCACAAAATACAATTCGGCGGTTTTTCTACAACAACTTTTGATTGTATTAGAACCAGATATTAGAGGTTGATATAACATGGCAAATTATAATAGTTTTCCAGGTCCTTTTGGTGGTCTTGTTTGGGGTATTGTCGGTGGAGGTGATGACAGTGATCCAGCATCCGATCATGGTGGCGGTGTAAGGTTTTATTCACCAACCGATCATAGTCCAGAAGGTGTGAACCTTGAGGATTTACCATTTTCTATGAGAAGTGTTGGTGCCACTCAGTTTATGCAACAGATGTTTGGTGGTACACCAGATCCAGGCACACCTGTATTGATGATGAAATCACAGGGTAGTCCTGGTGGTGTTATCATTGGCCAGATGAACTCATTAATGAATCCTGGTTCAGGTGGTTCTGGTAGTCTATTAAGTAATAATCAACATTTCCAAGAATTAAAGAACCGTAAGCTTAATGTTAGTGCCCCGCCTCGTATTCAGGAATCAACTGGTGACGATGGTGTTCAGATTAGAAAGATTATGGAAACAGGTGAACAACACCATTTAGGTTTGCTTGAAGGCCTTCCTCTAAACGGTGCTTTGTTTAATATGACAGGGTTTAGATTACCTGAATTGCCTAATGTTCCAACCGCATTGCAGACCAATGATGGTATGATGATGCTTGAACAACTCCAGCAAATGGTCGGACAGATTATGTCACTCGGTCAGATGTTTGCTGGCCTTGCAGGTAACCAAGGCGGCGGAGGCGGCGGTGGTGGTTTTCCTAATGGTTTCGGTTCTGGTAATCCAGGTGGATCAACATATGTCTATGATGCAAATACCGTCATGGCTACAGTTGAGGCCGATACTGCCAATAATAATCCTTATGGCGGCAGTCAATTCTATTCTGCTAATAACCGTTTAATTTCCATTCAGAACCAGGTGCCATCAGAGGTTGCTCTTGCTATTGGAAACCTGGCAAAAACAATTCAAGGCCTTGAAGTCAATAATGGTGTTTCATTCTTCACCGGTGGTGTGGTGCATCAAGATACTTACTTGCAAAATGCCGAAAATCTCATGTGTCAGTGTAAGTCAATAGATGATTTGATGAATGTGTTGTCGAGGTTACAACATGATACCACATTATTCGGCACAGAAAAGTTGGAAGATGTTTATGTAACGGTCGAGACATCATATGGTCCTATGGGTTCGGTGGTTGACTTTACTGGTAATGTTTATGTTCAATATGATGAAACCACAATGGCAGCAATGAACGCATTTTCGGCCAACGCCAGCAGCAATACAACCAGTCCTGCCGTTGGTTCAGTTCCTTATGATTATGTACCGTCTTCTGGAAGTGGTGGAAGTGGTGGTATCGGCGGCGGAGGAGGTGACGGCGGAGGTGGTAGTGGTATAGATGTTGGCGGCCTTATGGGAATGTTTGGTAAGTCTGCTGGTATTATGCAAGAAATGATGAAACGATTACATCCACAAGGTGAAAAGACTGCCAGACAATTGTATCAAAAGGTAAATGAAGGACAGGAATCTCAGCAACTATTTGAGATTAACAAAAAGACATTAAACAATGGTGATCCATTTGAAGGTGGCAACTTTGAAAGTATAGCTGGCACAGACCAATTTAATTTACAATTCGGACCATAATAGAGGATTATAAAAATGGCAGATACAGGATCAGGATCAGGAGAAATTTCTTTTAATACAAATAAGAAAAGAAAAAAATCACCTAAAAAAGTTACTTATAATAAAGATGCCAGGTCTGCTCAGAGTGCTGGTGAATATCCGAACTATATGTGTTGGAAAGACCGTTGTGGTAATTCTCTATCTTTTGATTATTCAAAAGGTACCGAAACTGTAACACTACAACACCGTTCTGGTACTGCAATACAAATGCGTCCAGACGGTGGTCTACAGATGACCACACATAACGGTAAGTATGAGGTAATCTTTGGTGAAGATCGTGTTACCATTTCAGGTGCTCAGGATGTTACTGTTAAAGGTGATGCTTCTCTCCGTGTATATGGTGACCAAAATGTTACCGTTCATGGTAATTATAATCTTGCCGTTATGGGTGATCTTAATATCACCGCCAAGAATAAGAACCAACTAATTCGTGGTAATAAAGACACCATTGCTAAGAATGAAACAAAGAAGGTAGAAGGTTCTTCATCAGGTACATATGGAGGTGGTTATGCCAGATCCTCTTCTGCCTCTGCCTCGGTTATCTCAAGAACTGGTACCGCTTACTTTGGTGCTGGTGAAGGTGTTAGTGTTGTAAAGGCTGGTAAAACACAAGATGGTAATGTTCTTGTCAGAAATAAAAAAGGTAAAACCGTTCACCAAAACGATGACGGTGCCCACCAACTTAAAGTAACTGACAGTGGACAAGAAGTTTCACAGACAATACAAAGTGGTTCTGTTAGTGTTAAGGCTGATAAAGATTTTACCTCAGAGGTACAAGGCGCACAACACCACAAGGTACAAAAAGATTATGGTGTTACCGCACAAGGTGGTGCCAAGATTTCAACTCAACAAAGTGTGCAATTCCAAACACAACAAAACTTCCAGGTTCAAGCACAGCAAAAAGCACAACTAAGAGGTGAGTCCGCTGCAAGTCTTGATAGTTCCGGACAAACACATGTTGGATCCGACGCAGGCCTTGTTAGCATTAAAGGTACTGGTGGAGGTGTTGCTATTGACGGTCAACAAGTAAGTCTTAATAGTGGTTTGTCACAAATCTTTCAACAAATTACAGGTATGCAGTTTGAATTACCAGGTATTCTAGACCAGTTACAATTGCCAAGTATGTCAAGTCCAGGCGCACAATCTGCACAAGAAGAACCGGATGCTTCATCTTGGACACAAGGTCTGGCTTGACACTAAATAAAGGATAAACAACAGAGGTCATAAATGGCAACTCCAATAACAGTTAATAGAGCACCAGATTATACAGATTTAGATTTGGATTTTATGGTAAATCCAAGAACCAATCAACTTATTTTGCAAACAGGTGTTGATGCCATTAAAAGGTCAGTGCGTAATCTAATATTTACAAATAACTTTGAAAGACCTTTTCAGTCTTATATTGGTTCTGGTATTAGGTCATTTTTGTTTGAAAACTATGGTCCACTAACAACTATTGCATTACAGGATCAGATTAAATTAACATTGTCACAGTTTGAACCAAGAATAACACTTGATGATGTTATAGTAACCGAAGATTTGGATAACAATGGGTTTTCAGTTACAATTCAATATCACATTAATAACACCAGTATGCCAATTGTAACATCATTGTTCCTCGAAAGGATTAGATAATAATATGTCTACCGCAAATACATCGGCACTTAATGTTTCCGACTTAGACTTTTTTAGTATTCGGAATAACCTCAAAGAATTTCTTCGTAGTCAAGATACATTCACTGACTATGACTTTGAAGGATCTGGTTTATCCGTATTACTTGATGTTCTTGCCTATAACACATATTATAATTCTTTCTATATGAATATGATAGCAAATGAGTCGTTTCTTGATACGGCTCAGATTAGATCCAATATTCTTTCACACGCCAAAATGATTAACTATATTCCAACATCAATGAAAGGAGCCATAGCTCGCATTGATGTATTATTGACACCATCACCAAACGAGAATAGAAATCTTAATGTAGTTACTCTTGGTAGTTATACCCGATTAACAGGCACAGACACAGCCGGTGTTCCTCATCCATTCATAACAATTGATTCAACATCAGCATATAAAGCAAACGGTCAGTTTTATTTTCCTAACGTTGCCATTCAGCAAGGGCAGGTTATTACACAACAATATCTTTGCAATGCTAATAATTTTTCTAGACAATTTGTCCTTCCATCAGCAAATGTCGATACGTCAACCATAAAGGTTTCTGTCCAGGAGTCAGCATCTAACACATTTATAACAGAATATAAATTGTCTGAAGATATGACAACTCTGAGTTCCAACTCACAAGTTTATTTTGTTGAAGAAGATCAGAATGAACAGTGGAAAGTATATTTTGGTGATGGCATCATTGGTTACAGACCAAAAGATGGTAACATTGTTCAGGTATCATATATTGAAACCAATGGAGCAATGGCCAATGATGTTATGAAGTTTGGTTTTGTCGATCCTATTGCAGGCATCTATAAAGACAGCATCAGTGTTATAACCACCCAGAAAGCATATGGTGGTGCCGATAAAGAGGACATTGATAAAATCAGATTCCATGCTCCACAATATTATGCTGCACAGAACCGTGCCGTAACAGTTGATGACTATGAGTCCATTATTACCAAAAACTACACAAACATAGACACCGTTGCTGTTTGGGGCGGAGAAGAAAATGATCCACCTGAATATGGTAAAGTTTTCATATCTCTTAAAACAAAAGGTTACTACACTTTAACAAACTTTGAAAAAGAAAATATAAGAAATCAACTTATCAAAAATATAAATGTTATGACCGTTACACCGGAACTTATTGATCCGGATTATATGTTCATCCTTGTTAAAGGTACTGTAACTTACAATCCTAATATCACATCAAAAAGTTCAACTACTTTGCTTGGTATTGTTAACGATGCCATAATGAATTATGCAGAGACCGAACTTAATACATTCAAGTCCACTTTCCGTAAATCAAAGTTGCAATCATACATTGAAAGTTCTGATATTGCAATAACCGGTTCAGATATTGATATAGTTGTTCAAAAGAGAGTGACACTATCATTGCAAAAAAATGTAAAGTATAATATTTCATTCAATACACCATTGTTAAGAAGTGATTATGTTACTAAAAATTTCTTTACATTTCCTTCAATGTCTGTTTATGATAAAACATTGGCACTACAGAATGTAACTGTAACAGACATTCCGAACGCAAATACAGGTGTTGCTGCTATTACTATCACCAAATCTGGTCATAGATTTTTAGAACCACCTATTGTTGTTATTTCTGGTGATGGTGTAGGTGCAAATGCTTATGCTGTTCTTTCAGGTGATCGAGTTTCAAATATTGTGGTTGATAGACCAGGCATCAACTATACTCATGCAAATATATCAATTATAGGAGGAGGCGGAACACAAGCAGAAGCCAATGCTATCCTGGAAGAAGATATTGGTGCTCTAGAAACTTTTTACATCGAACCAAATGGTGCCAAGATTGTTGTTAATCCATATGCTGGAACTATTGATTATGCTAATGGCACTGCCATTATATCCGTATCATCTCAGGCGTCAGCAAATAATCCTTTCTATGAAGATGGTGTAATGACATTCAATGCTATACCTAAGTCACAGATCATTCCACCTGGTAAAAATAGAATTATCACATTGGATGTAAATAACCCACAAAGCATACAAATTAACATGGTAGCACAACCAGAATGACCGTAACACCATCAAACAATAGAACATCTATACTTGTACCTTCACAATTACCTGAGTTTATTAGGGAAGATTCAAATAATTTTGTTCAATTTTTACAATCTTATTATCAATTTCTTGAAGACAAAGATTATAGAAAAGCAATTCAAAGTAATCTATCCGTAAGTACCGCTATTGGACCTGATGGTGTTAATCAGAACACTAACATTGTATATCTTAGTTCAACAGTAGCCACTTCCAATGTTCTTTTTAAAAGTGGCGATAAAGTTAGTATAGATGGACACATTACCTTCGTCAAAGATCAGTTTGCTCTGAGCAATCTATCGGTTATTCCAATTGCCACCAATGAAAGATCAGTAACTACTAATTATGTTTATGTATCTAATACATCAAATTTGACATTAAAAACTTTCAATTCAGATGTTCCTATTTCAAACGGGTCTAAAGTTGTTATTAATGGAGTAGTTACTAGTGTTTCAAATCTGACAAATAATTTTTTCAATGTCACTCCTAATGTTGCTTTTAATCAGATTGAAGATAGTGTTTTTATGTATAATATATCTGCTAAAAATACTCTCACTTTATCTGATATGATAACTTCTAATTCGGCATTATGGTCTTCATTAAAAGTTTCTACAATTGCAGCAACACCGTATAGCACTTCGATATATGTTAATCCACCTGTTCCAACTCGTATTGTTCAAGGTGATTTCTATATCTATGATAAAAGGACGTTCGTTGCTAATAACCACTTGATGAATATCACCAAAAACTGGACTCGTTATTTTGATATTGACATTGCCACTACGGATAGTCAACAAGTCACACAAAAGCTGTATGATAATTTTATTAAAGTGTTGCCAAAAAATCTGATTGCCGATAAATCACTGATTGCCAAACATGCCAAAGAATTTTATCGTGCTAAAGGTACTCAGAGATCCATCCAGTTCCTTCTTAGGGCATTGTATAACACCGAATCCGATTTTTATTATCCTCAGTCAGATATTCTTCGTGCTTCTGATGGTAAATGGTATGTTGAAAAGTCCATTCGTATTACCAACACCATGTCAAACAATGTATCAAATACAATGGCAGAATCATTATTTGTTAATCATCAGATCACAGGTAAATCTTCTGGTGCAATTGCTCTTGTAGAAGGTGTCAACATATATTATAAAAACGGTGTATTGGTTACCGAACTTACAGTTTCAAACTCAAGTAAACCATTCTTTAGTAATGAGGACATTTACACATTTTATCAGGATTCTTTAACATCAGGAACAAAGTATGCATCTGCTACCATCTTTGGTGGTCAGATTGTTGATACACAAATTGTCTATGGTGGTACCGGTTATCTCGAAGGTATGGTTATTCCTGTAATACCAACCGACAATACTGGTAATGGTGCTAAGATAGTCGTCTCAAAGGTTTCTAGAGGTGGTATTAACAGAGTTTATGTTGGTTCTAATAATACCATTGGTTTGCCTGACTTAGGTGGAGTAGGATACCGAGTTGATGATTTTGTTCTTATTACCGGAGGTGGTGGTACTGGTGCCTTGGCTGGTATCGAATCGGTATGGGATAATAACTTTTATCATCCAAACACTTATAATCTTACTTCAACTACCATCGGCGATGTTGCCGATTATTTGCTAGAGAGTTATGGAGTAGATGCTCCTAATTTTAACATACAAGATACAACAGTAATTGCCGATGCAGTAGTTGCGGATTCTGTAAATTACTGGACATATGATCAAACAGGTCCGGCCAAGTTCGTATATGTTATTGAAGAAGGACAGGATTATGGTACTTCATTACCAAACTTCACCGTTGAGGCCAATACAAGAATATTAAATCTAGGTATTCTAGGTAAAATGAAAATTGTTGATGGTGGTCTTAACTATCGGGTAAATGACATCATTGAGTTTATTAATAAAGAAAATTATAGTTACGGCGCCGGTGCCACCGCTAATGTAAGAAATGTTGCTGCTAATGGAATGATCACAGAAGTTCATTTCTTGCCTATGCACGGACATTTTACAGGTGGATCAGGATACAATCAAGACTATTTACCAACCTGCAATGTTAGGTCTGCCACAGGTAATGGTGCCAATATTGTGGTAACAAATATTCTGGGAACAGGTGGTTCATTCACATTTACAACTGAAAGTTTAGGCATTATTAAAGCACTTAAAATTCTGAATGGTGGTACGGCATATACCACACCACCTATTCTTGACCTAACCGGATTGGGTGATGGAACCGCCCAAGTTGTTGCTGGATCTGTTACAGGAATATACAAATATCCAGGTAGATATATCAGTGAAGATGGATTTTTGAGTTCTAAGAACAAATTGGAAAACCGTGATTATTATCAAAGCTTCTCTTATGTAATTAAGTCTCAGTCTCCGATTGCTATGTATAAGCCTTTGTTACAATCACTAGCTCATCCTGCTGGTACTGTTATGTATGGAATGTATCAGATGGTTAACACCGCCAATGCTACAATGAACGTATCTCAGACATTCAATTCATCAAATACTATTTCAATTTCACCTGACGGCCTTGCTCTTTATCTAGATAGTGCCAATACTATTGATCCATTCACAGGTGTTGGTTATGAATACAGTATCTTTGATGATAATAAACAATACATATTTGATGACAGTGGTTTAATAACTCCTATACATGGTATTTCTATAGATAGCAGTGCATATTATCACCCAACAACTTGGGTTAGTTTGGCAGATTACGGTTATGTTGGACAAATCTATAACGGTGCTGCCATTAATCAAGAAACTGGTGTATTACAATTTGATGGGACTAACGAGTTTGCATATCTTCCTGCTAACTATTTACTTGATTTACCTATACTAACAGTTGAGGCATGGTTTGCACCAGAGACCCTTTTTGAGAGAGGATACATAGTTGAAAAGGGATTTAGAAACCAGCAATATGGACTGCTTTTAGAACTTTCTCCTAGGAAAGACGATACCTTTCTTACTTGGAGAGCAAACATTGATGGTTATGTCAAAGATATGGTCAAAGCCCGTTCAAGTAAATATCTAAATCTTGGATGGAATCATGTTGCTGTTACTTATACACCGGGCGCCCAGGTAATGTATATCAATGGTCAGTTCGCAGGTGCCAACAATGTTGTAGGTAACATGGCAAGTCCTCCTGCAGGTATAACAATTGCTGCTTCCGGTTCTGTGAGTGCTAAAATTCCTGACAGAACTTATTACTTTGCTGGTAAGATTGGTATTGTTAGAGTATATGGCCGAGTATTGGATGTAATTGAAATAGAAAAGAACTTTAACAGAGAACGAATAAGGTTTGGATTATAATGAGCAATAAAAACTACCTGATAATACCTGCTTCGGAAGTTAAAAAGGTCAATTTTGATGAAATTATGGAACACAGTGTCAGAACTTTAAACTTCTCAGGAGATGGAAAGAAAACTTTCATCAAATGGATTGGTGAAGAACCATCTTTTGTTTCAAGCATAAAGAACAGTGAAGGCCCTTATAGCAACGAAGAAATTCTTAAAATAATTAGACATGATGATTGGATTTCTCCTAAGAGTAAGAAATCCGTAAAAAAAGTTACATAAATATATTGAAACCTATTAAGTAAGAGAATATCAAACTATGGCATCTGTTCATTCTAAAAATCTTGAAATATATAACGCCGTCAATTTCATCGAAACTTTGGATGAATCTGGAGAGGCAAATGTGTATTTTACTTTTGGTAAATGCACACCTTGGACCGATGAAAAAAATCCAGATGTTCCGTCTACCTCAACATTTTCATACACAGATGTTTGGAGAAATATGATTGGTGGTAAAAGAGTTTTAGGTAGTGATGCCACTACTTGTATACCTCGTCATGATTGGGTAGAAGGAACTGTATATTCTCAATATGATGATAGATTGGATTCTACCGTTTTAAAAAATCCTACAAATGCATTTTATGTTATGACAGATGCCTTTGATGTTTATAAATGTCTTTACAATAACAATGGTGGACCTTCTATAGTTAAACCAACACTTACACCAACCACCGAACCATTTCAGACAGAAGATAAGTATATCTGGAAATATATGTATAGTGTTTCATCACAACAACAATTAAAGTTCATTACATCAGATTATATTCCTGTAAAGACTTTAAGTGTTGAAGATGGTTCAACACAATGGTTGGTTCAGAACAACGCCATTGATGGTGCTATTCATGTTTGTGTAGTCACATCAAATGGAACAGGTTATAGTAACAATGACATTTTTGTTCAAATTACAGGCGATGGTTTTGGTGCCAATGCATTTGCCATTGTAGATACAACAACAAACACAATCTCTGAGATTGTGGTTGACAACGAAGGTTATGGATATACAAGAGCAAATTGTTACATTTACAGTGCAAGTGCCAAAGGAGTGGGTGCCGAGGCACACGCTATGATAGCACCAGCTGGTGGTCATGGATCAGACGCCACGGCAGAACTTGGTGGTTCATATGTTATGATTTCTAAACAATTAGACAATAGTGAGGCCGGTGAATTTTCTGTTGCTGAGTCCTACAGACAAATTGCTCTAATTCAAGATCCTTATGCAAAAGGTACAAAAAAGATATTTTCTAATACCATATTTTCACAGACAACGACAATTGCTCTATCAGGAACATCAGTCAATTATCAGTTGTCTGAATATGTTTATCAAGGTAACTCTTTTAGATATGATACTTTTAGAGGCACTGTTCTAGAATGGAATGCCGCATTAAACCAGTTGATACTTATTGGTGTTGATGGATCTCCAACTAACGATAAACTTATAGGTTATAGTTCAGCAGCAGTCAGAACTCTACTTGCCGTTACTGTTAAACCTGAGTTACAGTATAATTCAGGAAAATTATTATATATAGATAATATACAACCCATCCAGAGAAATCAATCTCAGACGGAAGATTTCAGAATAGTTCTAAGTTTCTAAGAGGAAAGAATAGAAAATGGTTGACGCTAATACCACTATTTCATCAAATAATGCAAACCTTATTCAGAGTAGTCTCACAACAGATTTTAACATAACACCCTATTATGATGACTATACTCCTGCCAATGAATACTACCGTATTCTATTCAAACCAGGTTATTCTGTTCAGGCTCGTGAACTTACACAGATACAGTCAATGTTACAAAGCCAGATCAAAAGATTTGGTATCAATATCTTCAAAGAAGGCAGCATTGTTGTTCCTGGTCAGTTTACTTTCCGTACCAATGTTAATGATAAAAAAGCGTCACCAATTAATTACGTTAAGATCAAGACAAACAATTATGCAAATACTTCAGTAAATGTTGCTTCTTTCCTCAATCAAACAATTACTGGTGCAAATAGTGGTATTCGGGCACACGTTACTAACATCTTAGATACCGACGGTACTCAGGCAAATACAAAAACACTTTATGTTACATATCTTGGCACCTCACCAGCCAACTCTCAGATAAGGACATTTAGTGCAAATGAAAAACTTATTAATTCTGATGTTGGATACTGTATTGTTGAAGATTCCAACAATAGTCCAATAGGTTATGCTTCTGCTTTTAGAATTGATGAAGGTGTTTTATTCGCCAAAGACCACTTCATTTATTTCCCTACACAAGAGATAATTCTAGATAGATATAATCCATCACCTACCTGCCGTACCGGATTCATCTTATATGAAGATGTAGTTAATGCATCACAGGATTCTTCACTACTTGATCCTGCATTGGAAGCATCAAACTATTCTGCACCTGGTGCCGATAGACTTAGAATTACTGCTACACTTTCTGTCCAAGAATTGGACTATTATAGTTCAGATTTCGTTACACTATTTACAATGAATGAAGGTACACTGTCAATTTCAAATGATAAGTCGCAATACAATATCATCGGCGACACAATGGCGGCAAGAACATATGATGAAGCAGGTGATTATGTCATTCGTGGATACAATGTCCAGATAAGTGAACATGATAAAGTTACATACCCTGTTCCGAATAATGGTAAGTATGCAAACGGAAACAGTGAATTGTTAATCGTTTCTGTTGATGCAGGACATGGATACATCAAAGGGTATGCCGTAACAAATTATGATAAGTCAGATGTTATAATTGAAAAGGCAATGACATATGCCAACAATGTAGATCCACAAATTCTGTCAACCACAATGGGTTCATATGTCACAGTTAATGAACTTGTTGGTTCTTGGCAAGCAGATCAGGGAACAACAGTTTATTTCTACAATGTTCCAAATCAAAGAGTTACAGGTGGTGGTAGTTCATATAATATTAGAGGGTCCGGTACACCTACAGGAACACAAATTGGTTACGGTTCATTTATGGCCCTTGAATACGTTAGTGACACACCAGGATTTGATGCAAAGTATAATATCTATCTAACCGATATACAAATGAACTCTGGTTATGCCTTTAATCAAGTAAGATCACTTTATATTGACAATGACAGAACTGCCGATTGTGGTGCAGACATTATTGTTTCAACAACAAAAGGTGCTGTATTACAGAACATACAAAACTCTCCATTGCTTTTCTATACAGGATCAAACGCAGTCAGATCATTAAGAAATTTAGATGGTACTCCTTCCGTAGACTACTATTATAAAAAGACAGATGGTTTTGCATCCGCTATATCAATTGCACAGGCCGGAACTCTTTTTGTTACTCTTAACGGACCTACAAATGAAACATTACCATATGGAACAACAATACTTTCAGATTCCGAGGTTCGATCTGATATTGCTCTAACTTGCGGTGAATCTTTCAATATTGGACCACTATGGACCTCTGCAACAGTTGTTGGTACTGGTACAAGTTTAACCGGTGCCGGAACACACTTTACATATTTAAATGTTGGTGACAGATTGGAGATTACAGGTATTTCAAATACCTTCTATATTTCATCTATTACTGACGATAACCACTTGACACTTTCATTACCTCTTCCAAGTACCGGTGGTAATAGTTGGATCACAGGTAACAATATCTTTAAATCATATAAGACAGGTGACAACATTGATCTAACAGGTGTTGGATTAACCGCAGGTAATCAAAGAACTGTTAGTGTTACACCAACATCAATTTCCATAGACCTTAAAGAAACACTTCCTAGAGACATTGCTGCAACTCTAACATATAAATTGTATGTTGCCAACTCTAATGAGGTAGTTAAAACACTCAAGCCTCATAGATTTGTGAAAATTGATTGTTCTACAGCTGGTGTTGCAGGACCATTCTCTCTTGGTTTTTCTGATGTTTATGCCATCAGAAATGTCATTTTGAAAAATGGCAGTGCCCCTACTAGTTTAACTGACGGCACGGATGTTACCAATTATTTCACATTGAACAATGGTCAGACTGATACAATGTATGATATTGGATTCATTTCAAAAAGTGGTTCATTGTCATTGAAATCTACTGATTATCTATTGGTTGAATTGGACTATTTCTCACCAAATTATACAGGTAGAGGTGGATTCTTCACCGTTGATTCCTATCCAATTCAGGATAATCCTATACTTGCAAAAGAAACAACCATTAGAACACAGGACCTTCCTCTTTATGTTAGTAAAGGTTCAACTTCATATGACCTAAGAAACTATGTTGATTTTAGACCTGTTAAAGTAATTACTGCCGTGGATTCAACAGATCCAACAGCAGCCTCAACCAATCCAGCATCTAAGTCAACATCATACTATAAGTCTGGAACAGGTTTGAAATTTGCTGTTCCTTCTTCACAATTGTCATTTAATTATTCATATTATCTTGGAAGAAGTGATATTGTTGTTGTATCAAGGGACAATACTATCAATGTCATCCCTGGTGCTCCTGCTGTCAATCCAGTAGTACCGACACCTCTTGATAACCAGATGATGATTGCTGTTCTTAACATTGCACCATTCCCATCACTATCACCATATTTTGGAAATGCTCTTTTAAGAAAAGATTTAACATGCTCTGTCAACAAGACACTTATCCGTGGATGGACAATGAAAGATATTGGTGGTCTTGACCAAAGAATTAAAAATCTGGAATATTACACATCTCTCACATTGCTTGAAAAAGATGCTGTTAATATGACAGTTCTTGATGCCAATGGAAATGTTCGTTTTAAGAATGGTATTTTTATTGATACGTTTAAGGATACAACTCTCACCGCAAAAGGAACAAATCCGGATTATAGAATTGTTACAGATCCGGTTGAACTGTCAATAAGACCATTGTTTGGTACTGATTCGGTTCCTTATGATGTTTATAGTCTTAGCAATGCTATTCTAACACCAGATAAACTTGTAATGTTCCCTTATACAGAGACTTTACAGTTTTCTCAAAATAGAGTTACAGACTTTAGAGACCTAGAAAGAGGAACATATCAATTCCAAGGTCAAATGAAATTGTCACCTGAACAAGATGTTTGGATTGACACAACTCAGTTGCCTGATGAAACTCTTAGCCTTTCAGCAGATGGTGCATTGCTTACCATCAGTGATATTGTAGGTGACACACTGACAGTATCCGGTGCAAATACACCAACTATCATTTCAGGTGCTAACTTAGTATTTTCTTCAGCCAATAATTCTAGTTATTTCACCAACACAACAATTGTAATTACTGGTGCTAATACTATTCCTGGAGCAGTTGTTGAAACAGGATATTGGGCAAGAGGCACATCATCAAATGCCATCTATCAGGTCATTGATGCGAAATATCTTAATGGTATATTAAGTTCTATTGTGGTACAAACAACATCACCTTTTGCTGGTTCGTTCCTTAAAAATGAATCTATTAGTATATGGTCAACTCTTGATTTTGATTATCCGGTAATCGGAACATCTCGTCCACCTTATACATATAATCCTAATCCAGATTATACTCAACCTGCAATTGGTTTTACGGGTATTACTGGCACCGCAGATACAATCACTAATATGTATGATTATAAAATCAACATTGATGATGTCGTTACAGGTGTTTCTTCTGGTGCATCCGGTAGTGTTACTTTAATCAATGAAACTGCGGGTCAATTGTTGAGTGTTGAAGTTCAAGGAACACAAGCTTTCAATAAAGGTGAACAAGTTAATTTTTATTTTGCATCAAATAATGCTTATGAGAAAATTAGTGGAACAATTAGTTCAGTTGGATTCTCTTATGCAAAGGTCATTAATGCAGGTGACATCATTCAAGGTGTTACATCCAATATTAATGGAACCGTAGTTGCAACAACTTATTCAGGATCAACCCTAGTTGATGTTTCTGTTCAAGTAGGAACAACATACCCACTGGAAATAATAAACTTTTTAAGATCAAATAATGCTTACATGGGTATTAGTGCCCAAGTTACTGCAATTAGTGCAGCACAACCACCGTCTCAAGACCAGACTGTTAAATATACCAAGAACCTGGTTAACACAGTTTGGGAAGGATGGAAATCCACTATTACAGGATATAACCTTTTCCAAGGTTCAGGAGCCAATAAAACGCTGGTAGGAAGTTATGCCACTGAAGCAGAAGCAAGAGGTGTTGCTGCAAATTGGACAACCGCCGCAGGTGGAGGTGTTGCTACACTTGAAGCTGTTTATGATAACTCAAGAGTAGGTAAAAACTATTTTGCTCAAACAAGTTCTGATACTGCTATTGGACCAAACAAATTAATTTCATCACAAACAATTCCTTATATTAGACCACAAGTGATTACTGTTAGTGCTATAGGTCTTAAACCTTTTAGTCAAATGTATGTCTGGTTTGATGGAGTTAATGTTACAAAATATTGCACACCACTAACAGCAAATCAGTATAATCAATCTGCAACTAATATTCCTATCACTCCTGATAAAGATATGTATGTTGGTACATCAAATGTTGTGGTTGATATAACTCCAGCTGGAGTTTACAATTATAAAGATGTTACAACAACATTTATTACACCAGATCCTTCAACAGGTATTGCAAACTCAAGTTGCCCTCTTATTGTCAGAGATACTGGTGATCTATTCTTTAGATTCCAAATTGGTGCTAATACTGGCGATCCTCAGTTCAGAACAGGTTCTAGAAGACTGTTCATTATGGACAAATCTCAGGCAAATGTCATTGACATAACTGATGAACCAGATGCAACAACTCTTGCTTCACAATTCTTCTTTGCTGATGGCACCAAACAAACATTACAGAGAACAATATATTCAACCAAAGGATATACATTAACTTCTGAAAATACTGCGGAAGATTATACGTCTGAGACAGATATCGTTCTACCAAATACTTGGTCACCTCCACCTCCACCAAAAGGACATTGCTGCTTCGATCCAGATGCCAAGGTTCTTATGGCAAACCAGACATGGAAAGCAATTAAGGACGTTATGGTAGGTGATGAGGTTATTGGCGATAACGGTTGTGTCAACAAGGTTACCGAAAACAAAACCATTGCCGTTGGTTCAAGAGATATGTACCGATTTAAAGGTAGCACATTCTGGTCAACTGACGACCATCTCTTCCTTACCAAAAAAGGTTATAAGACTTGGAGACCAGATGTCGTCCTGAATGATGAAAGGACACTCAATGGCACGGTCCTCATTGGTGAAAACCGTGAGAAGCCATTTGACTACGACGACCATTTGAAAAAGTATGAATTGGTTGACGGAAAACTTGTCCATTCATTCGTATCATATAAGGACATTGAACCAGAAAAAGGTGACTTTGATCCTGATTATGTTGTTCACGATCTATCTTTGGACGGAAATCTAACATACATTGTTGAAGGTTTCGTGGTTCATAACTGCTGTATTGCTTACTCTGTATTGATTACAGCGCCACAAACCGAAGAAGGTATCTTCTGTACCGGTTACGACATTTTCGTAGCACGTAAGTCGGCCACTCGTAAGATGTGGTTTGAGGTTCGTGAAATGGATTCTGGTGGACAGGTCACCAATAACCAGATTCCTGGTTCAGTTGTCTATGTTGATAATGCTGACATTCCAATTTCAACAAATGGACAAGATAGCCCTGTTCAAGTTAAGTTTACTTCACCAATCTTCTTGATGAATGGTAAAGAATATGCTTTCGTAGTCCACTCATTCTCACCATACTATATGACAGTTGACCCAGATACTTATCTTTGGATTTCAAGACTTGGTGAAATTGATAAGAACACAGGACTTGCCGTTACCGACAGAATGAAGACTGGTACATTCTTCCAAACAAGTAACAACAAGCAATGGGAACCTATTGCTGATGTTGACCTTGCTATCAATCTCTATCGTGCTAAGTTCACACCAGGCACTGCCACAGTTGTTCTTGGTAATAAGCCAGTTGAAAAGTTTTACCTATCAAATGTGTCACAATCATTCAATGGTTTGATTGGTGATCATTTCTCAACAGGAGATTCTATAACATTAACTGGTGCTAATGGAACATTTTCTGTTGGTAATATTATCAGAGGTAAAACAACAGGAACAATAGGAACAGTAACCGATGTATTATCTGCAAATCAGATTAAATCATCAAATACATATTTCTTAACATCAGAAACAATTGATGCTTATTCAAGTGATGGTAATACATATCTTAAAATTAGCGCCACTGTTTCTTCAGTTGCCAATAATACTGCCGTTCTAACCTACTATGATGAAACTGCTATTAACACTTATGCAGAAATGGCAAGTTCAACAGGTGGATTCAAGATTGGTGATCAGATAACCGATGTTACCTCAGGTTCAACATACTCTGCTGTTATTAGTGGTATGAGTGATTTCCTTTATTCTGCTACAAGTTGGGAACCAAAAGTTCTTGACTTCTTAAAAACAGATTTCAATTACTCTATGGCAACAGTTGCTAATAATGATTCAATTCTTGGTACATTTACACCTATTATTGAATCAGAAACTTATTACTGGCCAGAAGAAAAAGTTATCTATTCAAGGTCAGATGAATTAGCAAGTATGAATGGTATACCAACCAATCAAGTAAAAGTTACAATGACCACTGAATCGGAATATGTAACACCTGTTCTTGATCTTACAGGAACACACACAATTCTGATTGATAACATTATCAACAACGATGCATCAAATGAAGATGCAAAGTCTGGTGGTAATGCTCTTAATAAATACATTTCTATGACTGTTACACTTGCCGATGGACAAGATGCAGAAGACTTAAATGTTTATCTAACCGCATATCGTCCACCAGGAACAGATGTTAAAGTTTATGCCAAAATGAAAAATGGTAATGATCCAGATACATTTGAACAAAAATCCTGGATTGAACTAGAAAAGAAGATTGGTGGTGATACACTATATTCTTCACTAATAAACAGACTTAACTTCTTGGAGTTCCAGTTTGGGTTGCCTGATAGTGCAATGCAGGGACCTGTTGGACAGTTTCAATATATATCCAATGGGATAGCTTATACAGATTATAAGTATTTTGCTATTAAGATTGTTCTACTGTCAAATAATTCTGCTATTGTTCCAAGAGTTGCTGATCTAAGAGCATTGGCATTACAACTATAAAGTGAAAGGTGTTAATATGGAAAAGGCGAAAAAAGAATTGAAAATGATGTCATGGCCAGTAAGATTGCCATCTAATTATTTTAATGGTTTTCTTATGATTACTCACCCACCGGTTGAAGGAGGATTCCAGACCGGTTGGGGAGTAGGTTCCGAAAGAGATGATAAGATTTTAGAAGATGTTTGTGACTACTTTGAAGAAAGAATGAAAAACGACAGCCTTGAGGCAGGCAGCATGATTTGGGGTGGTATTGTTCCAACTCATGCAGAGTTTGTAGAATACCTTGAACTTAGAAACTATGATATGTTACATAACTATCTTAGTAATATGTTTTCTAAACCATTATGTCACGGTACTGCTCAAGGTGAATATCTTTATAGTAGATTAGTAGAAAACAAAGACGACATACAGAGCAATACAGGTTTTGGTATTTATGATAAGTTCATTACACTATTTGAGGCGGTTGGTATCATACCAAACTTCTCACCTGAACAATACCAAGAAAATATGAGTTATCTAAACTACTACACTAT
>Ga0007854_10000426_pt1 | contig 27435 bp, 22 predicted proteins | sample CryBogCBH12Aug08_FD_60382 | JGI IMG/M metagenome (GOLD analysis project Ga0007854, IMG submission 60382) | Freshwater microbial communities from Crystal Bog, Wisconsin, USA - CBH12Aug08 | ecosystem: Environmental > Aquatic > Freshwater > Lake | place: Crystal Bog, Wisconsin, USA | collected... | reverse complement strand
ATTATTATGCTGATGCTCTTAAGGCATTTTCATATGTGTGTTTCGCAGCAGCAGAGTATTCATCTGGAATATAACTTATGAAACTCAATAAAAGTCCTTCAAGTCCTTCTGGGACAACACCTTCCCTTACAGGAAGTATGGCGTAGGACTTGATTTCAACACCTCTCAAACGCTGAATAATATAGTAGGGCGCGACAAAAACACTGAAGATTGCTCCATAGATGAAGAATAGTATCCTATACTCTATTGGGTGGCCTATAGCATCATTCGCAGCGAGGTGTCCTGTGTATATTGCGAAAAGTATAATAAGAAATATGAAAAATGCGAGGATTGTGTATTTGACAATTTGTTTTAGAAATGTTGTGGCAGAATACTGTGCTTTTGTAAGATTTTGCGACTGTTGTGTTGCGGCCTGCTGTTCTGCTGTTTGTTCTTCTTGGCTGGCTTGGGTGGCAGCAGCAGCCTTGTCGCGTGCCGCCTGCTGTTCCTTCGCAAAAGCATCAGCATCCGGGTCAGTTGTAGCCTGATAAACCTTGTATTGTAGAATATTTGTAATTTTATCTATAATTGACATGGTGGGATCTGTCTCTAGCCTCTAGAAAAATGTTTGGAAAAAATAAGGTCACATTTACAGTGACCACTTCAGCCCACCCATTCCAGAGGATACTTCAAACCAATTAATGTTTTCAGCATATATATTTAAGTTATACAGATATGTTGTAGGTTGTGGCAAAGGCCATACATCTACTTCAATTTGTACAAGTCTTACACGACTCGTATTTACAGATCCAGAGGGTTGTATTGAGGGAGTTTCAAGTTCAAATGAATATATTGGCAAATAATCTGCTTCGTATTGAACACTTCCTCCCCTCAGATTTCTCCAAGGAACAATCTTCGTAAAATATTCAACAGGCTTTTCCTCCTGGATCTCATTACCATCCATTAGGATCCGAATATTCCGAATAATAGCATCCTGTCTAGCTATCTGTATTTTACCGCTTGAAATTACGTTTAAGGTCCCAGCCCTTGCGTTCGCGATAAATGGCTGTGATGGAAAATTCCACCAATTTGTGAAGTTTGTAACATCATTTTTATACTGTAAAGTATCTGAGCGGCGTGGTACAAAAAGAAAACGATTTATCGGATTGTGTGTCTGGATCTCAAGAAGTTGCCGATTATAAAGTCCTAGGAATTGATATGGTGTTGTTTGATATAGGACATAGGAAAGTGGTTGACTCGCAAATACTTTTCGCTCATCATCTGTAAGGTATGTGTATGTTGCCTGAATTCTTGGATTTAGGAACCATGTATTTAGCGCAGGCGGTGAATAACCGAAATCTACTGCGAATTGATTAAATGCTCCATCAATTGCACCAGTTACAGGGTTCATAGCAGGAATATATGCCGGTAAATTTCCTGATAGATCTGAAAGCGGGCCTAACTGATTTCCTGGCGCTAGATAGACATTTGAAATATTTGGATCTTGAATCTGGAATAATTCTTGAATGGGCCTTAGAGTGAATTGGACTTCGCAGTCATGATATTGTAAGGCAATCAGAGGTAGAGAGTTTGCGAAATTTTGACAGAACCAGAATGGGATCGGAATGGTAAGATCTTGTCCATGAATTGAAGGATTATTATTCTGCTGTATAGTTGTACCATCACTTACAACAAGGGGGTAACCAGTCTGTGTACCATCAGGGCTCTTTCCTGCGTAAATACCATGTGCAGGATCATAGAGTTCTTTCACATCGCCAATAGTTCGTTGCCATTTTAGAAGAGCATCCTGGTCCAAATCAGCATAGGCCTTCGCAATAATATATTCAGAATCAAATTCCTGGATCTTTTGACCGCCAACATAAAATCCAACATTCTGAATCATTTGAACTCCAATAAATCGCGACCATCTAAAATTAAACTGGTTAGATCTACCTGGCTGATAATAAAAGTTTGACGATGCTACATCCTTACAATAAATTTCAGGTAATCGGACAGTTAAATATAGATCACTTACTAAATCCGCAGATCGTTGGATCTTTGCTCTCAATTTAATAGGGTTCGTAAACGAAAGTTCATTTGGCCCCTCTAAGGGACTTGTAATAGATTCTTGACTAAAATGACTATATTTCTTATAGGTTTTATAAAAATATGTAAAATCCGGATTCCCTGACAGAAGTGTATTCTGTGCTCCGTAGGCAACTAATGGTACTATTCCACCACCAGGCATTCTATTATGTTATGCTCTTTGGGTTAAGTACTGTACCGCATGATGGAATATGTTTTTTAAACTAATTGATATTTCTAAAATGTCTATTAGTGTAATATTGGACAGTTTATGTCCTTATATTTGCTAGTGCGAAACTACTGCGAATAGTTCGTTGTCCAATAGGTATCAGCCAGATATGGGGGCTTGTTCTGAGTAGCAGATACAATGAATGTAGAGGGACCTTCATTCAAGAGAGCATTAATCTCTGAGAATGATAAGGCATAACTGAAATATTCTAGACGGCTAATCATACTGCTTGTAACTGGGCCCAATAGAGTGAACCCATCAGCATCTGTGCTGCGAACTAAGCTATGAGACATCTGTACCATGCGCTGTGAGAATACAAAGAAATTGCCAAAATTCTGATAGGGTAATCCGCCTTCAAAGTTGAGTTTCTTTGAGAGATTACCGTTGAGATAGACTTCCACTGTATTACCGCGACCGACAATCGCAAGATGGAACCACTTTTTCATGGGAATATTCTCAACTTCCACATATGAATTCCATGTAGTTGTACTATTCATATAAATGCGCAGAGTATTTGTTGTACCCTTCAAGAATACACCAGGCCCCATTAGTGGATAAGGGAGATTGTAACCCTTGTGGAAAATATGGAGAAGGCCGTTGCTATTCTGCTGGAAAGTACTATCGTTGATATTCAACAGACAACTATAAGAGAATTCAATACCACTATGTTCATTATCAGATGGTACAATTGGCAATGAAGTTGAGTCGTTGGGATCCTGCCGGATCTCTTGCGGTTTATCACTTGTGTACGTGTAAGGAAGAAGTGCTGTACGTGTTTTCGCAACAGCAGTCAAACTTTTGTAGAGAAACTCAGCACTCAGTAATGTCGTGTATATTAAAGCGACGATTACAATTGCCAATAGAATTTGTGGAACTGTGGCTGTTCCATTTAAATAGGCTACAACCGTAGAGGTGCTCATCTACAAGTGAGTATCAAAGTTAATTTTTAACTTTGATGCGAACTTATTGTTGATATGTTATATACTAGACGTATAAAAGTCTATTTTTTGCTAATAAGAGTTCGTTATCTAATTCATTTTAGGGTAGTTTAGGCTGCCAGCAGCCTTGGGGTCAAGGAGAGACGTAAGCCACTTGTACAGTGTATACTGAGTGGCAGGACCAGCCATATAAATCTGATATACCTCCTGAGGATTGAGCGCATATCCATAGGCACTTGTGTTGCTGATATATCCGCCGAAACCGCCCTTATCTAAGAGCGTGAGCTGATAGCCGGCAGGGTCAACCTTATAGAAACTGGGGAGCACACATGAGCGAGCCAGTTTACCATCAGAATATACATCACATGTGCGACCATTGAGTACAACTGTAATATTAATCCATCGCTGTAAGTCAACAGATGTTAGGTCGCAAGATGGGAAATAACTCTGGTCAAGACCCTGTGGAATGCTGCTGAATTCGTTGTCGTATTTTGCGAGAGACAGGAGGTCCGATGAACCACCTGCTGGGGATCCTGTTGACCCAGGACTTGAACTTGATACACGAACAGACAGGGAGTTCTTGTAAGCACCCAGATATACACGGAGTGTATCAAAGCCGCTAGAAGTCTTACCACCAAGGCTGAGAATGTGCTTATACATATCACGACGATACTTGAAATCATTGATGTAAATCCAGAATGAAACAGCGTATTCACCACCTTCATAGAGAGCAGGTAGATCCTTAGAACTTGTTACAATAGCACTACCATCCGCGACCGTTGCATTCTGAACACCATTTGTTACTTGTGCTACAGTAACACCACTAGAACTATACAGATACTGATATAGATAGTATAGTGCAGCAACTAAAAGCACAACAGCAATTCCTGTCGTAACGGTGCTTGCTAGACTCATTCCTTATCTATAAGGGGATGACCAAAATTGTAAAGTATTTTGTGGCGTTGTTGTTGGAGAAGAGGCCGTTGAGCAGCTTGGACCAGAACAGATACTTATATTCTTATTTAGTGTTGACCCAATATAAGGCTTGCCTCTTGTATCGGAAGTAGCAATATGCTCTGCTATCACCTCTCGTATTGATATACGTCGCGCGGCAACTCGGAAATTACCTGCTATACCCATTACACCATCTGCGCCAACTGTTAAACTATTTATACGTACCAGCGGTATATATTTTAGGCGCTGGGATGCTACAGTTTTATTATTGAAAACGACATCCATTCGCCGACCTTCTCGTAGAATAGCAATCTGTACCCATTTTTGTTCAGGAATTCTCTCTAGTTCAATATGTTCAACTACCGTACCACCTGATGCCGCGTTTTGAGTATATACTGTTAATCGAGAACTACCTGGTGTTATTTGTAAAGAGAAACTTCCAGGAATTCCAATTAAATCAACATATTGTTTATCAATATTTGTAGTACGCTGAACAGATTTCAAAAAAAGATAGAATACTAAACTGCCACCAGCACCAGAAAAAAATGGAGTCGCAAAAAGATCACTTGTTCCAACAACTTGTCCAGGAATACCAATATCTTTTCCATACTCATCACTTATGACTTTTAGCGATTGTATAGATTTTTCTGTTGGCCAAATAGCATTTATAATATAGAAACTAATTGCGAAAACTATTATAAATGTTATTATTGTTGAAGCCACATTTTTGGTGTCCATTCTAGGGGCAGCTCTTACTGTTCTAGACTATAGAAGAAATCCCTTAGCTGGTGGGAGCAGCAGTCGTCGCACAAGAAGCACTCTCTTGTAAGGAAGACGCATCAAAATCTCCAGTATTAAGCGCCGGTAAGGAAGCACGCATTTCAGAAGGTGATATCACAGACGGCCAGATATGTAAATTACGTAATTGTATCCCTGATAGAGATGATGGCCAGAAACTGCCAGACACTGTCTTAGGAGGAGCAGTTAGCGCTTTTGTACGTGTTAGGAGTCCATTTGTATAGACCTCCAGACTCTTCTCACTCAGAATTACACCAACTCTAAATGGTTTGCGTAGTGGGACATTGTATAAGAGTACTCCCTCAAGATTATTATCAGTTGTAACAACAGCAACTTGTAAATCATTAGTATCCCTTGTAAGGGCAAACACGATGGATAAGTCCTGAACCATTGATGCTGCGGTTACTGCTGCTGAGTTTTTAGGAATAACTTTATTTAGAGATCCTCCCTTATAGAAGATTATTCGCGGTAGATTATTATATTGGTGCGCGTCGTCAATCTGTATATCTAGAGTAAGACTATAGGCAGTTCCTGAACTTGATGAACCTATTGGTGTTTGGGAAACAGGAAGTTGTGAAACATCTCTTTTGGTCTGCCAGAAGACCTTATCGCCTTGATTAAGTGTTGGGGTCGGTATAAATCCTGGTTGATCATTGCCATTGCCACTGCCACTGCCACTTTTGAATACTGGGCGAATTGTATAATGGACAAAGACAAGTACAATCATAACAACAATAAAAATAAGTATTGCTCTGAAGAATATACCACCCAACGTAGATGTAAATCGCGATGTGCTTTGTCCAGATTGTGCCGCTTGATGAGTATTGATTCCTGAGGCAGCAGCAAGAAGTTTTAAAGCATCTGCCATTCTATGGGCCTACGTGTCTATGTGGGTTTTACAAAATAAAGGACTGTTCCTACCACAGCGCCTATTCCCACTGTGGTAGCTACTCCACGAAGAAAAGATCGCATATTTATTTCGGAAAGATCGTCAGTATTCCATATAGGAGATCTACCTCTCTTTCCCAGGGCCTCGTAATAGGCGAGCACCTCCATCTCTGTCTTCTCAGGCTTATTCAACATTGTATTCACCTTATTGTGAAGTTTGATTGTCCATGTTAATAAATCACGTCTCTTATCAAGAGAAGACGTTATTGGCATTTCTTTCAAGTTAGCCGTATAATGATCGCGACATATAGGGCACGGAATTAGCCTCCCAAGACTCTCAAAAAAATCTTTTGCGGCTTTCTTATCAACATATGTAGGTTCTGATGGATATCCAAGAGCAACAAGGTGAATTGTATTCCAAAAGAATGGACCCCATACTTCTGGGGGGATATGCATTCTATGACTAGTGTGTAGGGTGAAAGAAAGTCGCCTTTAATTGGCGCAGCAGCAGTAGTAGTGGTGGCTAGGGCATCTAAACCCTTTTTGAACTAAAAAGAGTAGGGCTGTTAATACAAACAGATGAATTATCAAAATAGTTGCTCAAATTGCGGAGAAGGTGGTCATAATTTTCGTTCGTGTATGGCTCCAGTAAGTTCATATGGACTTATTGCGTTCCGTATTAATAATAAAAGTTTCAAGCAAATTGAAAAACTGGCTACAGATTCGAGGTCCCTTACAGGATATGAAGGCCAGGACATACAATTTCTTCTTATCCAGCGGAAGGATTCTATTGGATATGTTGAACTCGTTAGAGGTAAATATAAAGCAGATGATGTTACATATATTCGCGCTCAACTGGAAGGTATGACGGCGACAGAGCGTCATAGGATTGTGAATTTGCCATTTGAACAGATGTGGACTGAAATGTGGGGAACTGGTTCTGGTGTCTTGCGAAGCGAAGGTGGCAGTAATATAAGTAAGACTTTTTCAAATGAATATGAAACTTCTTCTAAGAAGATTCTTGGTTTGCGAGAGGCTGGAGTACTTCAACGTCTTATTGAAGAGGTTGGTCCTGCTATCTATTCTACCCCTGAATGGGGATTTCCAAAGGGGCGGCGCAATCCACGTGAAGATAATCTAACATGTGCTATGAGGGAATTTAATGAAGAAACTGGGCTTCGGCCATATCAATATATTGTTCTAGAAAATATGGAGCCAATTCGTGAGACATTTTTCGGAAATAATCATGTTCATTACACACATATCTACTATTTAGCATATTGTTCTCCTGATCTTGAAGTATCCATGAAAAAGTTTGATTCACATATGTCACGTGAAGTTGGTGATATTCGTTGGACTGGACTTGAAGAGGCTCTAGCATTGATTCGGCCTGATAATGTTGAGAAACGTGAAATTCTTCTTCGTGCCTCAAGCATTCTTCGCAATTACTGTGCCTTACAGATGGGTGCTGGTGCGGCTGTACATAGCGCTGTCTAAATGTTAAGGCCACAGTAGATAGATGTTCAGTCCAGGAACTATAGACCGTATTAGCGAAGGGGTTTCGCAATTACTAGGGACAGCTTCTCAAGCAAGGCAGGAGAACCAAGGGATACAATCTGTTGTAGAGACACAGCAGCAACCTCCACAGACACAGGCTCCACAGACACAGGAGCCGCGGTCACAACCATCACATATATCGCAATTTCAAGGACTAGAAGATGAAGCGCTTATAGCCCAATGGAGAACCGAACCAAATGATACTATTAGGGATATTATATTGAATGAAATGAGTCAACGAGGCCTCTATCCTGAAGAGGATGTTCGCCGCGATGAGGCAGATGGTGCCTTATATCCGGATATAAGTGATGATAACTTCATTAATCTTTTGATGAAGAAACGCGAATTCGTGGAACTTCGTTCAGAACCTTTCAAAGTCCTTGAAGAAGGAGAGGAAGATCCATGCTCATCCGAGGCATCCTTCCGAATTACACCCGTTCAGCAATTTATTCGGAACTTTCTAAGTCCTAAAACCCCTTATAATTCTGCTCTTCTATATCACAGTGTAGGTGTTGGTAAGACACAGGCAGGTATTCAAGTAGCAGAAGGATTCTTGGAAATATATCCTCGTAAGAAGATTTTCATCATTGCGCCAAAAAATATTCAATCTGGGTTCTATCGCAATATTTTTGATATTAACCGAATTGCTATAGGGGATGGCAATGAACCAAATATAGCGAATCAGGGTACAGGAGATCTCTATATGCGCCTTACAGGGACTCTCTTTGAAAGGGATAAGGCTGTAATTGAACGAAAAGTCAATGAAACAATTCGTCGGCGCTATGCGTTCTATGGATATCTCGCATTTCGCAATTATATTCGTAAAGTAATTGATAAACGTGTAGGACGTATCGCAGATCCGAAGATCCGCACAAAACTTATGGAGGAGGCTTTGCGAAATGAATTTAGTGGGAGAGTTCTTATCATTGACGAGGCGCACCATTTACGCGATGAAGAGGCTGCCACAGAAGATAATGAGGAACTTGATACTACTGGCGCAGGCGGTAAGGATGATGTGGATGATACAAGTTCTGGGTCAAAACTTGCGCCTTATTTGAAACAAGTATTGGTGGCAGTAGATGGTTTAAAACTTGTACTGATGACTGCTACACCAATGTACAATACCGCAAAGGAGATTATAACACTTTTGAATTTTATGCTTTTGAATGATAAGAAACAGACCCTTACAGAGAGTCAATTATTTGACAAGAAGGGATCTCTTCGCAGCGGTTCGCAGCGATTACTAAATAGGGCTGCGTCAGCATATATAAGTTTTATGCGTGGTGAAAATCCTCGTACATTTCCTGTTCGCCTTTTCCCTCGTATAGAAGTGGGGGAGCCATTTGTATATCCTGGACTAGATCCTGGTGGATTAATAGAAGTTCGTGAGGAGGACAAGACTGCGCTCAAAACTTTGCCACTTATACCTAGTTATTTAGAGGGAGATGGGCTCGCAATAATGGAGCGTCTAATGGAGGAGGAGATCCCTGATACAGCAGCGCAAAATGGACGTTATGGTATTCGTATTCGTGACAGATTAATACAGGCTGGAAATTTTATATTTCCAGGCGAAGAAGGAGATGATAATATAGGCGATACAGGCTTCCAAAATACTTTCGTGAAAGAGGGGACTGGTATTGCTACAAAATATAGAGTAGGGGATAGTGTTTCCGCTGATTGGTTAGCACTTGAAAATATTGGATATTTTTCTCCGAAGGCTGCGACGGTACTGCGGTCAATTCAGTCCGCAAAGGGAGTATGCTTTGTATATAGTCGCTTTGTTACAACAGGAGCACTAGTACTTGCTTTAGCACTAGAGGCAAATGGATATACCCTTACAGGAAGAGGACAGAATCTTTTTGCGGATGGAATTCAGAGTCCTGGTGGGCGCCAGTGCGCATTGTGTCCTCTGAAGGAACGAGGCCATGGTGGGGCGGCTCATGCGTTTGCGCCTGCTAAATACGTCCTTCTAACTGGTAATGACGAAATCTCTCCAAGAAATGCGGAAAGTATTGCCATGTCACGTGCCTCCGAAAATGCCTATGGGCGTCAAGTGAAAGTTGTTATTGGTTCACAGGTGGCAGCAGAGGGTGTGGATCTTCGGTTTGTTCGCGAGATCCATATTTTTGATAGTTGGTACCATTTGAATAAAACGGATCAGGTTATCGGTCGCGGCATTCGCTTTTGTTCTCATTCATTACTTCCACAGGAACAACGAAATGCGACAATATTTCTACACGTGTTAGCAGGTCTAGAGGGGCGTGAAACAATGGATCTCTATAGTTATCGCCAAGCACTCTTCAAGGCGAAGCAAGTTGGTGAAGTGAGCCGACAACTAAAGATCCATGCGCTAGATTGTAATCTGAATCGCGATGCTATACAGATTCTCGGACAACCTCCAATCCGAATGGAAGATAGTCAGGGTGTTATGCGCGATAATGTGAATATTAACGATACTCCGTTTTCCCCTCTCTGTGACTGGCTAGAAACATGTGAATATAAATGTGTGCCTGAAGTGAATACTGATATTCAGAGCCTAGACGCACTCGACGCTTTGGATGATTCTACGTATGATGAATTTAGCGCACGTTACAAGGAATCTCGTCTCAAAACACGTGTCCGCAATCTTTTCGCAACTCAGGCGTTCTATGATGTTGCCCTATTCCGTCAGAATTTTATTGATATTCCAAATGCGGCTTATGGAATGCTGTTAGCGGACATTCTTGGCAATAAGAGTTTCCATGTAAAACATAAGATGTGGGATGGGTATATTATCTATAGAAATAAGTACTTCCTCTTTCAACCAACTATATTGGAGGATACCAATATTCCTCTCGCGCTTCGTACAACATATTTCGCAGTTCGTAGGGATGCCTTTGCTCCAACAGCAGTGGATGCTCGGAAATTGGAGGATATTCCTGAAGAGGTTGAGCGAGAGGTGGAGGGAGAGGAGGCCCCTGTCACAAACAAATGGCAAGTTCTCTCTACGTGGGCAAAATCAATGATTGATATACCTGTAACAACCCTTACAGATGATGTTGACGAAGTATTGAATCAGATCGCAGGACGTGTTGCCAAGAAATATCGTCGTTATAAACAAGAGTTTGAAGTTTTGCTGAATGTACCATCCCTCTTTAAGGGTCTGGCTGGTTCTGAAATTCTAAAACGCGTTCTTCTGGAATATATTTTTGATGAGTGGTTAACTGAGAGGGAGCAGGAGGCGGTTCTTAGATCTGTATCCGAAGTGACAACAGATGCAGGAGTCAAGAGGCTGAAAGCCGAGGACGTAGCCGACGCTGCCGGCGTTGGAAAAGAGAATTATGTGAAAGTAGGGACGATTGAAGTATATCGTTTTGTAAATCTGAAAACTGGCAATCTGGAATATAGACGAAAAGATGGGGAGCCAATTCCTCGTTCTGTACTGGATATTATTGAAAATTCTCCTACTGATGAGGTTCTCAAGAGACGAGCGTATGCTTCGATGGTTGGGCCATTTTATGGGTTTATTACAACAAAGGGGGGAGATACTTTGGTATTCAAACGTGGAGAACCAACAAAGGAGGGAGGAAAGCCTGGAAGAGGTGCTGAGTGCGCTATCGTATCTGAGACTGCAGATAAGATAAAGAAACTCGGAGAGATTATTGAATTATATGGAAAAGAGAAGATTGATGTGAATACTTTTGGGTCTATTAAGAATACGAACTCTTTCCAATTGTGTGCTATTACAGATATCTTCTTGCGGCTGATGGATGCGCAGAGATTTAGAGGGAAGCGGTGGTTCTTTAGGCCAGTTGCGGCGGTTGTGAGTGGTCATAAGGGGAAGGCTTAGCGGCGCTGCTAGAAAAATTGACAAAACATAATTCTTTATTAAAGAGATAGAGCGAAATTCTATAGAATGGAACATCTTGCTGTATTTGAAGAGCGCATTCCCCTGAACCCAAAAGATTTGAACCGTCTCGCAGAAGTTACTGTTGAAACTCTTCTTCTAGAGAAGATTCGCGCAAAACTAGAAGGTCGTTGCTCTCGTCATGGATATGTTGTACCCGGTTCTCTAGAAATTGTATCACGCTCTATGGGACATGTTGAAGTAGGCCGTTTTACAGGTGATGTAGTATATCAGGTTCAAGCACAGGGACAGGTTCTCAATCCTTCCGATGGCTCCATGATTGTTGGAGAAGTACTAAAGAAGAATAAGATGGGAATTTATATTGAATATCGTGACGCAATTCATATTATTCTTCCTCGCGATCTTCATAAGGGAAGTGATGAATTTGAGAATCTTGAAACAGGTGTCCAGATTAATGTAGAAGTCAAGAAGTCTCGGTTCCAGGTGAATGATCCCTTCATCCAATGTGTTGGACTGTACAAAGGACCTGCGACTGCGGAAGTGGCTGCGGAAGTGGCAGCATCTGCGGAAGAATCTACAGAGGCTGGTTCGCCCGGCCTTGTAGAATGAACCTTACAAGGGAAGAATATGAAGAGCGAAAGGCTCTTATTGGAGACTTGAAGAGCCTTGCTAAGTCTGAGAAGGAACAGATCTTCAGAATTCTTAAGAACTGTGGAGAAGATTTCAGTGAAAACAGCAATGGTATATTTTTTGATGTAGTAGCTCTTAAATTGGATACTTTTACAAAGATGACAGACTTTTTAAAGTTCTGTAAGGCGAAAGTAATGGAGCAGGATGAAAGAGTGAAAGAGATGAATGAACTTCGCAGTGATCTACATGAGGATGAGACATCTGTTGAATCTGTAGTGGCCTAAAACAAGGGCTCATGTAATACATAAGAAAATGGCTTCAGATGCGAAACATCCGACTATTACAATTGACAACCTTAAAGATATTTTTCGCAAAAATAACTTTAAGGATGAAACACCCCAACCCAACCAAATTCGGATTGAGCCACAGACTTTTGATATAGATAATGCCACTGTAGAAGACGAAGGTTGGATTCGCCGCCCTCTTGGAGTTGGAGGCCCTATGGCGGTTGTTCTTAGAACAAATAACTATATGTTTCGAAGTGGGACATCTGCCTTACAGAGAGTTCTACTACGTGAAGCAGTTACAGAGGCACAAGACAAGGCGCAAGTTAGCCCTGTGTTGAAAGGTCGCAAATGGCCTGCACGACGTGTTTCGGAAGCTTTGAGTGCTTGCCTATTGACATCTGACAAATTAAATGAAATGTCATATGCTACAGTATGTGCTTTGGAGAATATTCAACTCATTATTGTGGATATTGACGCGCGACAAATGACTTTCGCTCCTGAGGATGTTCGCAATTGGAGACAAGATATGCCTATCTATCTAATTAGTAAAGATTGTCGGTGGATTTTTAGTCATAGTGTGGAAGAAGATGCGTGGCCTCATAACTCTATAGGTGTCTGGCTATCAAAGATGGAGGGGTCAGGCTGGAAGATCAACTGGCCTGCAGGCTCAGGAACTATGGAGGCTCTCCGAGAAGTACTTGATGAAGCAGGTATTCCTGTGGAAGGACGTATGAAGAAGGATGAACTTATTGTCAAAGTTGGGCGTGTTCAAGGTATTGCGTTATTTGCTTCTTGGACAACCCTTTAGGGGTGGGAGGGGATGAAGAGGGAGGGATGAGTGAGGAGCGAGGAGGTTAGTAGGCTGGATAGAGTAGATCTTCTTCCTTATCTTTATAGATCCGAGCATATGAATTAATTTGTGGTATAATAAAACGTTTCAATAGAACTTTTCCGACGAATAGATCTTCGTAATATTCTCCCTCTAGATCTTGGGTTTTAATATCCTGAAAAAAGTTTACTGAGTGTTTTGATAATATATATGCTGCTCCAGCACAATATCTTACTACATTTCCCTTATAGGGGGTTGTATTAATATATGGATCAGTACATCGTCCAAAATGATACCGACGAAATTGATATTCGCGATTCTGTATTTCCTGTGGTCCAAAAAATAAGGCACCTTCATAATCGGAGTCAATAGTGGCTTCAAGTTGTTTAAAATTAAATTGTGGGTGGATCTTGTTTGTATCATCTATCTTCAAAAAGTGTGTATATCCTTGAGAATTTATTGTGATATTAGTAGAAATAAACTTATATAAGGCGGAAACTTTTTCAGAAAGACCTTCATAATAATCGTTACATTGTAATATGATAAATCTTCCAAAAATATGAGCAGTTACAGGTAGATTGGGATCTCCATATACAATATAATAATCGTCATTCTTATGGTTGCGCATAGTTTCCATTAATTGCGGCCATTTATCTTTATAAAGTTGGCAGGAGATTATTAAAGTACATAAGGTATTTTTCTGTTCGTGATTAGGAGACATTTAGTTTTAATAGAAAGAAATCTTTAGGGTGTCAACGCTTAAAATTGTCTAACAGGTCCTTTGGTCTGTTGATTATCATTTTAAGCGTCAACGCTTAAAATTGAATTCATTTATGTATTAGATAGGCGGCAGAGGAAATGGAATTATATTCTGCTGAAGCCAAAGCCCTACAGGGTCTTGTGAAGGATTGGCTTGATCACTCTGAAACAGAGTTAGAGGCAACCTTCGGACCTAAAGGACGTGTAGATGCTTCAACATTTCTGGCAATTGCTACACGCTTGAAGGCGAAGGGTTTCAAAGCCCTTCCACAAATTGATCGTTTGAGTGTACTTCTTCCCGACCAAATCCGCTTTCAGATAAATGGATTTGGCGTTATTCAGCAATACTGTCGCGATGATCGTATGGCTGGAAAGCCCTTCGTTGCAATGATCAAGGACCGAACTGTTGGAACCAACAGTAATCTGGATCTTGAAGAATATGATGTTCGCATCAAGTCTCGCCGCGAACTGCCACTTGATAAGGAGGATCCGAAAATCCAGGAAATTCTCAATTCATGGCCCCTACAGAAGAAAGCATTTCGTCTTCTTCGTCGCTGGTCATTTGAAGCCCCAGGCGTTATCTTTGATCTCTCCATGATTCGTACATCTCCACAGGATGTGCGCGGAAACTATCGCTATACTCGCCGCTTCGGTGATTACAATATAATTGGCTCTGCGCCCATTTACGAAGTGGAGGTCGAACTAAAACATAATGAAGGCGGAGCTGATGTAGCCACCGCAACAAAGACTCTTATTGCCGGCCTCACAACAATTCTACGCGGCATCCAGAAGAATACTCTTCTAATTCGTAAATCAGCCGCTGCAGGAGTTCTCGCAGGCTACAGCGATGTCGCAGGCACTGACCGCTTCCGAGGTGTTGCGCCAATTACTCTTGAAACAAAGGGAATGAGCTCCATTATTGAAGACCAAGTTCCAAATATTCGTACAGGCTACAACGTAACAGAGAAGGCAGATGGTCTACGTGTCCACGCCTTCTGTGATAAGCGCGGCGAACTCTTCATGATTGATATGGCAATGAATGTATATCGCACAGGACTTGTACAGGCTGATTGTAAGAATTCTCTTCTTGATGGCGAGTATGTAACACGCACAAAAGATAACAAAGCAATTCAGCAACTCCTCATCTTTGATATCTATGTTGCCCCTGGAAAGGATGATGTAACACGACTACCCTTCTTTGAGGGTCGTCATAAACGTTTGGAAAATTGGATTGCGCTTTGGAAAGATGCGAAAGTTCTTCCGAGCGCTGCTACAAGCATTACTCCACAGACACAACTCCAAGTTGCGATGAAGAAATTCCTCTTTGCTACACCTGGAAATGATTCAATCTTCCGCTCAGCAGCACAACTACTTGATACAGCATATATTTACCATACAGATGGTCTCATCTTTACTCCAAATGCTGCGCCACTTCCTCAGAAAGCTGGTACAGGTTTCCTCTCTCAGTTCAAGTGGAAACCGGCTGAAGATAATACAATTGACTTCCTTGCCATTACAGAGAAGGAAGTTGATGCGCCAAAGGTTGACAGAGTCCAGACAGGAATTCATCCTGATAGCGGCGAAACAATCTCCTATAAGACTGTGCGCCTCTTTGTAGGTTCATCACGTGAAGCAGGAACTGATGACCCTCGTGCTACGATTCTCTTGGAGCAACCTATTGGGGTCACAGGAGGACCAGGACAGGCCGCTCAGCGCGAATACAAACCTGTACTCTTCAATCCGAAAGATAATCCTGATACAATGGCATCAGTATGTTATATTGCTGTTGAGAATGACCCTGATACAGGTGAGCAGTATATTCGCGCAGAGCGCTCTGGTGAAATTATTCGCGACCGCTCCATTGTTGAAATGGCTTACGATCCTTCACGTTCTCCTGGATGGCGTTGGTATGCTATGCGTGTTCGCACAGATAAGACTGAGCGCCTATTGAAGGGTACTCTCGCACGTACTCTCAACTCCGAGGAAGTTGCTGAAAGTGTATGGAATAGTATTCATGACCCTGTTACTATTTCAATGATTCGTACAGGCTCCGAGGAACCTACACAGGATGAGATTGCGGATCTACTCAAGGCAATTGGGGATCGTGTGGAAGTTGGAAAGAAGTATTATGAACGGAAGGCTCCTGCGCGAGACCTCATCCGTGTTCGCGGCCTCCGTGATTTCCACAATCGTTGGATCAAGGATACAATTCTCTATGGACCTATTCTGAAGCCTGGTGGCAAGAGTATTCTAGATTTGGCAGTAGGTAAGGCTGGCGACTTACAGCGATGGCGACGTGGTCGCGCAGGATTTGTATTTGGTGTAGATTATGCTGGTGAGAATATTCGCGACCCTACAAATGGAGCATACCGTCGCTTACTAGATACAATTCGTACAAGTGCTCCAGGTTCCGTACCACCAATCTTCTTCGCAATTGGCGATAGTAGTAAGAATCTCGCATCAGGTGAGGCAGGCGCGACTGCTGAGGAGCGTGATATCTTGCGAACAATTCTTGGAAAAATCGCACCTGAAGCAGCAGTTCCTTCCCTTGTAGAGAAGTCTGGTGCTGGCCGTTTGCGTGCCGGCGCAGATGTGATTACTTGTATGTTTGCCATTCACTACTTCTTCCAGAATGCGGATACCTTCAAGGGATTCTTGACAAATATTCAGGAGAATCTGAAGATTGGCGGCTACTTCATTGGTTGCGCATTCGATGGAGAGCGCGTATTTGAACTTCTTCGCGGAGTTCCTGAGGGACAATCACGCGTAGGTATTGAAGATAATACTACTCTCTGGACAATTACAAAGCGCTACTCTGTTGAGGACATTCCCTTACAGGATGAGGGGTTCGGACTTCCAGTTGATGTGGAGTTCATTAGTATTGGGTCTTCGCACCGAGAATACTTGGTCCCCTTTGCGCTGCTTGTGGAGAAGTTTCGTACGATTGGGCTGGAGTTAGTGGGAGTGGATGGGCTGCGCGAACTTGGATTGGTTCACAGTAGCGCAATGTTCGATGAAAGTTACAAGATGGCAGCAAAGGCTGGAAAGAAGTTTGCGATGGGGGATGCGGTGAAGCAGTTCTCATTCTTGAATCGGTGGTTTGTGTTCAAGCGTGTGAGCGATGGGACAGTTGCTGAAGGAGGGCCGGCGGCTACTGCGACTGGTCCTGTAACTGTTTCCGAAGTTGTAGAAGCGCCGGCTGCAGCAGTAGAAGCGGCTCCTGTACCAGCGCTAACTCAGCAACAGCGCAAATACAAGGCCAGCGAAGTTATTAACTTCTACATAGATGCTGGTCTCCAAGATAAGTTGGGGATTAAGGACCCTGGCTTCGCACGCTATCTCGCACCTTCCGCATATTTCTCAATTCCTGACCAGGATGACCCCAAAACTCTATATCCATCTCTGGAACATTTCCTGGCTGCTATGAAATACAAGGTAGCAACTGACAAGCCTCAATTTGCCAAGAGCCTATTCTCGTATGATGGCTCAATTCATTATAGGTATATCAATAAGCGAATGGAAGAGGCTCGCGCAGGGGCAAAACTTTCCGATGATCGTGATGCGACACTTCTCAAAGATGAGACAACTGATATTCGCAAGGAGTTAACACCTGCTGGATTCAAGCGTAATAAGGCAACATTTAATGAAGTCGTCTGGAATGAGAAGCAGGATGAACTTCTCCGCTACGCACTAACATATCGCTATGATAAGGATACTCGCTTCCGCAAGATTGTAGAGGCTGCGCGCAGTCAGGGTAAGATTCTCTTGTATTACACGCCTTCTGGTGCGGCAAGTGAACTTGGTGGAAGACGGCGCGCAAATGATGAGCGTATTGAGGGACAGAATAAGATTGGTAAGATGATTATGGAGATTGCTGGATTCTAAGAGGGGTTGTACACTATAAAATATAAGGATATTATATATAAATGGCACCGAATCGCTCTTCTACACGCAAGTCGCCGCGCCTTCCTAAGAATGCTGCTACAATGCATGGTATCCAGAACTGGTATGTTGCGGAATTTGAGAAACTCGGCTGGATGGTTCTCGCGAAAGCGAAGGGCTACGACGACAAGGTGTCCATGTATAAGAAGGCAATTGACCATCTTCTAAAGACAACTGAACATGTGATGGGAGAATATCAGAGCGCAAATCGTAAACATGACCTGAATGTTGTTCATATGCATACAATGGTTCTCAAAGATTTTGTTACTAAACATTTGTAAACGTGTGCGCTAGAGGTCAGCTCCGCTATGGTCAGCTCCGCTATGGTCAGCTCCGCTATGGTCAGCTCCGCTATGGTCAGCTCCGCTAGAAAAATTGTTAAGCATTTGGATGCCAAACTATTTTTATAGCGCACATGCGCTAGAAAAATTGATGCCACTTTTTTCTCCCAGAGAAGAGTGACATCAACAACAATGGCATCAGAAACCTACAACGACCAAACTCTAATGAACCTTACGTCAAGTCGCACTCTTGATATGAAAAAGACATCCTATGAGTTCGGATATAAAAGTTGGGAAGAGTTTATGAATTACTCTCCATGGAATAGTTGGTTCCAATTTGAACTCTGTAACTATATTTGGACAACTGACAATATGCTATATCTATTCTTCAATTGTGTGAAAGAGCCTGGAGATAAGAGGCATTTTAAAGTACATGTGACTGCAAATGATGAAACCCTTGTAAGGGAATGGCTAAAGGAACATATTCCTGCTATATGGCGGATCTAACTCGCAGTGCTAAACAAAACTGATGGATGAATTTTTGTACTACAACCAGACGCATTTTTATGACCTCCTCCTCCAAATTCTTTACAAATTTCACTAACATCTACTTTTCCATCCGCACGTAGTGAAAGCCAATACTCTTCCTCTAGATGATCATATTTCCAACAGACTGTAAAATCATAATCGTATGTTTTAAGAATCGTATTTCCTAGATCACTTGCTAGTTCATGCTCGCAGTTTACAATACATACTTTATTTCCCTTATAGATGTATGTCTTTGTAGAGACTTTTTTAACAATAGATTCAATCTTTTTCTGTTTGCGCTTCTCAAGGATCGTTCCAATTGAGAGAATTTCATCAAACTTAGCTGGGTCTCTATAAACGGAATTAAATAGTTGGAATGATTCTTCAAGTGTATTTGTTAGACATGTATAATTGAAGAACCCATCACAGAAAGGTCTCGAATTATGAATCTTCCAGGTCCATAGATCTCTATCTTGGATCATCTCGAGGAATAGCGGCATTGGAGACTCTTTAAGGTAGAAGTACTCCCAGGCGAGACCTACACCAGATTTATCCATTTTGAAAATTACATTATTAGTGTGAAGCACTCGCAGACGGTCTTCGTTTGTCTTATGATGATCTACTATAAAGAATTGTTGTGCTTTTTGATTGAGTAGTTGAATCTGTTCATCAGATGGCGCATAATCAAAGAATATGATATTTTTGTTGGTAATATCCGTCTCAAATCCCTTTGAATTATTTGAAATACCTACAAATTCATAATTAAGATTGTTTTCCTTTGCATATTTGCTTGCGACCCATGCGCAAGCAAGGCCATCTTGGCATGGCGCGTGAAAGAATACTGTGTTAATTTCGGAGGGCTTCATTCTTTCTTAACACCCCATGTAAGGGGGAACATACTATCAATTTTATCAGCGACATAGTCTCTGATAAAATAATAATCAGTGATTCGCGCTTGGACATTTTTCTAAAGGTTTCATAAGTTACGATTTGATAAGTCACAAATAAAATTGATAACCAACCACTTAGACGTTCGGTACCTTCTAAGTATAGATCTACCACTTAACCACAATGCCAAAAACCCCACAAGCCTGGCAGCGACTTGCCTGGGTGAATAGACATCCACGCGATGAGCGTATTGAGTTTGATGAGCCGACGCACAAATATACAATTGACTCGGCAAATGATCGCTGGATCTCCTGTACAGGATTTATTCATGACTTCTTTCCACATTTTGATCCAGTCGCAGCAGTAAAAGCCATTAAGCGAGGAAAGAACTATGCGGCAAGTAAGTATTATGGAAAGACGGATCAAGAAATTCTAGACGGTTGGTCAAACTCTGGAAAGGAAGCATCAGGTCTTGGAACAGCTATGCACTTGGCGATTGAACAATTCATGAATGGAGCGCATGATCTTATTGAAGAACCTGTAAAGCAGACAAAGGAGTGGCAGTTCTTCACAAACTTCTGGACAGACTGTGGTCCGGATCTAGTCCCTTACAGGATGGAATGGGAAGTTTTCTCGCTTGAACATAAGTTGGCTGGATCTATTGACGCAATCTTTTATCGTCCGTCCGATGGCAAGTATGTTATTTATGATTGGAAGCGTTCCAAGCAGATCAAATCTTCTAACGATTATGAGAAGGGATATTGTCCTCTAGATCATCTACCCAATTGTAACTACTGGCATTACAGTTTACAGTTGAATATTTATAAGTGGTTCTTGGAGACATTTTATGGGTTGGAGATTGCGGATCTCTACCTGATTATTCTACATCCTGACAATAAGAATTACCATCGTCTTCGTCTGAATTTTCTGCCTGATGAAGTGCAGGCGATGTTGAACTGTCGGCTTCGTGCTCTAACAACTGGCGCAAAGACTGGTATTGTTCTCCCTATTGCTGGGGCGTCAGAAGGTAGTGGTGCATGTGTTATTGAGGATGATTAGGTTGCGGCAGTAGGTCTAATCTTAGGTCGCACAAGACGCGCTCGTGCGCGAAGGCGTATTTCGCTAATATTATCTTGTAAATCGCCGAGATTGGCTCTAGCAACTAGAGGCTTTGTTGGAAATCGCGTATCAACAAGGAATGCCGGTTCGCCTGTTTCTGTGATTACAATAACCACAACTTCATCTGTTATTTTATCAACGGTTGCGCCTGTGAAATACGCAGCAACATTTAGATCCAGTTGTACAACTGTCCGCTTCAGTGCAAAAGAAATCTTTTTCAGAATTTCCTCAGGAATCACCTGGAATTCCTGGCCTTCTTCAATAAAATCCAGGAGACGAATATTCAGAGGAACCATGAGCGCATAGAGATTTGGCGCAACCCACAATTGGAAGTTCTTCGCAGCCTCCGCCCCAAGAATCTCTGTAATAGCTTCGGAGAGTGGTTCAGCAACTGCTTCTCCTTCTAATTCACCAATACGAGTACGCGAAAATTCTTCAAAGAACCGCGGTCTCTCTAGACCTTTAGGAAGTTTTTCCTCAATGAGTATCTGATACCATTGCGAATTAATTTCAGGGATAATGAGTTGATTTCCAATGCGTGTTGTTGCTTTGGGCGACGATAGATATGAAACCTCCTTATTAAAAAGTTGTCGTCGCTTCTCAGGAATTCTAAGAATCTCTTCAAGTAAACGGAGTGTAAAGAAGCGAACAGCCTCTACTTCTTTCTTGGACCCTACAGGAATTTTGGTTGGCGTGTGAATGAGACATGCCCCTCCTACTGTTCCTGTGGCAGATCCTTGTCTCCACGAACAGAAATTAGTACATCTACCTGCGTCAGTAATCTGCGAACAATCCATTCGCAACAATGTCTCTTCAGGATTAAAAGGATCCTGTGGTGCGAGCCAACTCTGAATGAGTGGACCGAGCAGAATCTCCAGACGTTTTCTCCGTTCAAAAAGTTCCAGCGGAATTGGTGGAGCGGTTCCAATCTCCTGGCGTCTAGGCTCCACGATGGCTTTTATATTTTTGAATATTTTTCGGTTTCTTGAAATATAGTTTGCAAACGTAAAACGTAAATGTTGGAAAACTTCCTCAATCTGTTTCCTCTGTTTGGGAATAAATGTTTCTGCCAGTTCATCTTTTTGTTTATCAGTACTAATCTTGGACATTACAATGCCATTATCAATATACCATTCTGGAAATGTATCAGACTCCTCCTCAGGAACGGTACCCTTATATTTTTGTCCTAGAGTACCAGCAGGAATTGGAATACCATTTCGGAGTTTGACCGCTATACGTCCATCCCTATAAAGAATTATAGACTCTATCGCATATCCCTTATAGAGTGAATATTTGACATTAATCTCCCCTTTATAGAAATCAATAATTTCATCTGTTGATGGTAAATCCTTGGGAGAAATATCATCCCAACCAAAATGTACTTTTCGTACTTCAATCTTCTTCTCGTCCCCTGTGGCAACCTGTTTACGTTCTGGGAAATTGTCGAGAGTTCCATCATCTGCGAGAGGGACTGCTATCACTTTCTTGGTATTTGTCACGAATGTCGCGGCGACTAAGTGATTATAGGCATCTCGCACAAGACCATAAGGAACTTGCTCGCGTTCATCTGCGTAGAGTAGGGTATATTTTGGAATGAGTGTCTCTGGTTTCACACCTATTTGACTTGTATATGCTGCTACACCACTACTATTACACTTCTCCTTGAATTCGCGAATACGCATCTTTATCTCGTCTGGAAGTTTCCTGAACATTATTTCATTCGCCTGGAGAACATATGCACCCTCGTGCCTCGCAACTTGTCCACCTACCGCCGCTACATTGTTTGTAAAAATGATTGGCTCCCAAATTCCCTTCTCATCGTGTGTTAAGAATGCAATATCATTTCCAGTATAATTCGCAGCAGCATACGCCTGTAAGGGACATCTTACACGAATTTCAGTATCTGTAGCATTTGGGGGGCCTGTATAATCAAGAACGATGATAGTTATACCGCGCTCTGTTAGTACACCAGGCTCTGCCAACATGTGGACAAATTGTCTCAACTCTTTTCGTCTAGTAGGAGTTTCAATAAATGCTTCAAAGTTCTTGTAGGAATTGTAGAGGCGAATAAGATAATCATATTTTGTTGTATTTTTAACGATTTTTCCTGCGCGAGGAACATTTCTTTTGATCCAGAGATCAAACTCCGTATCTGTTGGAGGCGCGTCCTGAGGATTATAAAATTCCAGGACAAGATTTCCAAAGTTGAAACTCTGGAATAAGAGGGGATTTATTGATTTCTTAATAAAATTGGCGACTTCCTGTGAAGTATCTGCTATCCCTAACAGAGGTGCTAGGGCAGAGAAGAGAGAGACGTCTCGTTGAAGCGCAGAATTTTGAACACCGATACGTAGAAAGCCCATGGCGTTTTTCTTGAGTTCCTGGCGAATTGCGTCGCGAGATACAAGGGTTTGTGAGACTTGTCCGAGATAGCGATCAAGTGGTGCTGGGCAGAGACCGACCTTTCCTGCTTCTAGGGGATACTTCTCAGGACCAACAATATATTCAGAGTTGAGATGGTTTCGGAGAATATCATAATTTGGAACTTCCTGTTGAATATCTGGAAGTGGTGGAGCAGCAGCGGCTGCTGCCTTAGATGTGTCTTCGCCTTCAGCTGTCTCAACTTTCATATACTTTTGTGCATACTCGCGAATATGATTGAACGCCTCCTCTTCATAACGAATTACATCTATATCTACAAAACAACATGGAAGTGAGAGGCCATTTGGATTCTTCTTCTTTCTAAGGAAACTGATGAAAAGTTGTGGAATATCCTTCTTTGGCTTATTCTTGCGTTTTAGAACTGTTTCGCCCGGATTTGGACTGTCTTTTGCCTTAATAACAGTTCCATGACAGAAGGGGCATGTAGCCTTCTTCTTTGGTTTTCCTTCGCGATCTACAGTTCCGTTTTCAAACTCTTTCTTTCGGAGCCAAATATCGTCGCGGACACAGAAATATTCGGAACAAATAAAATAATTCTGGTGGCCTGGATCAGATCCATACTTTAGTACATATGCGATCTCTTTGTCCTTTGGAACGACTGGATTCTTCTTTTCCCTTAAAGGGTATTCTATAAACACAAGATCTTCGTCTTCATCATAAATATCTCGCATTCTCTTGTACTGGAGTTCGTCCATAATAAGCGGTTGGCGATCTTCATTGGCAGCACAACTTACTGAATAATTTGTGATAGACTTGTCGCCTTTTGTTTTCTTGAAGTTGAAAAGTTCTCTGTCTATTTGTTTGAGGCGATTTAGGAAGAAGGAATCCACTACAATTTTCCCTTCATCTGGAGGTGGAGGGGCAGTAGCAGTAGCAGTGGCTTTTGTCTCTGTTGGGATTTGGATTTGTGGAGCAGCTCTTGTAGCCTCGCTACTAGCAACGAGAACATCCTCCTTTGTAGGGGCATCAGAAGGAGGGAGTTCCGTGGCATCTACATCAGGCCCAACTGCGCTCTCATCTTCATTATCTGGTATTTCATACATACCATAATCATATCCTCCAAAGTCTTCGCCTGCTTCTTCAGTAGCTTGAGGCAACATTTCTTCTGGAGATTTCGGTGCGAATGCGGCAGCAGCAGTGGCAGTCGCTACTACAGACTTTATTAAATCCCCTGACGGTGATATATGCGCTTCAGGGATTGCTGCCGCAGCCGCCCCTGTCCCTGCCACTCGCAATTCATCCTCCGCAACATTCAGAAGCATAGAAAGCAGAATATAGATCCTATCCAATTGAACACCGTTCTCTGCGCGATAAATATGGCAGAAATACAAAGGGTGTTGTGCATAAATATAGATATCTGTTCCAGGATTGATCGCCTGCTTAATATCCTTCTTTGTTGTAGCCCCTACAGTGAATTGTTCGCGAGATTTATTCCACGCAATAATTCTCTGTTCCGCCTCCTTCTCAGAAATATCAAACTCCTCCGCCAAAAGTTTCGGAAGACCTGCGAGAGTTTCCGTACCATCAACTAATTTCTTGGATATAACCTGTGTTAAGAAGGAGAATACTCTATCTTCGTTCGCAAAATTAGAAACGCGCTTATAACGTAGAGAAATGAGTGGCTGTTCATTTGGAAGCGGTGCAATCTCCTGAAAAAAATAGGAAAGACTCTGGAGTTTCTTGCGAATTGTTTGCGCATTTATGCGAGGACCATCAATGCTAAAGAAAGAGACAGCGGAAGTCTCTTGGACACTAAAAGGCACAGTCTCATAACCAGTCCCTGTAAGGGATCCTGTTAAACTTTCACTAAAACGAGAAAATTCTACAGAGGGTGTGAGTTTTCGCACATTTTTCGGAGGAACTACTACAAAGTCCGCACTACCATCCTCCATAATTTTTAATGTCCCAAACAGAGGAAATCCACCAGAAAATAGGAGAATCTTAATGAAAACGTAATCTGCGTCAGAAATTGGGGATTTCTCCTGTGCCCACTGTTTAATTAATTCAATAGGAATTGTTTCAGGGATTGAAAATAATCCAGGAGGGGAATATAGTTTTGTCAAAGGAATTCCATCAACAGGAAGAAATCGCATGAATGGGCGGTCCTCATTCGCATCAAGTTTGTAGAAAAGTTCATCGAGTCGCCCCTTAATTTTAGAATTCTCCTGCCAAACAAGACGTAACTTTGTAATGCCAGAAAGTATAGGAGTCTTTAGTCCTGGAACATCTTCTTCCAGAATTCGCTCTGTATTCTCCAACTGTCTATTTCGTAGACGAAGAACTTGCGCAATTTTTTTGGAATTCGCAATAACTGTCTCGGTCGGCTCAAGAGGTGATTCCGCTGATAGTGCTGGAAAATAGGGAGCAATGCGCCCATTAAAATCATACTCTGTAATGGTTATTTGGGTTCCTGTTGCTGGTGGAAGAACTTGTCTTAGTCCACTCAGTAAAAATACGTGAAATACTGGCAGCTGGCGATCTGATTCCGTCATAAATACATCTTCAAATGTACTTCTTTCACGCTTTGTAATTTTCAAAGGTTGAAGTTGTCCATCCGCATCAACAAACCGCTCATCTACATTTCCACTTACTACATCCAATGGTGATTGAAGAATAAGAGGATCTTTCAAAGATGCTCCAGTATCAAAATAAAGATAATCTGCTCCATAATAATCTTGCCCTTTCTGTGGATATTCAGCATCTGGATTTTCTGCGTTAAAACTTTCCCTTAAAGTGAGTAGTGATTGAAATTGCGGAAGGAACTCAGGCTCAGAGCCCAGTTGTAACCAAATTTCATATTTCAAATCTTCAATTGTAGAGAATGGGAAAATATTCTTAATAAGTGTAGGCTCCTTAGGAAGTCGTAGAACATTATCAATAATATATACCTTTACTCCTTCAGAAGGTATAGTACCTCTTAAAGAAGAAATTCTTGTAGGCTCCAATAGTTTATTTATTGGCTCCATGTAGGCTGCTGTTGCCTGCGCTTGCGCCTGAGCCATCTCTCATTCCTGAGGGTATTTTTTGTGCGGATTTCAACGTGTTGGCGTTATAGTTCCAATTTGGAATCCTTCGCTGGAAATTTCCCCATCCTTTTTAGGGTCGTAACTAGGAGCATCTGTAATTGACACGCCACAATAAGTAACAGGTTGCGATTTGAAGTCCTGATGCTTATAGAAGCCCTGTTGTTCCGCCTCGCGTAGAAGAAATCCGAAATTATTCCAAAAATCTTGGCCATGGCCGATAGTTGATGTAATCATATGCGCCATTTCATGAAGGGATACAAAGAACATTACATTCTCATCTACAAGGGATTCATTTTGCCCTTCACGATGTCTCAAGCAAAGGTGAACTTTTTCACCCTTATTTACACTATATGATGTATGTTCCGCGTCAGGAGTTGCTTCAAGAATACGCTCAGGATTTGCGCGAAAATTCTGAACTAGACGCTGTATTTGTGGCTTATTAGGAAACTTCTTCTCAAGATATGTCATCATATTTCCCATTTTAATCCGAATACGCGCAAGTAGATCCGCTGCCTGCTGCTTATCAGCCATATCACGTACCTTATACACTTTATTATCTACTTTTGACCGAACCTCTACAAGGGGATATTGAGAATTCCATGCTGTCATTGATGTAATTTTTTGAAATATGTCGTATATGTCAGTCATTATGGCTGAGATCGGACAGCCCCTGCTCTAATAAATTTTTAATATTTTTCTAAAGACGCCTACAAATCATTTGACAATAAACAAGAGCAATTGGTATAACGTCTTTATGATTTATAAGAAACATGTCATATGCTTTACGAACAGTTTCCCAATCTATATCGTCAAAAATAATATATCCTCCACACTTTACTTTTCTATAAGCAAGTTCAGCGTCAATTATAACAAATTCAGTTTCATGATTCCCATCAATAAAAATTAGATCAAAAGTTGCGTCTTCAAATGTTGGCAGCACATCGTGAGAAAATCCCTTACAGATGGTTATTTGTGAGTTGTTTGCTGTCGCAGCTTCAAGATTTGCGCAGAAATCATCATATACGCTGCTAATTTTTCCTTTATATTCAGGGTATTGGTCATAATCTAGCCAGGGATCTATTCCAACAATATGTGCTTGGGGGAATAACTCTGCGAAACGGAGGAGATTTGCTCCATAGAATACACCGATTTCACAGTACCTGGGGTTATCTGGTAATTGAATATGTGGAATCCAATTATCACATAATAAATATTTAATACCTCTAAAAGTTTCTTGAGGCTTCTGGGCTGTTGACATTGTCTATTAGAATTTCTTGGGGTTTAGACGGCTGCTCTACGCGATCTCACGGATTGTAAATCAGTTCGGATGCTTAATTTACAATTAAGCGATCTCGCCGCTTGTAAAGCGGCTTGAATGCGTAGAAATCTTCTACGCGATCTCACTGATTGTAAATCAGTTCGGATGCTT
>Ga0007854_10000425_pt1 | contig 27452 bp, 34 predicted proteins | sample CryBogCBH12Aug08_FD_60382 | JGI IMG/M metagenome (GOLD analysis project Ga0007854, IMG submission 60382) | Freshwater microbial communities from Crystal Bog, Wisconsin, USA - CBH12Aug08 | ecosystem: Environmental > Aquatic > Freshwater > Lake | place: Crystal Bog, Wisconsin, USA | collected... | reverse complement strand
TCCACCTAAAAACGCTCCCGAACAGGATTGAACTGTTGACATTCAGATGACGGCGAGGTGAACGAAAGATTCACCTCTAACAGTCTGACGCTCTACCGACTGAGCTACAGGAGCTTGAAAGTAGTTTTAGGACGTGCTTAGGTCCAAAGAAATCACTTTTTATGTATATCGCATCTATAGTACGTGTAGACAGTCTCATCACAACTCCAACCACGATTATCGATGACGTACTTTGTATGAAAACAACCACACGCTTTCATATCGCATTTTTCATCATCACTCCCCTTATAGTCGTGAATACTGTGATATTCATCACTGTTAGCTCTAAAATTGTAAGGATCGCATCTCGTCATTTATCATATAACTTACCATTTCTCTAACTAAGTTGCGCACATCGGGAATCGAACCCGAGCTAGCACCTTGGAAGGGTGCTGTACTACCACTATACTATGCACGCTCCGACCTGCCGGAATCGAACCAGCGACCGTAGGATCTCTTGTGACGACTACAGTCCCACGCTCTACCAACTGAGCTAAGGTCGGGCGAACAGTTTAGGGACTCGTGTTCAGGTCCGGGAGTCGAGAACTCACGTTCTCTCCTACATACTAAAAATCCTTTTCACACCCTGAATGTCCGTGCGACACCCAGGACACGTGCGTTTGACTCGGGTACTCGTCCAGCACGTTGCACAGACCGTGTGGCCACATGGGTCGATGAATAGGTCAATAAGCCGATCTTGGCAAATAAAACACAAAAACTTGGCGTACCTTTCAGCCTCCGTATCCTGCAAAACCTTCTCCATCGCTTCAACCTTCCCCTTGAGTTCCCCACATTGTTGAGTCAGGGCGACGATGCCCGATTCGGACTCGTAGTTGTCTACTACTGAAGCGAGTCTGGCCTTTAAGTCTTCAGAAGGCACTGATTCTATAATTAGTTTGGAAATTTGAGCACTCTTTTGGAGCTCCTCAAGTTCGCTCAACTTGATGCCGAGGTCACGCTTTTCCTTGGCGAATTTACGTTTGAAAACCCCAAGTTCCTTTTCGAACTCTTTCCAGGACTCGTCGAGTTCACACGGGATGGTTGGAACTTCAGGGGGTCTCGGCTGACGGGTAATAGGTGCAAACCCACTCAGGGCCTCGAGTGTAGCCTCAAGCATTGCCTGTGACGGGTCTATATATGAAAAAGCCATCTGACCTTTGCACAGACTAGTTTTCTATTTTTTATCCGCGCTCTTAGTAAATGGCACTCTACGATACCCTGATTCTCGTAGTGGCTCTGACCCTGATTCTCTTTGGTCTTCAGGCATTCTTCGATAATGACAGGCGTCAGGTGGCGTCGGAGGTGATCAAGGCAACCTTTCTGATGGTGACCGGCCTGTACTTTTTGTACTTCTGGTACACCGAGGTTACGCTCGGCTCCAGCAGCAGCAACTCGGGCTCTTCTTACTTGTAGAAGACATGAATTCGTAAATAGTCTCAAAAGACCGTGATTCGCTCAGAAGTTTCGCCTTCCCTCCGTACCACTCCATAAGAGTTCGCGTGTCCTCGGGGGACAACTCCATATCACAGAGGTCACCCAGGAGGTGCATGGGCGACCCGTACTCAATCTTCTGAATTTGAACGAAAATTCGTTGAAGGGTCACGGCCCGTGTTTTTTCGAGAACCTCTTCGATACCCGCCCCAGGATTCATCTTCTGGATGTACTTGACGAGGTCAGGGCCTGACAAGGACTCCATTTATTTTGTAATAATATATAAATGGCTGACCCTAAGTCAGATTTGGCTTTCTTGTTTCTTTTGGTTCTCATTTTGGGAGCTCTGGGTGTCAGCAGCTTCGTCGAGGCGAGCAGCAAGGGTCAGAGCAAAATGGGCCAGCGATTCTTTGCACTTTTGTACATTTTGTTCGCCGTCGGTCTAATTGCATATAAAATAAGCCACCCTTAGATGACTAATGAAGAACCTCCATCTCGTAGGTCGTATCGATGGCGTCTGGGTCTCATGTGCGTCCCACCTCGAGGGAATTATGAATCGAATCGCTGAAAAGTGCGGATTTACAGTCGTTTCCCGAGCTTTTCACCAATTTGAGCCTCACGGGGCAACGGGTGTTCTGGTTCTGGCCGAGAGTCACTTCAGTGCCCATACGTACCCGGAACTGAACATGATTTATATAGACGTGTTCTGTTGTTCCGACGAATTTAAGCCTAACATCTGCGCCTCGATCATTCAAGATGAGTTTGCAGCCGACTCTGCATCGTGGCAAGTTATTTCGCGCTAAATTTTCGTTTCGACTCCAGGGACCGTGATCGTCCTTGGGGCCGAAGCCCGCTTTTTTGGGTTTTTGAGTCCGGGGTCCAAAACACGAGGTGTTTTGTCCGTCCGTCTAGTTGGAGAAGGCAAGGCCGCCCATGCCAGACTGGATGCGCAGGATGTTGTAGTTGACAGCGAACATCTTCTGCAGAGGGGTGGTGTAGTTACCCTTCATGTTGATAGCCACCTGGGCGTTATCAATGCGAGAGAAGTTGCAAGTGCCGGTGGGCTGGTGCTCCTCGGGCTGCAGCGCGAAGCTGTAGCAGTAGATGCCGGGGTATGGCACGCCGCTGTGGTACACGTATGGCTGGTACTGGTTGAAGTACTTGCCCTGCTGCTCCTTGAAGCGGTCCTGTCCGTTCAGCACCAGCTTGAAGTTGTACAGGGGGCCGACCTCCACGGGGACGGTGGACACGTTGGACGAGCCCTCCTCCACCCAGAAGATGCCAGTGGAGGTGTTGGAGGTGACGGTCGCGACGGTCACGCCCAGGTTGGAGAACAGGCGGGGAGCGCCCACGGTGTGGGGCAGAGCGCCAGTGGCCAGGGTGCCGGAGGCACCGCAAGTCACGTTCACGTTGGCGCAAGAGGTGGAGAAGTTCCACAGCGAGTTGTAGGCCGTGGAGCTGGTGTTGGTGTAGCACCAGATGAGCTCCTTCACTGGGTGGTTGAAGGACAGACGGATGGTCTGGGCGCCCTGGGGGCTGCTGGACAGACCGCCGGCAGTGGCCGTGATGGAATCGCCACCGGTGTGCTGCACCTGCTCGATCAGGTACTCGTGGCCCTTCTGGGCGAAGCGGCGGCGCTCCTCAGTGTCCAGGTACACGTAGTTGGCCCACACCTCGAACACGGCGCTGGTGCCGAAGTAGCTGGTGAAGTAGCTGGTCAGGTCGAAGTCCAGACGCACCTCGTGGTACTGCAGGGCAATCAGAGGCAGATACAGGCCGGGGTTGCGGTTGAAGAAGAACAGCAGAGGCAGGTACACGCTGTTGGGGTTCACGGTGTCGTAGAAGGCGGAGCTGGAAGAGGTCAGCTTGCCGTAGTTGATCTTCTCGCTCTCGGAGAGGAACAGCTCGGCGTACAGGCGCCACCAGGTCTGGTAGTGCTTGTCAATGCGCTGGCCACCGATGGTCAGCTCAATGTCAGCCACGGAGCGCTCAGCCACCCAGCACATGTCGATGTTGGTGTTGGTCGAGGTCAGGTTGGAGCTGTTCAGCTGGGTGGGCTGCAGGCGGATGTACATGTCACCGACCAGGTCGCCGTTGCGGGCAATGGTCACGGACACGCGGCCACCGTTGGAGGGGGTACCGTTCACCGTCTGCTGGATGTTCTCCATCGCAAAGTTAGTGTGGCGCTTGTACACAGCCTGGAAGAAAGTCACCTTGGGCTGGCCCGTCAGGTACACGTCCTGCGCGCCGTAAGCAACGAGTTGCATAAGTCCTCCGGCCATGATCGCTTGGTACTAGTACCCAAGAAAAAAATTTTGACTCGAAAATCACGTTTAGTTCGCGAACGCGAGACCTCCGAGACCAGATTGGACACGAAGGATATTGTAGTTGACCGCGAACATCTGTTGGTTCACGGCCGGCATACCCGTCTTCAGGTTGACGGCAATTTGGGCCATATCGATACGGCTAAAGTTGCACGTGCCGCTTGGCTGCAGCTCCTCAGGCTTGAGGGCGAACGAGTACACGTAGATGCCAGGGTATGGAATGCCCGAGTGGTACACATACGGCTGATACTGATTGAAATACTTTCCGTACTGGGGAACAAACCGGTCCGTGCCGTTCAGGATGATCTTCGCCTGGTGGAGAGGACCCACCTCCTGGCCATAGGTGGCGTTCGATGAAATAATGGGAATACCGGACTCGACCCAGAAGACGTTGCCCGTCAGAACGTTCGACTGAACGGTCATAAGAGTACCCACCTGAATGTTGCTGGATGTGACGACGGTGTTTGACGAGGCGTACAGAGGAGTCGCAAAAGGAGCCGGAACGTACAGAACAGGAGAGCCCACGTGGGCCGGAGAGAATGGCGCCTGCGAACCGGCCAGCTTGGAGGGGTCAACGGTCACGTTCACGTTCGACACGTTCGAGCAGAAGCTCCACATGGAATTGGGGTTGGTCGAAAAGGCTGGGTTCTGGTAACACCAGACGAGCTCCTTGACTGGGTGATTGTACTGCATACGGATCACACTGGGGGTGTTCTCGTTGGTCGAGCCGACTGGGTCGGCGTTCACGTGCTGAACCTGCTCAATAAGGTACTCGGCGGGCTTCTTGGCCACCTTATCACGCTCTTCCGTGTCCAGGTACACGTAGTTGGCCCACACGGCGAAAGGATTGTTTCCGAAATAGCTTGCGTATTGGGGAGTGATGGTAAAGTCGATACGGACCTCGTGGTACTGAAGGGCCACTAGGGGCAGGAACAGACCGGGGTTACGGTTGAACCAGAAAAGCAGTGGCAGGTACACGTAGCTTGGAGAGGTGATGGAATTGGTTGGGGAAGGGCACGAGGTCAACTTGCCATAGTTCTGCTTCTTGGTGTCATTCAGGAACACCTCGGCATACAGACGGAACCAGAGCTGGTAGTGCTTATCGATAGACTGTCCGCCAATGAAAAGCTCAACGGACGTGAAAGCACGCTCGGCAACCCAGGCCATGTCGGCCACGCTGTTATTCGTGGTCAAGTTTGAAGTGCTTGTGGGGGTTGGCTGAAGAACGACAAACATGTCGCCGACCAAGTCGCCTGAGCGAGCGAGCGTCACGGAGGCCAGGCCTCCCGGGCCGATGTTACCGGCCACCGTCTGCTGCACGGTTTCCATAGCAAAATTGGTGTGACGCTTGTAGGCCGTCTGGAAAAAAGTCACTTTGGGGTCGCCCGTCAGGTACACATCCTGCGCTCCGTACGCGACGAGTTGCATAAGAGCGCCTCCAGGCATTTTAATATCAGCTGCGAAAATATTCGAGACCTTTTTCCTACAAGAATAATACAAATGTCTCGCCCACGTGCACCCCCACCAAAGATTGTTCAGCAGCCCGAGCCCGAGGAGGACGAGGAGGATGAGGACGAGGAGATGGACTTTGAGGAGGGCATGGATATGTTCGAGGCGCTCGGCAGTCTGCTCGCCACAGAGGAGGGTGAGACTATCGCGACTGCCCTGGTGAGCCTCAAGGATGCCGCCGAGAAGATTGCTTTGAACTTGGAGATGCACAATAAGCTCATGGTCAAGATTGCGGCCGCTCTGAACAAGATGGTTCCAGCGCCTGCTCCAGTCCTGGCAGATGCCTAGGGATCACAAGTCCTTCGGACTTGGTCTCGCCCACTTAAAAAAGTCTCGCGCTATTCTATCAATGTCTAAGGCGTCCACACAGAAGAAGGCGGCTCCCGTCCCAGATGGAAGTGTCTACCAAAAGGAAATCAACTCGTGGACTGCTGATGACCTACACAACAAGTTGAACGATTGTGAGCGAAATTTGTACCTAAATTTGCAAAACACCGACAAACGCCAAGAGATTTACTCCAAGTTGGCGGACAAGTGGCTCCCGGCCAGTCCCAGGCGGGACGAGTACGGCCTCCCTATTGATATTAATAAGGAGGATCTCGAGCGTATGCTTGAGAAGAAGCGCATCACAGTCAATATTTGTGGCTACATGCTTGCCCGTGCCGAGCTTTTGGAAATTACCAAGTCCGAGACGGAGGATATTAATGGAGATAAGATGAGTTTTGAGCGGCGTATCAAGCGGTTCCGTGAGTGTTACAAGACGGTCGTGAACAAGTTTATTGAGAATGATGCCGAGTACAAGATGTTCAACCAGCCCCTGGTTGAGAATCCTGACGTGGACTTTGACTTGGGCGAGTCGACCAGTCCGTATCAGACCCTCCTCATCTACCTGCTCAGGCAAGCGTACAAGAACGGGTACCGGCGGTATCGCGACCAGTGTTGTAAGGAGATTCGAAACACGCGAGCTTGGAAACCCGTCAAGGAGATCAAGGACTTTGTGTATGACGAGACCCAAAAGGAGGATAACGTGGAGATGTGGATGAATCTGACGAATCGTGGAAACATGGCCAACGACGTCATCAGGCACTTGTCCAACTGTAAGGATATTCAGTTTTCTGAGATTAAAAAGGACCGACACGTCTGGTCCTTTGAGAATGGGCTTTTGGACGCTCGACCCATCGATGAGAACCTGAACCCCGAGACGGGCGCGCGTCAGTTTACTTTTTACGAGTACACCTCGAAAGAGTTTCACGAGTTGGACCCTGAGCTCGTGTCGTGTAAGTACTTTGACTTGGCTTTTGACCCGCACCACGAGATTGAGGACTGGTACCAGATTGCAACACCCAATTTCCAGAAGGTTTTGGACTACCAGAAGTTTGACGAGTCCGTGTCGCGGTGGATTTACGTCTTCATGGGTCGTTTGTGCTATGACGTCAACGAGCTAGACGGGTGGCAGATTATCCCTTTCCTCAAGGGTATCGCACAGTCCGGTAAGTCGACCTTGATCACCAAGGTGGCCCGCAAGTTTTACGAGTGTGAGGACGTGGCAACCCTGTCCAACAATATTGAGAAGAAGTTTGGACTCCAAAGTATTTACAAGGGTTTCATGTTTATTAGCCCTGAGATCAAGGGCGACTTGCAGCTCGAGCAGGCTGAGTTCCAGTCTCTCGTATCTGGGGAGGATGTGAGTGTGGCCCGCAAGTGTGAGACGGCTGTGAGCGTCCAGTGGAAGACGCCAGGCATTCTAGGCGGGAACGAGGTGCCCAATTGGAAGGATAACTCGGGGTCTATTCTGCGTCGTTTGGCCACGGTCAACTTTGGCCGTCAGATTGCACCGGACGTGGCGGACCCACACTTGGACGACAAGCTCGAGCTCGAGATGCCTGCCATTCTGTGCAAGTGTCTACGGGCCTACCTGGACTATGCGCACAAGTACGCAGACAAGGATATCTGGAACGTTCTTCCGGCTTATTTCAAGCAAGTCCAGAACCAGATTGCGACCGTTACAAACGCGCTTCAGCACCTGTTGTGCTCTGAAAAGGTTCGGTTCGGCAAGGACCTATGTGTGCCTCAGCGTATCTTCGTGGAGCGGTTCAATCAGCACTGCAAGGAGAACATGCTCGGTACATTCAAGTTCAACCAGGACTTTTACGCAGGGCCTTTCAGTTCGCGTGAGATTGAGGTCCGGACCGAGTCCCGTATCTGGAACGGAAACTCGTACTCGTCTCAGCCCTTCATCTTCGGAGTCGACTTTGTTGAAAATTAAAATGTGTCTAAATATCAGTTATGAGCGTCAACGCGGCCGCCAGAAAGATCCAAGAGGCTTTCCGGCGGAAGCTTATTTTTACAAACAATCAAGGGACTTACAAAGCGTCCAAGGCTGTTATTACGGCCCAGATCGTCTCATTCAAGTTGCCGATCTTATGGGCTCGCGTGTTCGAGTCGGAGCCCAAGGGGTTCTCGGAGATTATGGGGTACACGGGGTCAGGCACGGTGCCCGTCGTACGATGGGATGCCAAGGAACACCGGTGGCTCGGGAGCGTTGCAGGGGTCAAGAAACTTGTCGCCAAGTACCGCGCTGTGACAATAGTCGTGTCCGATAAAGGATTTGACGTACTCGGCAAAGGCAACTATGAGCAGGCTCTCTTGGCCATCGTCAAGAGTGGGTGGGCTCCCAAGCTCCTCCTGAAAGCCCCGCCAACCTACAAAAAGATTGACGGCATGTTCAATATCAATCGACGGTTCGACTTGGCGAAACTTGAAAAAGAACTCAATAGTACCCCTGATTCGACCGCCCAATACAAGTCCGAGTTTGGCGTCAAGGCGGTCATTTGGAAACTCAAGACGGAAAAGTGGACGTACCAAATCTTCGAGAATGGAACCGTCCTCTTTACGGGTATAAAGAGCCCGAAGGACCTCGAAAAGCCCCGTGAACTGTTTACGCGGTACTTGCGTTTCATGATTGACCCCAGTGTGTTTCAGGGTGGAAAAGCTATGCTTCTGAAGCCCCGGAAGAACGCAGGGGCTGCGGCACGGGCGAGGGCTGCCAACAGGTACCCCCTGGTCGCCTCGTGGAACACCGTCCCGCCGCAGGGGTACTACGTGCGCCCGGGTCAGAACAACAAGCCCCGTCTGTACATGTGGGCCAAGATGGAGCGCCGCCCCGAACTCGCCCAACCCGTCCAGGTTGGTTACTTGAAACTCACGGCCAAGAACGCGGCGACGGTCGCCCGTCGGTTCAAGGAGGTGGGCGTGGAGCCCCCACCAGCCACTAAGCAGGTCTTTAAGGAGTTGGGCATCCCTTTGCCGACCCAGAACCTCGAGAAACGTGCAGCGAACCGTGCCGAACGTTCCGAATGGAACTTTGTTGACCCTTCAGGTCAAAAGTACGTGCGCCCCGGGCCAGGCCATCAGCCCCGTCTGTATGACGTTCCTAAGGACAAGAAAGCCGGGGCCAAGACCGTGATAAAGGCGTATGCAGCTGCCAAACGCAACATCCCCGCGGCCGTTCGAACCCTCTTCGGTATCGGTGCCAACGTCAAGACGGCAAACAACACGGCGCCGAAGCATAGAATCGAGATGGGTCTGAACAAGATTCTACGCATCAACGGGAAACAGGCAACACGTATCCCCGTTGGCGAGCTCTTGGCCATCGCACGTAACCTAGATATAGCCCAAGTCAGTGAGAAAAACTCAAAAGCGACGCTCATAGGGTACATACAGGGGCGAACCGGTGCGACGCGGGCGAACCGGTCGGCGGATGCGCTCGTCGATGGAATGTATTACAAATTTTTGAATAACGGCAAAGTTCGGAGAGTCACGGAGGAGGGTGTGGCGACCGAGCGCGAGTGGGCGACGCTCGGACCGCAGATCCGTCAGAAGATTGCTCAGAAGATTTTGAGTCCTAATTTGTTCAAGGAATACAACTCCCTGAACTTGTCTGAGCGGTTCAATGCCATCCGGGCTGTTCTGTACGGGAAGAAAGAGACGGCCGCCAAGGCTGCAGCCAACAAGGCAGCGGCCAATAAGGCGGCTGCGAACAAAGCTGCGGCAAACGCCAAGGCGGCGGCCGAAAAGGCGGCCCGCAACGAGGCGGAGGAGAATGCTCTTACTCGTCTCGTGGAGTGGAACATGACTCTGTATCAGAACCTCGGACCTGCATACAACAAGAACAACGCGCGCAAACTTATCAGAGCCCTGAACGGTCTGCCTAAAGGTGCAAAGGGTCAGCCACTCAAGAAGGACGTGGATGCTTTGTACAAGCGCTTCGTCAAGAATGCGTACCTGTTCCGGGGCCAAGAGATGCCCAAGAAACCCAAGGCATCACCGAACCGCCGGCTCAACTACGTGTACGCCATTCCACGGAACGCGGTCAACTTGTCCAACACACTGGAGAGTCTGGGTATAAATACTCGGAAGAATATGACCTGGAATGAGATTCGTGCGGCCCTCAAGGGTAAAGTGAAACCCGCACAAATCAAGAAACTTCAGGAACAGTGGAAGAAGAACGTTATGAATAAAATCAAGTATGGGGCGGTTGGGCCTTTGAAACGGAAGGTTCAGAAACCGACTGCGAAGCAGTCGTGAGCCCAGGGATCACGAGTCAGGGAGCTACGCTCCCGTCGGACCGGAGGTCCTCCTGCGGACTCGGTCTCAAATCAACTTCATAACATCAAACACCTTGTACAGCAAGTTGAAGAGCTCAATTTTGTTTTGAATTTGGGACGGGTCAATAATTTCCATCTCAACCTGATAGGTCTTGTCATCGTCCGAGTCCTTATCATCCGGGTTGCCCGTGATGATGGTCATGTCGATACTCAAGTTCTTCCGAACAAACGACCAACGCTCCTTGGTCTTTTGCTCGGTACTCGTCTCCTCTCCGTCATACTCGAAGGGTACCTCCGTGCTGATACCCAGACGCACGTCCAAAGGCTCGTTAGGCAACTGAAAATCATCAACCTTTACGCGGGTCTTGATTTCACCGACCTGTTCTTCCGTCTGCTCGTTCACAGACAGACGTTTCCCACCCTCAAAGTAGTACACGGCCACCTCCGAGTGGTCCGTAGATTCCCATCCCTCGTACTTGGTCAGAGCCTGTAGAACCTTCTGGAAGGTGGGCTGGCCCACGTTGGTGTCAAACTTGGTTCCGGACCGGCGCCCAAACCGAATCTCAATTTCGGTATTCTCGTTGTGACGGTGCGTCTCGATCACTTGGGCCCACTTGTCAAAGAGGGACTTGGCAGCTGGATTCGCATCTGGTTGGATCGCGAGACTCATTTTGTCTTAGAGATACAGAGCGTAGTGTCTCTAAGACAAGATGCGAGGTCTCTGGAACCTTGGAAATTCGTGCTATTTCAACACAGCCGTTCAGTGTTTAGCTCACGTGCCTCCACTCACAAAGTTCCTCTTTGACGTGGAGTACACTGGTCCATGCGACATTACTCGTGAGTATCAAAAGGTCGTGAAACAACTTTTCATCAAGGGCAAGACCGACCCCGTGAGTCCGAGCGACCTGTTTGGTGCGTTCAAGGTTCGGTACCCACAGTTTGCCGATATGAAGCAACACGACGCCCAAGAGGTCATTTTACACCTCATAGATGTGTTTGAACAGTCCTTGGGAAAGGACTTCATTACAGACCTATTCAACGGAGAGGAAACCCAGGTGACGACATGGGAGGAAGGGAAGTCCGAGGTTCGAAACACATTCACAACTTTGCTCTTGGACGTGACCGAACCCTGTCGGCTCCAAGACTTGATCAAGGATCGGACTGAACCAATTTTGGTCGAAAATTATACGGACAGTTCTGGAACGACACATTCACGTGCGGCCCTCCAGACCCGTGTAAGCCGATGGCCCAAGTTTACGAGCTTTTCATTTTCCATGTACGATTACAAATTTCCGATCGAAATTCCTTTCGAGTTTGAAGGGCTCAAACTCTTTGCGTGCGTCATGCACCAAGGACACAAGAATGGGGGACACTATGCGCTACTCGTGAGACGGTTTGACAAATGGTACGTAAAAGATGACGAGCGAGTGAATGAATTACCGGGTATACAAGTACTACGAGGCGAGTTTTACCAAGCGTGGTATCGGCCTATGAAAAGCCTATAAACTCTGAGAGCTGGATGTTTTCCCGCAAGTTCACGAGAGTCCTGAAATATGTGCGGCGGTTATTTGCGTGCGTCTTGTCCGTCCTGATCTTCTCCACAAACCACCCCAAGTCCCCGTACCCACACTCCACTATGGTGCCGTCTGGCAAGTCTCTTCGGGCGTTGTGCAAGTGTAAACTGGCCTCTTTGTATGGGATCCCTTTGTCCTGTACAAAAAGTTCAGACCCATTTCTTATACAAAAATCGATCGTGATGCGTTCCCGGGGCTTCCACTTGAACATTGTTTCATGGGTCCCTGTCCGAATAGGCTCATTCACGGGTGTAAAGACCAGTCCGTCCGTCTCGTACTCGAAGGAATTTAGATCTGGAATTGGATCTCCGAGGGTCCACATGACCTTGACCCGCAATTCGAGCGGGGCATTTGCCGTCTTGATGATGGCCTTGATCACTTTGCGTGCCGCTTCTAAGCGTTCCGTGAGTGGCTTCCGGGCCAGGTCCTCACCCCTGACTCTCACAGCATCGTAGACCATGAAAAGTACCCGTCCTGTTCGCGTTTTCACAAGCTCACCGTCCAAGAGAGTATCTTTGGCAACACGTACACTGACCTTTTCACATGCAAATGCACGGTTCACGAGGAAAACACCCTCGTCTGTACTTGCTAAAAGGTGGCGCACACCATCCGTCTTTTCACACACCAGGTACGGTTGGAGTTTGAGGAGAGGGAAGTGTCGTCTCTCGATGGAGACGGGTTGGGGTCCCGGGAACCGGGTCGGGTCGGTCACACCCCACGCATTTGCGATAAACGCGCAGAGGTCTCCCATTTTTGGTCTAAAATTAGAACGCGTCTCGTCTCTAAGGTTGCAGTTCAACTCCTGCAGCCTCGAGAATGTTCCCAAAACACTCGTGTGTATAGTGACACACGACGATCGCCTCGGATGCAACGCCAATCTTCACTCCTATATTCTTGAGGGTCGTGAACATAGCCTCATTCGAGTCCAAGGGCAACTTGATGGGGTCCTTCCCGCCTCGAATTTTCTTGTCGATGGGCTTTCCGTCCATCGCCCATACGCGCGCCGAAGTCTTGTCGAGCTCATAGAGACCGTCCGCGAGTTTCTTGCCGACGGTCGTATCAAACTCGAGACCCCTTTGACCCACAGGCTCCTTCGAGTCCGCCTTGGTCTTTTTGGTAAACTGGTCCCAATTGATCCCCTCCTTAACGGATGGGAACACGAGAACCTGAATACCCTTGTCGAACGGGTCAACAACCTTGCCCAAAATTTCGTTATTCAGGTTTGTCCCATAGTCCATCCAAAAGATACGTTCACCCGACTTGATCAGTTTAGGCAAAGTCGACTTGTCCTCAACAAAGTGAACCTCCAAGTGCATACCACGCATCATACAAAGCATATGAAGATTCATAGCCGTGTGAAGACTCGTGGCTGCAATAGACTTGTTTCGCGTGACCATACATATGTGAAGGACGGACATTGATATTTAGACGGGTCTAAGTTTTAAGTAACAACCCAAGATTTTACAGTTTCTTGATACTCTGGGTCACTGAGAACACACGGAATTCCGTTGTCAATATCATAAAACATATAGTACACTCTCACTTGGGGCTGATTTTCAAACTCAATTGCGTTCAAAAGATCAATAAGCTTTTTTTGACGTTCCTCCTGAGTCATCTTTTTCTTCACGCCATTCACTTTGAATCCATGCGGATTGTACCGAATCCAGACGACGGGAGTATCGGAGCCCTCTATCATCCACGATGTTACTACATTATTCATACGAGTCGTTTCACAGCTCTGAGAATTATACAAATGCTGGTTTTCGTCAACCTCAATGATGACGTGTCCTTCCTTTTTCCAAAATGGAAAAAAGAAATCTAGCCTTGAAAAAGTCAATTTCGGGTCTACACACTTGTAGTCCACGTTATACTCTCTACGGAACGACCCCTCTGGAAGTATGTTTGCAATCTTGACCTCTTCTCTCTTTCGTTCTTTTTGACCTTCCTCTGTGTGGTAAAAGTACCGGTGTCTCTTGAGATTGTGTGATTGAGCAAAGGCAACTGGACACTGATCACACTTGTATGGCTTTTCATCTGTGTGCGTACGCTTATGTTTATCGAGAGCTGTCCATTCCCTAAATGCCATATCACACGTTGCGCACTGGTACGGTCTTTCATCGGTGTGTGTGAGAAGATGCCTCCCAAAGTTCGAATAATCGGAGCCTTCATACGGACACAAAAGACACTTGAACAGTTTTTCACCAGTATGATTGACTCGAATATGTCTTTTCATGTTAGTAATATGTTTAGTTTCATAATTACACCCCTCCCAGGTGCATACATGCACCATTTTCTTAAACAATTACCGTATTTTTAAGCCTACTTTCCAAAGACCCCTGGAACCGGATATTACCCACGTGACCGAGGACGGTCATGCAATCGGCGAAGATCTGGCCGCCCATCTTTTGCCAACGCCGGCAAAAGGCATAGTCCTCGGACAAGTACCGACGCGTGTCCGGGTCAATCATACAGTCAAACACCGCATGATACTCATCCAGGTCACGATTCTGATGGTCGTTGACACAGTTGAGTTCCGGGTACTTCTCCTCGAGCTTCTTGAATACGTCACGCTTGATCAAAAGAAAGCCTGTGGGACCATCCAGAACCTCGGCGAACCCATTCTTGATCTGGGTCTGTTGGTACCTAAAATTCATAACCAGGGACGAGGCGACGCGGGCCAAGTCCCGGCCCTCCTTACCAGACTTGACGTAGTTTTCAGCCTGGTCCCACATCACCGTCTTTTTGGGGTAGGCCGCACAGGAGACATCGTGACCCGACTTGATGAGGCGAATGACGGACTCGGGGTCAAAGTGAATATCGGCGTCAATAAACAAAAAGTGAGTCGCTTGGGTCTTTTGCATAAAACGGGCGACGGCGAGGTTACGGGCCCGATGGACCAGAGACTCATTCTCGGTCGTATCAAGCATCATCTGGATGCCGTTCTGGGCACACGTACGCTGGAGACGAAGCATAGACTCGGCATAGGCCTGGAGACAGACGCCGCCATAACACGGGGTGGAGACAAAAAGGGTGACCTGACTCATTACAGTAAACGCAACAAAAGTCCTTAACTATTCAAGAGTGCCTCAATCTTCGACAAAGTTGGCACGGAAATATCACAAATTCTACAAAGTTCTGCACGCGTCGGCGCCCCCGGAAACTCCTTGAGCACCGAGGCCATCACTGCACACGCAATAGCCTTGGGTGTCCGACCCATAAGCTCCACCTTGTCCTCGAGTGACTTGCACTTCGAGATAATCTTCATCTTGATCCGCCCCCTCTCACCCTCTGGAACACCCTTGACCTCGTTGAAGAACCGACAGATGAGATCTGCCGGGGTCGTGACGTGGACGACCGTCTCTGGAACCTGTTCCTGGTACATATCGAACGTTCGACTCAAGTCTCTAGGAGGTATCCCAAAGGCGTCTGCAATTTCCTGGGTAGTGCGTGCGACCCCAGCCTCACGACACGCCTGAAACACACAGTTCGCCTTGATACCGTTCCGAACCGCCCCACGGGTCAGAACCGCCTCATTGAACGCCTTGTACTTGATCTTGGCCGAGTACATAACCGCCTCTGTAAGTCCCAGCTCCCCTTTGCCTATCCTGTCCAGCTCGGCGTACGCGTGGAACAGAGCCCTGTCCTTGTGATTCATAGAAGCGTGTTGATTTATCCGAGCCAAGCGCCGCGTCGCATACGTGGCTCCCCTGTTAAGGGTCATATAGGTCGTCTGACCCCAGGCGGCCGAAAAGTGATCTGTGTTTACAGGCGCTCCAACACGGGACGGGTCTGCCGTCTCCCCGTCCCCTCCAGAACGCCACTCGGGCTCCTCACAAATGTACGAGTCATCGACCCGCCCACAGTCCCGACAGACTGGTAAATCAATTTCTACGCCGTCAAAAACCTTGGGACCTCCACAAAACTCACACAGGAACTCGGAGGGAAGTCGCTCATCCACGACTTCCCCGGCTCCCCTCAAACTCGCAAAGTCAGACCACGCGCGGTCTAGCAGGACATCCATGTTCGGTTGGGTACAGAGGAGGGCTGCGCCCCCTTGGGCCGAAAAAAACACGTTTTTCTAGTAATGAGCGCCCCAGTCGTCGACCATGCCAAGCGTGCCGTCATCCAGGAAATCACCTCCAAGTCTCCTTTCAACGTGTTCAACATTGTGGCAATTGTTGCTATTTTGGTAATTGGATATTTCCTGTACAAGAAGTTCACGGACAAGTTCCAGAAGGGTGCCGTCAAGATTCCAGACATTGTTGCGGCCCCACCCAAGATGTCCTCCAAGGCTGCGACCGTCATCGAGACCGTCTCCGAGGTTCCTGATGTGATTGAGGAGCCTGGTGTCAAGCAGGAGTAGAACCAGTTGCGCAGCAACTGTGATCCCGCGGATCCCAAGAGGCCAAGAGGTCCTTCGGACCTCGTCCCTTGATCTCTTACCACACCGAGTCCACAATCTCCCACTTGAGACACTTCTTGGCGTCCATATACAAGTCCCGCTTCAGGAGCTTTGAGAGACGCTTTTCGGGAATCTTCGTCTCGCGCGTGTATATTTCGCGAAACCGGTCCATAAACTTTTCGAGGTTGTGCATTTGATCCTTAAAATCCTCAAACTTTCCCCAGGTTCCGTCCATATTCAGTTGATGAATCAATATGTACGAATTCTCGGTCATATGTCGGGACCGCCCACCCAGCAGCACAAAGGTGGCGGCCGAGGCACATACGCCATCGGCGATCGTCCGGACCTTACACCTCTTGATACGCGAAATGGTGTCCATGGCGCTCATGCCCGAGTGCAAGTCCCCGCCGTCCGACCGGATCCAGATCCGAATCTCTGGTCGGATATCTGAAAGTCCAAGGTCGAGGTGTTTGTGAAGCAGCTCGAGCTCAAGTTTCTTCAATTTTAGAGACAATTCAAGGACCGACTCTTCACAGACCTCACAGTGGAAATAGACATCCGACCCCTGAACCTTGACGAAGGACTCGTCCTCGTGCTCACACTGACAACTTGTCATTTTGAAGTTCAAGCGAGGCTTTTCTTTAGGGCCGCCAGATCCTTCGGCTTGATCTTGTTGTTGAGACTCAAATGATTCATAACGTCCAAGTCTTGGGACTTGAGCTCGTACTCTTTGAGCACATCAATGTCACCCTTTTGGGCGTAGGTGTGTAACAGGAGAATCTCATCCATTGTGAGCCTCTTGCCCTGGACGCGTTGGGAAAGAGCCTCGAGGCGTTTGGCACGGGCGCACGCACTTTGGTGTTTGGTCCATACAGACCCGGGACGAAGAGGGAGTTTGAGTGCGTGACCAATCTGAACAGCCGGTTGTATACACCCCAAAAAGTTATAGTACGGGTACAGGTCCCAGTTCCCCCTGTATATTTCTGATTCAAAAATCATAGCCTCACTCAGGGACTCCATGATCTCAGCCGGTTTACAGGTCCTAGAGTCTGTGTAATTTTCATGTAAAATTGCCGTGACATTTCCAGGCTCGTGAACGGGGTGACCTATGTACCGAACCGGGTTCACGTCAGAGTTTCTCGAGACGAGACTTTCTATAAACTCTCGGGCACCCTGAAACTCATCCTTTTCGTCGCTCTCAAAAGTTAGACTCTGAAGAACATACCTCAGGTCCCCTTTGCACTTTTTCAGGACTTCGTCTGAGACTTCTGGGACTATTCTCCGGATAGTCTCTTCATCAGGGACCGGAAAGTGATACGTATGAATTTCAAAGTCAAATTTGACAGGAACCTGGGACACGACAACAAAGAGGCCATTTGTCGGAGGTCCCGTGATTTCCCGTATTCCAACGAGATCTTGAACCGTCTCATATTCATCGAGTATAACAGGTATATCCGTCCCTCGAATCTTTTCCAGGAACGACAAGGTGCTCTGTTTACTATTGAGTATATCGGCCGTGAGTTCTATACACGGGTCCAAGGTATTGTGAACCGTCCAAGTCTTTCCGATCCCCGACTTGCCCAGGACGCACACGGCCGGTCCAAAGCTCGTGAATTCGTGAGTAAATTTCTGTGCAGGTTTCTTAATAAAGCGATCCATGGATCCGGAAGATACGGAAGACTCTTTGAGTAAGCAGGTATTAAATATGATCCTAGAAAACAACGCAGTACGGGATACTGCGTTCCCTTTCATAACAGGCTACCTTGTTTTTAACATAGTCATCCTCATCCTTTTGATTTACATTTCGGTCCGAATTTCTCTGCGTTAAGTAAGGAATGGCCCCACCTGTAAAACTGTATAAGGCCCGAAACGGTACACACAAGTTTATGGTTGTGTTTCCAGAGGGGCGAGGGTCAGGCTCCGCTGACCCGAGCCGAAAGGCAAAGCCTTTCGTGGTCCGGTTCGGCCTCAAGGGGTTCTCGGACTATACCATCCACAAGGACAAAGAGCGTATGAAGCGCTACGTGATGAGGCACGCAGGGTCAGCCAGCGGGCTCAAGTCGCGACGTGAAAACTGGTCACGCTCGGGAGCCAAGACGGCCGGTTTCTGGTCTCGATGGCTCTTGTGGTCCAAGCCAAACTTCAACGCAGCACTCAGGCAGACCGAAAAGGTCCTTGGCCGGAAAATTGTGTACGTTAAAACAGCTTGAAGCCCGTCTCTTTTTTAATCTGATTTTGAGTAGAAGTATGTACGGCGTTAATCTTGTTTGAAACATGAGCCTTGAGTTTGTTAGCCAAGGCTCGGGACTGGGCGTTGTTTCCGAGGTGTTTCGTCACGAGACTAGAAATACCGGCATTTGCCCGACGTTTTGCCGCGTTCGCAACCTGTCGGGCCTTGTTAGCCGCATACTTCTTCGCCTGGTTCTGTGCTACACGCGCCTTATCTTGGGCGAATTTCTTGGCGAACATCACGACAGCCGCCGACATTTATATGTTTAGTACCAGGAAAAAAATATCAGCCCAGTAATAATGGGCCTCGCAGTCCCTGGAATACTCATGTGTACATCTATCGCGGGTATCGTCTCGACGAGTATCACCATAAACTCGTACCTGACCACAAACAAGCCCAAGGACACTGGCTTCAAGGTGTCCATGGCGTTCCTGATCATCTCCATATTCCTTTTCTTTGGAAGCGCGTATATGATCTATAAGAACTTCACGGGGGGAGGTGCAGAGGCGGGACCATCAGCCGAGGATGCAGCAGCAGCCGAGGCGGCTCGCGTGTTGGGCGGTGTCGAAGTTCCGACGACGGAGAATGTCGCCGCGGCCGTTCCAAATGTTAAAGCGTTTACGACCGTTCCGGAGCTTCGTGCGGCTCAGCAGGGGTTTAACACGGCCGTAGAGCAGACCAAGGCGAAACTGAACGCACTCAAGGAGTCTGTGAATACACGCATTAGCGCCAAGGAGGGCGCCATTCAGCAGGCTGCCGAGGTGATTGCGGTCGCCGAGGCAAAGGGCAACTAGAAAAAGGTAAGCACCCAAAGGTCCTAAAACACCTTTGGCTACTTATTTAAAAATAAAAATCTTCAGGACAAGTACCATTGGATGGTCGGCTCTGGGTGCAGGACTCACGTCTGCCCCTCGGAATCCCTCACAGATTCCTTCTATTCCCTCGATTTGTCAGTACTTAAGCGCGTGTATGACGAGTGGACCGAGGCTCTTCCCCATATTAAACCATATTACGCGGTCAAGTGTAATCCGACCCCAGAGATTGTGCGAGAACTCGCCAATCTCGGTTCGAACTTTGACTGCGCAAGTCCAGCCGAGATACAACAGGTCTTGGACTTGGGGGTTGAGCCAGAGCGAATTCTTTATGCAAATCCGTGCAAACGTGTGCAGGACATTGCGTTCGCGAAAGAAAATGGAATATTGCGGACCACGTTTGATAGCGTGTGCGAGCTCAAAAAGATGGCAGCTATTTACCCGGAGTGCCAACTCCTTTTGAGAATCCGAGCCGATGACCCTTCGGCTCGGTGTAACCTCGGCGTAAAGTACGGAGCCGAGGAGTACGATTGGGACGTCCTGTTGTTTACAGCCCGGACGCTCGGTCTTGACGTGATTGGGGTTTCCTTCCACGTCGGATCGTTTGCGTCCAGTCCAAAGGTTTTCGAGGAGGCGGTGCGGACCGCCGAGAGAGCCGCGGACCTGGCACGAGAGCACGGGTTCGACCCTCGCATAATAGACATTGGAGGGGGTTTCTCCTCCATGTCCGGATTGCCTAAAACCATCCGGGTTCCTGAAGGAACCCAACTTATTGCCGAACCAGGGAGGTACTTTGTCGAACAAGTCATGACACTGTACACACCCGTCATAGGGTCCAAGGGTTCTGGAGTGACTATTTCAGAGTCACTCTATGGTGCATTCAACTGTATCCTGTTCGACCACGCCCAACCCCAACTCAAGGAGGTCCTTGGGTCGGACGGTGTCCGTCTGACCGGGCCAAGTGTTGCACGGACAATCTTCGGGTGTACGTGCGACGGCGGGGACATTATATACAAGGAGTACCTGGTTCCCGAAGGAACCGATCTAGGTGCCTGGCTCGTCTGGGAAAACATGGGGGCCTACACATGTGCTGCCACGACCCGCTTCAACGGGATACCATTCAACGAGCGTTCAATTTTTATACAATAAGTTTATGCAAACGGTGGACCATCGATCCACAAGACGAGGGTCCTGCGCGTTCCTTTTGTTACAGGGGTTACTCTATGAAGAAGATAACTCGGAAAGATAATAACCGTTCCCTTATCCTTTTCCACAGTTACCGGACTTACACTATCAGTCTGAATCTGGAGTTCTCCTCCTTCATACTCAGACGGATCACTCAATTGAACAACAACACTTAGTTTTCTACGAGAAATGTGAGACCCTATGTCCATGTGCCATCCATAGTGGCCGCTCATCGAGTCTTCATAGACTGTATATTGAATGCGATTTTCGAGAGACTCTATATTAAAGTTGAAAAATACTACGTTTGCGTGCAAGGCCATGTTGAAAAGCGTAGAGTATACATCGGCAAATTTCTTGTTCTTTGGAATCCAGTACACCTTGGACCTACGAATATTCGGGTTTACTTTATGGTCACTGACTTTTCCATCGATAAGAGGAACATCTTGAAGTCTGATTCGTATATCGTTACAAAGTTCACTGCTAAACCCCTTGTCAAACTTGTAATAGTTTGTGAAATTGGTATTTGTCTTGACGAATCTGAAAATTAGTTCTGGTTCAGCGTTGGTAGGTTCCCATATGTTCTGTACATCTATAGTTTTCAGAGTATCACTATCAAACTTGAGACCATATGAAAGACGCGTCCCTGACTTGCACATAACAGCGTGCCAAAATGGTTCTGACTCCACTAGAAGATTAAAAACAACGGAAGTTCCATCTATGTCTCGAACAACGTGAACCTTTTTCGAGACCGTGTGTCTATACAGAAAATACGACTCACCGGTTGAATGTATCGTATACATCCTGTAATTCAAATTTCCATCATTCGAAACGATATTGTCCCTGTTGGTGTGCCAGCCCATACCGTGACCTTTTGGGTACAGATGAAACCTACCAGATTCAATAAGGTTTGGTGGAAGCTGTTTCGCAATTACGTCTATATTTTTCAGAGATTCAGAGTTTTTTCCAGGTCCAAAGTCTTCACGATCAACTTTGAATTCTGGATTCAGGAAATCTTTTAGGTCTCCCAAATCTAAACCCTCATTTTTTGGTGTCTGTTCAAGAACCTTTACTAACTCGGGGTGTATAACGGAAGTTATGTGATTTCTTACGCACACAACCTGGGAAACACGTAAAGGACCCGTCTCGTCATTAAAGTCAGACACATCAAGACGTTTGATGCAACATGGAGTACTTGGCAAGCGATACTGTTTCTTTTCAAGGACATTTACGATGAAATTGTTTCCTTCAAAATCATGAGTTCCCACCCAAACCTGTCCATCTTGTCCAATTGATAGACCCCTACAAATCTTTCGAAGATCTGGGGAGACGGGGTCGACGGTCCAGACCTCGGAGACTTCCCTTGTCACTATATTTAGTTTGCAAATTGTGTTGGTAGCATCAGCAAAGTATATTTCATGACCAAGAATGACAAGGTCATGACAAAAGTACCTCCCAGTGTCAAACTCATCGATAAGCATCCAATCATTCGAAAACATCTTGATGATGCTCGGATTTCGCTCTTGAGAAGGCTGTCCATTCTCACACTTGTTTCGAAGTTTTGGACACATCATATAGAATCTGTCGTCCTGGACGGTCAAGGCATTCATGTGAATGTAGTTCTGAGAGGAGGCACTTTCAAGACCATTTACAACGTACCATGCAGATACAGCTTCAGGTACAGGCTGTATTATTTCCCTTTTTCCCGTATGTATTGAAACCTTTGTGACTCTCTGAATATAAGTTTCTGGAATGTACAAGTGATCTTTGTATAACAGAATCTGGTGAACACCGTTGTCGAGACCTTTTACAACTTCTGACCAATCCGTGACTCGGCCATCGTGAATCTCAAAGTGTGCAACAAATCCTTGCATCGTAGGCAAATGCAGGTCAGCTGCATGAGTTCCAAAAATGTACCATCCTTCAGCGCCATCCCGTGTAAGCCCAAAGAATTTGCCATCCATAATTTTATTTTCACCCAAAAATAGACCGTGACGAGTTGTGCAGAGGTACATGATCTCTACTAAATCTAAAAACTTTATGTGCTGAATTTCCACGCAACAGTAACACGAAGATCTGGGATGAATCTTGAAGGTCCCCGTCCTCTGTGCCACACGTGGGACGGGAAAAGTATAGCGCTATTCGTTTCAGGCTGAAACGCCACAATTCGATCATCTCTTTTGATTTCAGTCGTTCCGTGAAACTCGTCGAGTTGACCCGGTTCAATGTCAGTCAAGTACAAAAGGAACGTCCATGTTCCCTCTCGAGCATTATCTTGATGGAAAGATCCGTCAAGACCTGCATACTGTCCGTTCGCATAAACTCTGTCAAGTTTAGCCTGTCTTCCTGTAATTAAAAGTATCGCGTCTCTCAGGTATTCACTAAAAAACTTGTTATCTTCGAGATTCATAAACAGGAAATTTACAGGGGACCCTTTACCCGAACTTCCTTTCGTTGTCCATGTCCCCTTTTCTATAAATTCTTGAGCCTTTTTGAAATCAAGTACTGAAAGGACATTCGTGAACCTTTGTAATTCAGGAGGTCGTTCTTTATTGCGCATAGATGCGAATTGCGTGATGGCGTACCGTCCGTACCCCTTGAGCGGTTTGACCTCATGGAGCGTACACGAAGGAAAAATGAGCATACAGTTGTTCTCGATAGGAACCTCAAAGTTTCCAAAGTAGAGCTCACCCCCGGTAAACGTTTTGGGCTCTTTCCAGAGATAATGGATTGCCGTGATGATAGAGTTATCCACGTGAGACTTGTAGTGTCCTGAATCTTCATAATAACTGACAAGCGTCGCGTCTTGATTCAGGTATTTTAGGTACCTGAAAAACCAATTATGTTTCGTAAGATCGTGGACGAGTTCAGGTTTGAACAGTTTACGATTCAAAATAGTGATGGGGGTCCCATGAAGAACAAACAAACCCTTGTTCTCTTTTTTTGCTCGGCCAAGAGCATCGAGTGCCGTTCCAGTCTTTTCAGGTCCGTTAAAATGAGGCTGAAGTGTCTCGAGCTCTTTCCATATAATTTCAAGCTCATCTTCTTCATAAAAGTTCTTTATTATACAGAAGGTGACTGGTTCTGAAAAGTAAGCTATATCAGTCATTTAGTGTCATAAATGCAGATTTTCTTTATGTTCAATATGATCTATAATCCACGGGACCTCCTGAGATTGGAATACCTCCAGGTCCTCCAGGTCCTCCTGGGTAACCCACTATCTGTACATGTTTATGTCCATAGGTTCCGTCGTCAAAATCTTGATTAAAATTGCTTGTAGGTTGACCTGCACTTCCAGCACCTCCCTGCGGTCCACCGGTACCGCCAGTTCCAGATGCAAATACGTAACCTGCCTGAAGTCCAGATCCTCCTGCGCCGCCGTGAAACCCGTATGAATAATACCCCGGCTGTCCAGATGGCGAATTGTAACCGTATGGAGGACAATAACCTCCACTTCCTCCGGGTCCACCAGGGCTTCCCGCGCCGCCTCCACCACCGCCTCCGGGGAACTCTCCCGTAATATTATGTGTACCTCTATCTGCAATGTCCCATCGCTGAATATCTATGCGTCCACCCCCACCCCCTCCACCACCACCTGGACTAAAGTAAGATGTAGGAGCAGTAAGAGCACTAATATGCTGAATACCATTTGTAAAATATATACAGGGTCCTCCAGCCCCGCCGGGCGTCACCGGACTGTATTGGGCATCACCTGGCGACCCAGGACCTCCGCCGCCATAGTACACAGAGTATCCAGCTGAGATAATGTACCCGGATATGTTGGGGTAAGACTGAAAATTCATTGATCCCTGAACACTGTATCCGGGATTGTACATGGAAAGATAAGGCTGACTCGCATAAATTTGGAATCCGTTAAAAGCACCACCGGAACCAATATACATCAAACTCTTGTTTCTAAAGTTGGACAGAGCGTTTCTTTGTCCGTAACTTTGACATGGATTTCCAGGATCTCTGTATGTACCAAGACTGTTGTTCAGTTGTCCGAGTTGATTTCGAGTATAGTAACCGGCTTGTTTCAGGCCATTCAAGTTTCCTAACTGAACTGCTTGACCACTATTGGTCATAGTATAAGACATCCTCTTCTAAAACTGTACAAGATAATTTTAGTACGAAATAAGCTTGAGTGCTTGAACTCCGTACCCGCCTATGAGACCCACGGCGTTGGTCATGACCGAATCAGAGACCCATCGAAGGCCCCGACAGGTTGGTGAATTCCAACTGAAAATTGAGGTCCATAGACCAGCACACTGTGTATAGTACATGTACTCGGACGCACACCGCACGACGTGAGATCCGACCAGGATAGAAAGGACTTTGAGCCACATAAGGAAACAAGGCGTGTACACTTTAAATGAAAGAGGAAGAGATTATCGGACTTGCGTACTTTACCGTTATTTTCATGACACTCGTGATGATTACAGGCTCGTGTCTTATGAAGCGCCTCGATTCCTTGGCTGAAGCAATTGAAGAGGCAGATAAGAAATATATTGACTAGAAAAAGTATGGTCGAGACACTTGGGCTTGTGTCTGGGGCTCTTAGTGCTCTCTCAATTTTGCCCCAAATTTACAAAAACATACGATCAGGCTCCTCGACAGATATAAGCACACAGACCATAGTGTGTGCTTACGTGGCTCTGGGTATCGGGACCGTATATGGGTTTATGATAGGGCACATTGCCGTCTATGTAAGTGACTTGACCATCATAGGCTTTTATGTCGTCCTTCACGGGGTCAAGATCTGGAATGACAGAAAAAACCGAGTCCTGTACGTCCCAGAGACTCCTCCGTGGCCTCCAGACCCCACCACCGCACACGAAGATGGCCACTGTCAAGTTTGCAACAATCCCGCTCAAGTACGCACCCAAGCGTAAGATGGTCGACTTTTCCCTGCCTCAATGGCGGAACAGGTTCGGGGAGTTTACGGACCAAGACCTCTCAAGCTTTATCAACAACTTGTACCAGGACAAGGTGTTCAAGACGCAAAAGGAATTCAACGAGGCGTACGATAACCGCCTCCTTGAATTGCTCAATTGGAACAACAAGCCTATGGTGCTTGAGCGTGAGGACATCCAGAGCCTCGAGGAAACGCACAAGGGAGGCGGGTTCGACTTTATCGAACCTGTGAAGCTCGACAAACTCTTGATCAAGATGAAGGCGTTTCTGGAGACGGGAGAGAAGGTCATCTTTGTGTACTAGAACCGAACAAACACGTGACAATGCCAAATATCCGGCCTTGACTGATGAGTCGGTGCATTTTTGAACCAAATTGCATCGGCCGGTACAAGACTCTCAATCTCCCGCACTTCAAGAGGCCTCTTGGACCATATGATTTTGTGAATTATCCCAGGGGCCAAGTGCCAAGGGAACTTGTTATAGGTATACAGCAGATCCCGTCCTTTGAGAATGTCCGTCGTCTTCCCGTGAGCCTTGTATGCTGCGTCAACGTCTGGGATGCGAACAAAGAGGTCGTGTTCGGCATTCATATGCCCGTGGTACTTGGCAAGCTGCTCCCATGTAGCCATATTCCTTGACTAGTCAAGAAAAATTGTGTTTATATAGTAATATATGAAGACCGTCATTATCGTGTTGGCCCTCCTGATCATCCTCGTCCTTATCACTCGCCGGTCGCCGTCACGGGGCGCCAAGACAGCCGCGTGCCCTTCAGGCTACATGCCCTCCCCCGTCAACAGCACGTGGGCCGGCTGGAACTTCAATTGCCTCCCAGACGGTATCGACTCGTCCCTCGTGGGTATTCCCTCTGACACCTACGTGCGTCCCATCACGACCATCTACGCGCCCATCATCAGCGACACGGGCCGGGCTCAGAGCCTGCGTATGGGCACACCCGCCAAGACCCTCGAGTTCCCTCCTCAGCACGACCGGGGCCTTTTTCCTCCGCAATAAGTAAACATGAAGACCGCGTGGATCATTTTGGCAGTTCTTATCGCCCTCGTTTTCTTTATGATGCGTCCCAAGTCGTACTTGCCACCCAAGTACATTCAGGACGGCTTTATCGGTCTGTGCCCTCCAGGCCAGATGCCTGCGTCATACACGGCCGCCGGTGGCGATTGTACGCCGTACCGTTTTTATTAGGTCCTGAGACAGCTTCGTTGAAGCTCGGCAAACTCATTTGAGAGCTGAATGTGCCAGGGAAACAAGACAAATACTTGAAAACCAAGAGCCGTAAGGCCTATTAACACGCTTACGACCGGAACCCACTTCAATGGGTTCGGACTCGGAGGTTGAGGAACAAGAGACTCGGAGTCCATTGTGATTTCGAGAGAAAAAATATGAGTTCAGAATAAGATGCCTACGACCAACGTCAATAGGTTAGCTCGGGAAATTGAAGAGGCGCAAAAAGTTATGGAAAACCTCAACACTCAGATTCGTCGAAAATATTACTCGCGTCATAGCGCTTCAATGACTGCGAATGGACTCAAACTTGTAAGGCAACGCGAAGAGACTATTCAAAAAATCATGAATATGAATTCAAAACTCAAGACGATGAATCAGGGTGCTCTTCAGGTGCGTATTCGTAAAATAGATGATGAATTAATACGTTTGACCAAAGCCCTTGGAAATCAGTCGATACGATACAACTATGAAGGTGGAAATTATCCAGTGATTGTGAGTAGAGAGTATGGGCGGTGGTACAGGGAAACGATGGACCCAAAGGAACGTTCCACTAAAATAAAGGAACTCGAGGAAAAGTTGAGGAACATGCACCCCGCACCAAATAACAAATTCGGTAGATTTACAAAGAACCAGGGGCGACTCGAACTCAACAGAACGAAACTCATTATTGAAAGGAACGTTTTGCGCAAGGCTCTTGAACTGCGCAAGAAACACCTCGGCCCTGAAAAGCCGGCTCGAAACAAGTTTCGCTCAATCGTGACACAAAAAGTCCTTCCGCCCATCATTCAAAATATCAATTATGCACCGTACGGAAGGAAAACGCTCAATGCCATGCGAAGGTTCCCCGGGTACAAGGCCCCGAGTCTCGAGAACTACGCGCGCGAGAAGAGAAAAGTAGATAGACTTGAGCGTGAAAGGAACCGACTTCTGCTTAATATAAAGACTCTCCAGAACGCCCTAGCGCGTCGAAATAATAATAACAGACATAAATAGATGACCCCTCGTCGGCCGCGTCACATCACAGTGAGCCGGAGCGGTCGCGCCTGGCCCGAACGGTACTTTGCCGGTCTGAGCCGGTCCCTGAAACTCACGCGTGAAAAGGAGCTTTTGAAGCGGAGGAGGGTTCCCTACTCCAAGCTCCGTCTCGGTAAATCCAACGTGGGTGGGACCAAGCAAAAGTCAAAAT
>Ga0007854_10000422_pt1 | contig 27507 bp, 34 predicted proteins | sample CryBogCBH12Aug08_FD_60382 | JGI IMG/M metagenome (GOLD analysis project Ga0007854, IMG submission 60382) | Freshwater microbial communities from Crystal Bog, Wisconsin, USA - CBH12Aug08 | ecosystem: Environmental > Aquatic > Freshwater > Lake | place: Crystal Bog, Wisconsin, USA | collected... | reverse complement strand
CCTAGTAATCCTGAAGAGTTAAGCCAAGCTTTAGGTATCCAACTAGTAAGAGTATTAAGAGTTCCAGTATCTTGAACTATGTATCCATAGTCAGCTCCACACAGTACCCACCTAGATCCTGTGAATACCCATAGAGAATAAGATACTTGTACATCAGTTAAGTTGGTATCTATGTCCTGATAGGTGGTAAGGAAGTTTGCTCCTGTACCTGCGTACTGTCCTCCAGCTAACGTAGTTCCATCTAAAGGATTGTCGTGAGTACCGGTATAGCTCTTTACAAGTTTCCAAAACCAACTTGAGCTTGGAGCACCATCAGATGGGTCTGTAGAAAAGTTAGTCCAGTTAATGGTGACGGTGTTATAGTCACTTGTTGTGGCTACAAGGTTGGCGTTATAGTAAACGCTTACAGCGCTAGTTTCACCGTATTTAAATCCAGATCCGTATCGGCTTACACCATACTTAGTCATTTATTGCTCCTTAAGAGTTGATTCCGCCGCTTACAGTTGTAACAAGACTGGTGTTTACCAAGAAAGGCATCTGGTTAGGAGCCAAGGTTATTGCCCCATTAACTGTTGCTGTTCCTGATGCACCAGTTACTGAAGCTGCGGCAGCTCCATTAGCCACAACAAATTGAGTAGGTGTGGCAGAGTAGACAGTGACGTTTGTCAGGTTAAGAGAAGACAGTCCGCTAATCGTTACTACTTCTCCTGGTTGGAACGTGTTGTTAGCTACGTATGTGATATACGTTCCTGTAGCAGTTGCAGCAGTTACTGTCGCTGTCTGCACAGCTACAGAGGAGCTACCGTCAATATTTAGCTGAGTGACTGTTGAGGAAACTACGCCAGGAATATTGTTGACTGCGGAGATAATAGAGGATAGATAGATCGTGTCTCCAAATAGATTGTTAGAGTATTCAAACAATCCTCCGGTACCCAACATTGCTTGATACACAGCAAGCTTAACGTCAGCATTTCTATAGGATGGTTGGGCGATAACAGACAGGCTTAAGTAGACCGGCGCATAGGTAGGAGGAGCAACAGTCAATGTTACTCCTGCTGGAATAGTAGGAGCCATGTATGCCTGTACGGCTGGAACTAAAGTATTGGTGAATGCATATGTAGGAGTAAGATCAATAGCGTATCCACCAGAGTTAGTGTTTGATGTCGCAGAAAGCGTGTTAGTTATTGTAAATGTTGTAGATGGTGTTGCTGCCTGAATTGCAGATATCTGTGCTCCTTGTAAGTTTAAGCTTGTAGGAGTAAATCCACTGATGTTTACAAAATCTCCAACTGCAAAGTTATGTCCCTTATAGTCTGTGGTATACACGATATTTGTTCCGTTAGCTACGGCAGATACTAGAGTAGCTTGAGGGTATCCCGGAGCAGCAGAGCCATCATTGGTTGGCTGTATATAAAGGTTAACAGATGAGTATACGCTGGAAGATGCGTTTGCTTTTCCAACCTGAGATACTAGAGACGCAAGGTATCCATAATCAGAAAGAGTAACCGCACGTCCTCTAGACGATACGGCATTCTTAATATGCTGACGTATATTTGTAGAGGAGACTGGGTCTGCTCCTCCAGTAGCTGGATATTGGTTTGTAACTGATAGGTATGCTGGAGCTTGGACGTTAGTGTTTCCAGGAATAAAGGTTACTTCAGTAACACTTTGTGCTTTTACGTTTCCAGCAATACCTACGCTGGTCTTATAGAGGGAGCTGATGAGCTGACCCTGCAAAGGAATGCTTCCGTTAATTCCATCGCCCAACAAAATACTGGTGGTTCCGTCAGAGCTTCTAGTAGTTGTAAATACGGTGTCTCCTGGACCATACTCAAGAAGACTATCTACATATGTCCAGCTATTAAAAGCTACACTTTGTCCTACGTATACTTTTATAGAACTATCAATGATGTTAACATCAATAATTGTAAATGATTGGTTAGGTGTCCCGTTGGATGTACCGAGGTTTGAAGGAAGCGGCTTATTGTATGTCTGGTTGATTAGGTCAGGACGATCAGTGTTTACAGTCTTTCCCTCTAAAGCAGTTAAAGTAATTTGTGCGCTTGGGGCAAGTCCGGTAGCTGCCTGTGTGGTCTCAAAGTAAGCCTGAGTATAGTTTCCATAAGACAGTGGTGCCATAACTTGGGTTCCGACAGGAAGATCGATTGAGGATGTGCTGTTGTTAGTAAAGGTAAGAGAGATAGCCGCAGGTGTTGGTCCTGATGGGTGGTAATCATAGAGGTTGGCAAATGACAGAAGCGTATCTGATTGTATCGCGGTATCGATAGATGTCTCGTTTGCTACGCGGTCTAGATAGTGAGACATAACGTCTCCCATATAAGAGAATGCTTCAACCAGTACGTTGCCTAAGTCTGAGTAGTCTGTAGGATTCCAAGTACTGGCGCTGGTTGCAGTGCGCTGACTAATTAGCGAAATAAGGTCTGCTTTTAAAGAAGCAAAGTCTCGTGATGTATAGTCTATTTGCATTTTTACCTCGTAATGGTTCCGTCATAGTTTAGTATTGCTGAGTTAACTGATATGTTTGCAACTGTATTGTCTGGAAGCTTAACTGCTAGATCTACGTTTTCTATTCCAGACGCTTGATCGTAAGCTATATTAATAGATATAACTTTTATTTCAGGAAGCCATTGAGATATAGCAGAGTTTATCGCTTGGCGTATAGCTGTCTGGGCATCTCCGTCAGCTTCAAATAATGCTTTAGACCAGTCAACTCCGTAGTTAACAGTGATAGGCCTTTGACCTATATTAGTAGAGAGCAGGGTAAGTACTCTATCAATATAGATCTTAGATGTATTAGTTGTAGAGACTACTTTACCTGTAGGGTCAACAGTATAAGGGAAAGAAATGGCTTCCGCATAAGTCATGACTGTACTCCTATCCATACTGGTTTCTCTGGGTCTCCGGCCTCAAACATTACCCACACTAACTGCTGTACTGCCGGTATGTTCCTATGGAATGTGTGCTCTGGGGTTGTTACTCCAGCTGTAGCTGTTGTTCCTGGAGCTGTTATTCCACTAGAGGTAGTATATGTGCTGCTGTCTACTTCTGTAGCTGCTAAAGGAGAAGCCGATTCTATGAGGTTAGCCCTAGGATCGGTAGAGGAGTTTACAGGTGCTACCTTTTTATTGACCGGTGCGTGAGGATGATTTAACTGCATGGCGGTGTTTATAGGCACTACGGTAAGAGCTGGAATATTGACTGTGCTAGTAACTGTATCTGTAGTTGTTACTGTAACTGTGTCGGTAGTAGTAACCGTTACTGATACGGCGCTGCCTGTAACAGCCGAGTCTGTACCTGTGCCAGATCCGGTACCTGTTCCGGTACCTGTTCCGGTACCTGTGCCTGTACCAGCAGCAGTGATGGTTACTGGGGTCGTTGTAAGCATGGCTGCTACCTGAGACGCTGTGTGAGCTAGGTGGTCTGGATGGTAAGAGTTAGAAGTTACTGGAAGACAGGCTTTAGCCCAGTGAGTAATCTCTGAACCGGTAGGCATATGTACTTGAACCTGGATTCTGTTTCTGCGTAGCGGGTCGTTAACATTAACTACTGAGGCAGAATAAATGCCATAAAACCTTCTACGTCCCTGTGGGTCTTCCCCATACTCATTATCGTTAATCATGAAATAACCCTGCTACTCTTTGTGGATGTCCATTGTATCGTCTTTTTTACCCCAGTAAGATCAGGTGGGGCATCTATATAGGTAGTGATATTTGGTACATTAGGTATGGATACTGCGCCTATTGAGGTTATAGATGTTGGGCTTGTTGTTCCTGTGGCCAAAACTAAACTGTTAGCGTTTGGCGACAATGTATAGGAGGTTAAGGTAGAGTCAGATGCAACTAAGGACTGACCAGCTAGGTCGCTTTGTAGGTCCCTAGTTCCCGCCCTAGAAGCAGCTGCTGGGTCTGTAAGACCTACTATATCTGTTCCAACTTCCAGCTCTACAAAGTAGTTAGATGGGCGTCCACCAAATACGTGTACTACAGATAACACTGTCCAATATCCAGACATACCGTTAGGAAGTCCGTCTAGGTATATAGGATCATATGGTCTTATAGAAGGGTTACCAATAATTGTTACGTGAGCTCTATGCTGCCAGCGGTGAGTGCTGCTATACCCATCAGCGATTTGTTTAGACTCAGCTAAGCTAGAAGCTACCTCATATACGTGGTGCTTTGTAAAGATTGCCTTTACATTAGATGCGGAAGTATTGTTTGAAAAGTTACTCATGTTAAGAAGTACCCAGGTGACGGTACCACCACACCAGACGGTGAAGACGTCGGTGCCTTGTGAGGATGTACGGTTTTAATAACTACGCCTGTATTGTGGTTTAATCCGGTAACTACTCTATCTACTCGTACACCCATCTCAGGTGCTTGGTCTGATACTACAGGGGTAAAGTTAATAATTGATCCTGTCATACGTAGCTCACGAGGAATAGCTCCGTCTACTTCAGAATCTACATAGAAATAATAGGGAGCTGAGTTAAGTTTACTTTGGTAGATCTTATCTTTAGATACAAAATAGATGGTTGTATTCTCACACCTAAAGGCGTTTCCATTTTGATTTGCTAATCTCTTTATCAACTGCCAGTAGCTTTGTCCTGCCAGCACTACGCTATCACGAGGGCGTGGATCTCTCTGAGTAATGGCCTCAAACCCATGAGCATTAGCTATGGCAGTAACTACTTTATCTGAGGTAGTAGTTTTGTAGATCTTTTGAGCAGTTTCTTTTAGAACCCATGAAGCTCCTACACAGATGATGTCCGTGTTTCCACCTTGATGGGTATTTACTTGCTTAATGTGATGTACGTAACCATTCCATGTAGAGGATTCATTTACTCCCCTGAATACAAATTGAACAGGGTCACCGCCTGTTATAGGGCTTCGGTTAATAAATGGATGTCCTTTAAAGTGCAGCACTAATCGATCATGTGCTTCTATGTCTTGATGAAGCTCTGCACCTATAAGGATAAGATCCATGTCTGGAGCATTTGGAAAGGTAACAGCAAAGCTACTCTGTGTGGACTCGTCTTTCCATACAAAGTTTCTTAGGTTGTTGGGTACATTAATTTCCATATGGAACCCTCAAAACAGTTCCAGGTTTGATATAGAAAGGGTCCAGTATCTCTGGATTTATCTCCATGATTTCCCACCAATACTTTGCCCCAGAGCCATAGTGCTCAGCAATAGTAGATAGGTTGTCTCCATCTTTCCACGTGTACATAATGTACCGAACTACCTTGCTTGTAGGAAATTTCCTGAATACGGAAATAACGTACTGTCCGGTTGTCTTGTCTACAGTCTGTGCAAGAGGACCGTTATAGTATCTAGATACACGCTCAATCATTATGATCCTTACGTTGTAGGAGCTTTTCCTGTTCCAGCAACAGGAGTTGGGTTCAGAGACGACTGTAGAGCTTGAATGCTTGATGCATATGTAAGACCATTACTATTAGCTGCCTTATCAGTCCACAGCGCTGGGTAACGGGTAAATGAGATATCCACAGTAGAGAACATAGGCACCATGTTCATATCGAACATTGCGTGATTAACTGTTAGGCTTGTAACGCTACCAAAGTACCTGATGTTATCGCTTAGATATAGCCAACAAGGAGTTGCAGTCGTATACCCAAAGTCTGCGGTATAACCTCTACTTTGGTAATCGCCTCCAAACAGTAGTGGGTTCTCTAAAGGATCGCCATTAAGAACTCTATACAGGAACTCAATATCGTACTCAGTACCTCTATGTAGAATACCGTCCACAGCTTCTGGAGAGATGCCTCCACTTCCATCCGGAGATATATAGGATGAGGATAGCGGCGGTACAGAGTTAGGGTCTGCCGTGTAATCTCTAAGATAAGAGAGATCTGCTATGCGGTTTAAATATAGCTGTAAAGTAACGATCTGATTTCCAGCCATAAGAGTAGCTGGATCTTTACTTCCCAACGTCCAGTCAACAGAGTTGTTAGACGAAGTTGTGTATGAGTAACCTGTTGGGTTGTACATAAACCTAAATCCCCAAAGACTCTTAGGGCTAGGTAGATTGATCTTGTCAAAGTTTGAGTTCAAAACTGCTGCGCTACTTGCGTCCTGGATTATACGGCCACGTTCTATGTTTTGAGTTTGAACCTGGGTAAATATATCTGTAACCGCACTTGCTGGTAGGGTCTGTCCACTTGCATTTTTTGCAGCAATACGTTCTCCAAAAGATACTCCTCTTGAAGATACATGTGGAGGCGGGTTATACCTGTCTTGATCTGTTGGAGGAACTGTAGGCAAATAGGTAGTTACCAGCCCATTACTTCCACCAGGATTAGCTAAAGCAGCTGGACCTGTACAGCTTAGGTCTGCTATAGCTGCTGTTATAAGTGCAAGGTTCTTCTTACTCCAGTCAGATTTTAGTGCAGGAGTGTTACCGGGCAGTCCGCTTATTAGCTGTGTTTTACCTGAACCATCCTCATTAAATGAATATGTTGTTGTAACTCCTGCATGACTATCATACATTGCAACATACCATTTATTTATACATTTATACCAAAAGCTTTGGGTAGGTCTAATAAATTGAGCAAATTGATTTTGAATAATTGTTGCTGGGAAAGTAGGCTGAGCGACATTGGTACTAAACCCAATAGTTGGAGAAGATGTGGTGGTCAAGTCTCCAGCAGTAGATGGTTTTTGTCCAAGATAAATAACTCCGCTTACTTGCATGGCGGCGCCACCATTGCCATTTTGAGGATCTGTTTGCCTAATAGTAAAAGTTGGGGTACAAGTGTATGGGCCGTTACCGCCTTCTGCCCCACCTTTATGGGTGACTGGGAATATGATGTGACTGTTTATATAGTCAATTGCTGTTAAACTTGACCCACCGTTTCCAGAACCAACTAGATAAGGTTTATTGAGAGTAGGTCCTGGATTGCTCCAACTTTGTCCAAGCCAACCATTAGCAGAAAGCCAAGTGTTATTAAGTTGATCAATAAGGATATACTGATCAGTTGTATTAAGGTTAATAGTTACTGACTTTTGTGTATAAGGTACAAGGGTTCCGTCTAAGGTTCCATTCGCAGAGTTATACGCTGCTGCCCATGCGCTAAAAGTAGATAAACTAGACTTGTACACATCTACGACGTACCATATAATATTTCCAGTAGCAGCTACTATAATGCTATTTGTTTCTAACTTATTATTGTAGCATGTAGTTGGGCTTCCGCTACTAGTGGTAGTATATACGCGTACTGTTGCATAGTAATAGTTTGCCATTATAAGGAGCTCGCAATCATCTTAAGAGCCTCACTATTCTTAAGTTTTTGGCTAACAGCATTGACTAGTGCTTCAGTTTGTTGAACGCTAGCATTAGCAATATATACTTTCATGTTTAAATTAATGTGTACATCTTTTCTGCTATTAAGGGTGGCAGATCCTCCAGATGAGTAGGAGCCTCCGATGTGTGCAACCGTAGCCATGTTTCCATGATCTGTTGGTCCGCCTTGAGCAGTCTTAAATGCAGCAAGTCCAGCGGCAGCTCTACTTGCAGAGTTTGACACGCCATTGTCTGAACCTAAATTTGGCTTCTCATACTGCCTCATCCACATGTCTGCAGCAGCTTGTTCAGTAGTATTTGGGTTTCTCAACTGAGCAAATAGCTGAGCATATTGAGGGCGCTTTAACTCTGCCATCATAAATTGTTCTTGGGTAGTAAGGTTTAGAGGATCTAGATTTCTACTTTGTGCAAACTTAGTAAGTAGATCATAACGGCTGGCATGCCATTGAGCAATTCCACCAGAGGTATATTGACCACCTGGTGTTCCTTTTCTCATTGGTATGAAGTTTCCTCTAGCGTCGTATGTTCCGTAGTCTCCTGGGTTATTTGGATTTACCCCGGACTCTACAAGTAAGTTACCTACAACACCTATACCTGCAGAAGTAGTAAGCCCATTAGCAACTAAAAAGTTCTTTACTATTTCAGCATTGCCGGTACCAGTACCAGAGTTAACAATGAAGCCTGCGTTGTATGCTCCAGATTTAGATCCATTATAGCTTGGAAAAACCCATTTACCGTTGTTTGCCCTAAAAGGTCTAGCCTTAAAACCAGCTAAACTATTTGAAGTATCTTCCTGTAGACGTGAAGCTAGAGACTTAGAATTAAGCTTCTTTCCGCTGCTATTAGTAGCATTAAGGTATTTCTCTGGATCTACCTTTTGATTATTTACGAGCACTTCAAAGTGAAGGTGTGGGCCCTTAGACCTACCCGTAGAACCAGAGGTACCAATTATCTGACCTTCAGTAACTACTTGCTTTCTAGTTACACTAATGCTTTTTAAGTGTCCGTACCTTGTTTTAATGCCTAGTTCTGGGTGAGAGATTTCAATCCAGTTACCATAGCCAGTTGGCTCATTACCTATGTGGGTAACTATTCCGTCCGCATATGCGTATACTGGGCTATTAAGCTTTATTCCAAAGTCAACGCCGGTGTGTCCAGAGCGTGCAAAGTTTTGGGTAATAGGGGCATTCCTAGAGATAGGGTAGTGCACCTTACTATCATTTAATGAGATAGCTGAAGCTCCTCCAGAGCCAGTACCTCCGTGATCAGAAGGACCACCGGTAGCAATAATTGCCGCATCTTCTGCAATAACAGGTGCTTCTTTTCCAAGCCATGAACCTATACGGCCAAGTAATCCTTTTCCTTTAGATAGCAGGCTTGTTCCAGCAGCTCTTGCTCCGCCACCTTCTAGAAGCCTACCTAACATCTTATATTGAAGGTAGTTTTTACCAAGACCTATTGCCGCCCCTGCAGCACCGCTTATAGTTCCTCCCACATTTCCAGCACCAGGAAGAGTTTCAAGTATTCCTTTTAAGGTCATGAGACCTTGATTGATTGGTCCTAGAAGGTTGGCAAATGTAGCTAAGCCATTGTTAGCAGCACTTGCTACATCTAAAGCAGTGTTGTATCCGCCAACTAATCCTTGCTCAGTAGCTTGAAGAACATTAGCTTGGCTAGTCTGGAACTTAAAGTTTCTACGTAATGGGCTGCTTTGATCAACGCCCATGATATTAAGCATCTGATTAGGATCACGGCTAGACATAGCACTAGCAAATTGCGTACCAGAAGAAGCTGACGCTCTAGCTACTACGCCTGCTTGAAGAGCCTGCATTAATCCGGAGTCGCCTCCAGCAATCATAGAGAGTGTTTGATAGCCCTTACTTCCTGGGTTATATACAAGAGCTGCCTGCTCTTTTGTAATCTTCTGGCCACGGTATAGGAAGTTATATACATCATTAACAATGTCACCGATAGGTCTTAGGTTTCCGTTATTGTCACGTACCCTAATACCCATACGCAAGAAGCTCATGCCGTTAATTCCAGCAACGCTAGATGCCGCCTGCTCGTTTGTCATACCAGTCATGGCGCTCAAACCAGCAAGAGACCCCATAATATTCTTGGAGCTTAATGAGCTAGCAGTATAGCCGCCTTGATAAAAGAGATTCATAGCTGCCATGGTTGGACCCATAGCGCTGGTTACTCCGCCGCCTACAAGCCTATTGGCCTGCATGATAGCCTGACGGGAGGACATTCCGCTTAAGCCAGCATAGCTATCTGCAGCAATGCGTTGAGTAACTGCTGCCATTGTATTTGGGGTGGCAGACATATAGCCCATTGTTGCTAGGCCTAGACCAAGACCAACCTTTTCAGTTGTAGAAAATGATCCAAGTCCTAGACGTCCTGAACCAGGAGTATTTTTAGATAAATCTCCAGTAGCTTGTCTAGTCTCTTTAAGAGCGTCGGTCCACTTTTTAGATATAGAGGTTACATACTTTTCAACCTCTTTAAAGAGGCGGAGCATTTCTTTAGGAAGGTCTTCAAATAACGCATCGGTATTTACGACAGGAATAGACGGTTCTCCGTCTGAAGGTGTCTGCATATTATCGATTGCCATTTATATCACCGCCTTGCTCTGTTCCGTAGTTTCTCTAACCATATGACTCGTTCTCTTAAGCTAAGAGATCGTATGTCTTCTAAGTTCCATCCAGGATATCCTTGACTTAATATGTCATACATATCTAGCAGGAACTCATAGCTTATTTCGCCGTTAAAACAACTCCGCTAACGTTAGCGGAAGCGGTACCTCCGTGCCGCAGGCACTACAAGCTTTTTTAACATCTCCGAGTTGTGGTCCAGGGTTGCGGTCTGATATTTGCTGCAGAATGTCTCTACGATCTTTAATACTTAGAGATCGTATGGCTTCCAATCCAAAAACTGGAAGTCCGTTAATAGACTTAATGCAGCTCTTTAGTACAATTGTATCTATTTCTGCTGAGGTTTTATTGGTAGAGTTGATAATTTCTTTTTGGGTACCTCCCGTAGGGAGGCTAACTACTACCTCTCCAACCTTACATTGCATAGTAAATTCTCTGCTGCCCTCTAGGATTTTTACAGGAACATCGTTTACTAGGTCGATATCCCAGATCTGTTCTTCACCGCAGCTTGGGCATTTACCCGGGCCCATCTTAACGTCTGAGCCAAAGGTCATCATTCTGATCTTTAATAGCATGGCTTCCCTATCTCCTGAGAGAAGGGCGTCTAGCATCTCTTTCTCTGGCTCTACATCCCCAAGCTTTACTGTTGCTCTGTCAAGGATTAGAAGAAGTGCCTTGCCGATATCATTTAGCTTAGTTACGGCTTCCTCATCTGAGCCGATCAATTCCCTTACCTGAGCTGTAGTGATGTGTCCATGAATTGGGTCATGAAGTCCACCAGGAAGCTCTACGGTTGGATCCGGAGGCAGCTGTACTTTAGGTGTAGTAACAACCGCCTCCGTATCGGACATTGCTTTTTCAGCTAGCTTGTTAGCTAGGCTAGGATCACTTGTAGCATTTATAAATGTATCTGTAGTCATGTTGTTTTCCTTATGTGATTGATTACCCTTAGTTTAGCATACTATGCGATGATAGGACCTTTACCGCCACCACCTGAAACAGTAGAGCTAGTTGCTCCACTTGAGGTGAACTTTGGTGCTCCCAAGCTAGCGGCCAAGCCGGTAGCGTAGCTTACATCAAAGCCTTCATGAACGATAGTCATGTCTTCTACCATCAAAGTGTTTCCACCTGCATCCAGATTGCTGTAGGCAAGGGAGGTGATCCAAGCGTTATAGACGCGGAATCGTAGAGCAGTGTGTTGATCTACTCCGTTTGCTACTGTAGTAGATGAGTCAGACCCAGTAGCAGCAAGTGGGTTTGGATGCGATAGCACTTGGATATCGATTGTGCAACGGAAGTCGATACCGTACCCGGCTACAGCTGTAGGGGTCATCACCGAGAACAACCTCTTCATCCATAGAGCATTTCCATCATTGCCCATAAGTACTCCCTTTGAAAGAGTAAGTGGGGTGAAAGAAGATTGTCCGGGAATCTGATGCACGTTGGTGTTGTATCCGCCTTCACGGTATGCGATAGACTCTGTTGATACTGATAGACCTGTAAGTGAAACGAATCCCATGGTTCCAAATCCACCAGATAATGCACCCCAGTTTGTGAGGTCATTAGGTGTAAATGTAACTAAGAACTTAAAATTACGGACTGGATCCGACATTAAAGTACTTAGAGGGTTTTGATATCCACCCGGTGTAGGTGTTGTTGATGTTGTCATTTTTATCTATCTCCTTACGCTGAAGCGTTTCCTGTAAGTTGTCCAATAGTAATGACAACGAACTCTGCTGGGTATTGTAGAGCAACTCCGATTTGGATATTGACTCGTCCGTTTTGAATATCGGAGAAGCTAGTAGTTGTGGAGTCGCACTTTACGTAGAACGCCTGATCTGGTGTAGTGCCGCGTAGGTTTCCGCCTTGCCAATAGTTGCGCAAGAAGTTACCGCAGGCAAGCTCCAACCTATTCCAGAGAACAGAATCGTTGTTCTCAAAGAGTGCAAAAGAGGTCAGGTTATTCAACGCGTTCTCAATGTAGATAAGAGAACGGCGGATATTAATGTAGCGGTTGTTTGGTGTGTTATCTAGAGTACGTCCACCCATGATCACAATACCTGCTCCAGGTACCTGACGAATCGGGTTAACTACAGAGTAGCTTGAGTTGCTAGGCGGGTTATTCATCTGATCAAGCTCAGCATTTGTAAACAAGTGCTCTGTAGATACTGCTAGAGCTAGTCGGTTGCTCAAACCAGCTGGGGTCTTTGCAGCGCCGCGTACAGCATCTGTGTTTAGATATTGACCTGCAACACCTGCGCCTGGAGCCTGAAGACGTAGTGCGCCTACTGCCTTAGTTCCATCTGGGATGTTGTACCATGGCCAGTAAGCAGCTGCAATATTTCCTGTAGTGCTAGAACCAAACACGGATTGAATTGTGTTTACTTGCTGTTGGGCTGCAGAGGCTGTGCCTTCACCTGCTGGCGTATCAATAATTGCAAAGCAATCTGTACGGCTTGCCGCATAGATTACTGCGTCTCCGTGTACCTGAGATGACAGTGATGCTCCTAGGTATGCTGCATCTGCCGCATAGATAACTAGAGGCTGAACAATGCTATCAAAGCTAGACCAGACAGCATAGTCTGAACGAGCAAACGATGAGATTCCCAAGAAGTTTGTGCCATCGCTATAGCCGCTGAGTGCTGTTGGAGAGGTGGCAGCAATTGCTGGGAAGTACGCTGCAGTCTGTGTTGTAGCGTTAACAGTATTGTTAGAGGATAGTGCTGCAGTTACAAGAGAAGAGTAGGCATTGATAACCGCGACAACATAGTTCCTGTCTGAGGTGGTCATGCTTAGGTCTCTGTAGCTTTCTGCCAAAGAGGTAGAAGATACTCCGTTTTGTACTACAGTGGTGTAGATGTTCAGGTTAAAACGTGTGCTTACTCCGCCAGGCAATACCTGAGCTGAGATGTTTGACGACCATGAACCTACGCTGTTAGCAGTAAGAGTAAAGACGTTGTTAGAAGCGATTGTAACTGTTGCAGTTCCAGAAGCACCTGATACAGAACGATCTGCTGTTGATGCTGTGCTTGCTACAGTGAACTGAGTTCCGTTAGCAGTAGCAATTGTTCCGCTCAAGTTAAATGCTGAGCCATAGAGTGCTGTAGCACTTGTGACTACTGCAGTACCTGCAACGGTTGAGCCTGGAGATACTACAAAGCTGGTGTTTGCAGTTACTGTGGTGATTGTGAATGTTCCGTTAAAGGAACCAGTAGTTGCGCCTGTAATACCGGCAATGGTAATTACAGTTCCTGTTGACAATCCAGTAGTGCTTGCAGTTGTAAATGTGATTGTTGTTCCAGATCCTGTACCGCTAGCTGTAGCACCGGTAAGGGTTACTGATCCTTGAAGACCTGTAACTACTACTGGGGTTCCAGCAGTAAATGTGTTAGCCGCTGTATAGGTAAACGTGTAGTTTCCTGAAGTACCTGAAGCAGAAGCTGCAGTTACAGTAGCTGTAGTTGTGCTTCCAGTACCGTCTGTAAATGTAACAGCACCTGCTGTAGCAGTAGATGAGGCTACACGACGTACGTAAAGCTGGCGGCCACCATTAGCAAAAAAGTTATAGGCAGCCCAAGTTGTTGGGTAAGAGTCACTTAGATTTCCAAAGTTCTTTACGAAATCAGTCCAGTTGGTTACTAGAGTAGGTGTTGTTGGTCCCTTAACAAGGGCTCCAACGAACGCACCTGCTGCGTTAGTAATGTTTGCTTGTCCAACTGCCTGAGGTAAAGGCATCTCTTGGATATAGACTCCGGGACGGCTGAATGTTGCCATTCGGGTTTACTCCTTAGGGTTAGTTTGTTTTCTTTGGGTGGCCAGATTATGCAGGGAATGTTGGCGAGGTGAATACTTCTGTTTGGTAGTTGTATGTTATGTTTGGTGCTTGTGTTACAGGTGTTAACTGGACGATCTGATCTGGGAACAGTTCAGAGCTAATCCTGATGTTGTAGACATTATTGAACAGGCGCTTATCCGATTCAGTACTGTCTCTTTTTGAGAACCCTAAGACATCCAGACGGCGCAAGGTTGCGTCCTCTGTAATAAAGAGTTGCCCAAATCTTAATGGTAGCCTGCCAGGGCTAAATAGTGCTGCAATAAGTTGGCGGTCATGCCTAGGTTGACGGGACCAGGTAGAGATCTGATAGAACAAGTCTACAGGGATTGGGAAGTCGGTTAGACTTCCTACGTCTAAGGTAGATCCCTCAACAGGGTAGGTAGTTGGTACGTATCCACGGTGTGCCCTAGTAGTATCCTCTTGGATACCTACAAGGTCTAAAGTAATATATGGGTAGGACTGTTGCCTAATCTGAGGATCAGGTTGTCCATAGAATACGCCTACCGGACGTGCAGAGTTTCCTCCATCAGAAACTGTAATTCCTGTAAGCAACTTCTTAAGTGCTTCTTCTTCATTTATAACAAAAGGCATTATTAAGCCCCCATTCTAAAATGGAAGTTGCGTATTGCTGGGGAAGGTTGTGAGGTCTGAGTTCCATACTCAAGCGTGAGTACCTGATCTTCGATACTCTTAGGATAGGTAACTTGATGGCCACTAGCTCCATATGTAACAGATAGCTGGCTAACTATATCCTCTGGCCAGTTATACATAGAAACATGGCTGCGCAAAGTCTGTGTGTAGATGCCTTCAGCTTTACGCTCTGCATCTGCCACTGCTGCGTTTAAATATGATTTAATACTTACCTTAGCCATTTTTACGGAGCTTCTTAGAAAGTAGGTATCCAGCTACAAAACCAATTGCGGCTTTTTTAGCTCCCGCATTGTTTTTGTCCAGCCCAACTACTCCCTTGATAAACTCCTGTTTATCGGCATCAGTTTCATACCGGTTTAGCTTATTAGCTAGGTTGATCATATTTCCTCCATAGGAAGGCGCAAGGTACAGCAGCAGGGTTCCAGATTGCTCTGGCGTCAAGGTCAATCATAAAGTAAAGCCCCCATCTCTGGGGGCTTAACTCTTACTTCTTTTTAGGTTTCTTTGCTGGGGCTTTCTTCTTGCCCTTGCCTTTGATTTCCTTAGCTAGCTTAGAGTCGTTCTTTTCGTCCTTAGACTCAAACTCCTCCTTCTGAGCTTTGTTCATGCCCTTTTCAAACTTACTATCTTTATGAGCCATTTACTTTCCCTTCTTAGTGGTCGACTTCTTCTTGCAGGCGCCCTTGCAATTAGGCTTTGAGCATCCGCATCCGCATGACTTACACATTATTCACCTCCGCCTTTACGGTTATGGAATGAGGTCTTTTTAACCCCACTACCTAGTTTTACAGCTCCGGCCAAACTATTAGCATAGTATGTTTTGCCTCCAGGGTTTCCCGATTCAGCAGCTTTAGGCTTGGTAGCTACCTTATTAGCCTGAGCTCTTTTCTTCTTCTCTACCGCCTTTGGGCGTAGCTTACTTTTTGGCACCCTTTACCTTCTTCAAATTAGGATTCTTAGCCTTCGCCTTAGCCGAAGCCTTGCGAGAGGATGAAGCTAGTATAGCGCCGGCTGCCTCCTTGGAGACACCTTCTTTTGCTGCAATTTTATTCTGTGCGGCCTTAAAGCCTGGGTGTTCTTTTGCCATTTCTATTCCTACCCTACGTTATAGATTGTTAAGTTAGCTGACGGGGAAGCTGGACGGGTTGGGTTTGTACCCGCTGCTGTAGCAAGAAGGGACATTCCTGATGCGCCAGACCACCAATGAAATTGAATGTAGTCATTTGGCAACACAGAAATTGGAGACTCAATGTTTGCTAAAACCTGTGAGCCCTGCGCACTAGCTGTGGTAAAGGTAAAAGCAGAGGCTGGAACTTGAACGCCGTTTTTAGAGAACCAAGTTGTGATGTGATAATCACTTGTACCGCCAGTGAAGCTAAACTGACCTAAAAAGTTAAGGTTGTATGTTCCTGGGTTTGCAAAAACAATCTTACTTTTATCCGATGAGTTAAGGGTCATGCCCTTGCTTATATTGGTCGTGTCCCAAGTAATAAGGTTATCTGTGGTGGTTCCTCCGCTAGCCTGGTTTGTGCTTAAAGCAAAGTTGCCGTAGTAAAGAATGGCTGCGGGAATTACAGGGCTGTTTACACGGATGCTCACTTTAATACCGCCAGTACAGATACGCTAGATGAAGCAGATGAAATTGCATAAACTGGCTCATTAACACTTAGGCTATCAATAGAGACAGAAGTTCCTGGCAACAAAGTAAGTCCGTATGAAGACGAGGTTACTGAAGAAGAACCAATATACACTGTAGCTACAAGGTCTACATTTTGAATGTTAATGGACATGCTACTCCATGTAGGATAGTTTTCTCCATTAACTGTTACTGTTGGATCTGAAGGGGTAAGAGAGACGGCGGTTGAGCTATTTAAATCTACAACGCTGTGTGATAGTGACATGATTTTCCTTAGAGAGTAGTAGGGTCAAACGCAGAATAGTTGGCATAGTGCTGGAATTGCGAGTCGTTGACCAGCTCTTCCGGATTCACCTGATTACATTGTACACGCAAAAGAGTGTAATTGTTCTGGATAATTCCTTCAGGGAGTGCCCTAATAGGGGTAAAGACTTCGTCCCTAAACACAATGCGATCACGGAGGTACTCATCAGGGTTGATCTCTACGTTGCTAAGCTGTGGGATATTGTTAGCGTTAGCTCCATAAAAGTTCAGGTGGTTTTCAATAACGTCCACATTTATTATAATAGTTAGCTGGTCCACGTTGTAGAAGCCTCGGTCACTCTGCACTGTGACGCCTTGTTCTAGGTGAGCATTTACCACAGGTATGGTGATAGGGCTCTTCCACATACGTCCAGTCCCAGAGTTTCCACCCACGTCGTAGATTGGATCAACTACTGTGCTGGCTGGATCATACTGCCACCAGGCTACAGTTGTTCCTACAGTAGATACCAGTTCATTGGTGGTACCAGAGATTATTGAGGAATGCTCAAACGGTATGTTAAACCGGCCCTGTCTATTCTCTCCACGCATTATCGTTCCTTATAGGTTACCTGGTAGGGTGAACACGCCAGTAACTTCATCATAGTCAGTTCCTATGATAATAGGCGAGATTCCGTCTGTAGTTGTCTTTTCAGTAATGTCTACAATTACAGGCTCACTTAAAAAGATTGCAGCTAACCGGCTATCTGTCTGAATTACATCTACAACTTTTCCGTCAATTACGAATGCAATTTTGTATGGGGGTAGTTCTTCTGTCATCTTATTCTCCTTCTTCTTCTAGATAAGAAACTCTAACCTGATCCCACTTATGTAATGGGCAAGATGCATTAGGCAGCTTTACCTTAGCTGACATAAAGCATCCACATTGCTTACAGTTTCCTGTAGGAAGCAGTTCAGGGCAGGCTTTGCAAATAGCAAATCTTTCCTCTGCTACTGTGGTTTGAACCCTACCCAGATTCTTATTAAATAAGTCCCAAGGCCTTGCTGGCCTATCGTATGGTGTGCTCATATTATTGTCCTTGTGCTGAGAAATTGTCTACTGTAGATCCCTGTGCATTAGCACTATATGCCTTAACTATACCATGATATGTGCCCTTGGTTCCCGTGTTGGTACCGGTAACCTGCACTAGGTTTGTAGCAGTTGATGTAGAACCAATAACTGTATAGTTATTTCCGCTGGTAGTTACCTCTAGTGAGGTAGGCTGGGCAGTAGTTGCTGTTGTACTTTGAACGGCATAGCTAGACCCTCCAGCTGAGGAGTAGATTACCTGTACATAATAGTTAGTTGTAGAAGAGGTGCAGGTTGTAGTAGGGGTTGTGGACCCATTGCTACAAGACGGATAGGTTCCACCAGAAGAGGTAGTAAACCCATTACTACAGGATGGATATGTTCCCCCACTAGTAACAGTTGTATGTGTACAGGTTGAGCTTGTTCCTCCTCCAGTATCTCCAGCGTTACAAGTATAGGTTGTAGCGCTAGTCGAAGAGGTATAGCAAGATGCGTAGCTTCCTGATCCACCAGCTGGTCCATTAAATCCAGTAGAGCATGTGTAGCAATATCCGTTTTGGGCGTTATAGCCTGTAGAGCAAGAGTATGCGCAAGGGGTTCCGCTTCCACTAACACTACATGTACCCACAGAATAACCAAAGCAGGGGCTACTTGGATTTGATACGTCACCAGAAGTACACGTACGCTGACTAACAGATGCAGATGAGCTAACTGCTGATCCTACATATGTATAGGTTGTTGTTCCAGGAACTGCTGTACCTGTATAGGTAGATGTAGAGGTCACGTTATTACATGTATAAACAGGGTTGCAGTATGGAGTTCCAGGGCAAGAATACGTACTAGTAGTGACATCGCTATATGACATTGCTCCCCACCAAGAGCCTCCTGGGGTTGCCCAGAATGCTAGGCCTGTTCCTGGAGGTGTTAGTCCTGAAGGGTTAGATGTGCTTGTTGCTTGTGTGCCCAAAAATTCTTGAACGTTGGCTGTACCAAGATTGATGGTAGATAGGGCGCCGGCAACTCCAGTAGATGTAGAGTCTGCTGATGTAGCTTGTGAGCCGTTTGCGTACCAGTTACCAAAGTTAGTAGTCCAAGCCTGTCCTGTATCAGCTGTGCCTAAAGAACCAGCAGTAGTTGTCCTAGTAAAGGTGTCTGTTACTGCTCCGGTAAACCACTTATGCCAAGTTCCTGCAATCCTGATCCATCCAGAAGAAACAGAGCGCCAAGATCCAGAAACCCTTACAAGAGCGGAGTTTGCATTGTGCCAGGTACCACTTACCCTAATTTGACCAGGCATTATACGTATACCAGCCAGATGTCTCCATCTGCCCCATTAGAAGATGTAGGTGTTGCGGTGCTTGTCCATACGTTTCTAACAACACCTAAAGAGGTAGAAGCAGTAGATACTGTTCCATTTGTTTGAGAAACGAACGCGCTACTAGGTGCCTGCCATGAAGGTAATCCACTAACAACCGTCAATACTTGGCCGCTACTTCCTACAGGAAGACGTGTAATACCGCTGTTGTAGTACATGAGATCGCCGTTAGTTGTAAGCGTAGATGTTGGTACGCCCATAGGCATCGTTGTCCATACTGGCATACCACTCATTACCATAAGGTATTGTCCAGCACTTCCAATAGGAAGATTTGTAGGTGTTCCCGCAGCTGTTGCATAGAGCATATCTCCAGCTGCTGTAAAGACGGACTTTGCAATAGCTGCTCCGCCTGTACCTGAGGCTGCGTTAATACTGTTTACTAGACTTGTATAATCTGAGCTTCCTACATATAGGACGTTGCTTCCATTAACCTGTGGAATACCAAGATAGCTTAGAGTAAATGCGGCTGCCTTTAAAAGGTTGTTAGTACCTGAGGTTGTAACCAAAGTTAATCCGGGAGCACCTGTACTTGTAGTTACAGAGATGGTGCTGCCACCGCTTTTAGATACGTAGTTAGATGCGGTTCCTACGCCGTTTACTAGGCCAGCCTCAATGTTTAGAAGACGATCTGCAATGGTGTTCCAGGAAGTTCCACCATTCATGGTTGTAGTCCAAGTACCTGTAAACGTTGATACTAGGGGGTTAGTAGTGGCGGCTGTTCCTAAAGCAGTCTCAATAGATAGAACCTCTTGTTGAAGAGAGTCTACGTCAGACGCATCTACTATGCTTACAAGGTCGGTTACTGGGCTTAAGCTTCGAACTTGGTTGGGAAACCCATTAGATTGGTATACTGCCACTTATGTCTCCTTAAGAGTTAGACACTGTATACAATACTAAAAAAACAGGTTTTTGTACTGCTCTACCTCACCCAACACATTCCCACATCAGCTGTAGGCCTAAGATTAGCCTCTTTCCAGCCCCCACCTACCCAGGCGTCTTTATGGGTATCCACCCAGTCAGTTAGGTCAAAGCCTTCTAAAGGAAGCCATTCACTCGGCTCGTCTAGATGGTGAACTATGAACTGTGGCGCAACCTCTGTGTATCCTAAAGAAAGAAGATACTCTAGCTGAGTGTTATGCTCATCAAGGGTTACGTCCGTCCATTCAAACGCCATCTTTCCATAGTACTTGGTCATACCTTTAAATACCGACCACTCTGCCCCCTCTACGTCTACCTTTATAAGGTCAGGGGTACCGTATTCATTTACAAGGGTGTCAAGAGTTATAGTGCTTGAGTACACGGTCCTGTAGGGCTTACCGGCATATGGCATAGTATCTGCTGTTAGCCAGTCTTTATTTATAGTGGATAGGCCATCTTCCTCGGCCTCATAGAACTCGATAACCTTATTGTCTTCGTCTGATACTGCTGACTTTATACAGGTAATCCTAGTGTCATACAAGAAGTTGTTAACTAGCTGGCCGTAGATTCTAGGAGCAGCCTCTACAGCAATCACCCTATCAAATCCCTTATTAAGTCCAGCTATCGTAGCATCCCCACGATTAGCACCGATATCGAATAGCAGCATTTTAGTTACACCTCATACCTAAGAGCTTCAATAATAAGATCCTCTACCACTACCTTTGGGGTTCTTAAAACAAAGGCGGCATTATCCTGGAACCCAAAGCTAATAAGAAGATCGCCGTTATGTACGGCCGCCCCCACACAGAATTCGATCCTAGCATCCAAGAAGGAGAATGGATTAGATAACCCTACAAAGTTTAGCTGGTCATCAAACATAGCCAATCTATGCCTATAGATGCCGTCCTTTTGTTGTAGGTAGTTTTTGAATAGGTTTACTTCATGGGTAATAGCGATGTACATGCTTCCCCACTTAATAAGCTGAGAGCTTCCCCTTTGATCCGCTGGAGCTGGAGGAGTGCTCTTTACCGCAACTTGTTCAATTAGGGGCTCGTTAGGATCAGCCTTTACTATTTCAGTAGGCATAGTCCACTTAATAAAGTTAAATGGCTTATCTAAGATTGGGTACCAATTCTTTTCACAGTAGGAGTCGTTAGCTTCTGGAGCAGGTATTCTAACTCTCTTTGTTTCTTTAGCTGTCCAGTCTTTTTTGTTTAGATCTAAATGGGTATACTCCATACGACCTTCGCCATGAGTAGTTGTATCCCTACGTACTCCTATGAGGTAGTACTCACCTTCCCACTGAACTAGGCGGCAATCTTCTAGTCCAACAAACTCCCAGATAGGTTCATGGAGGCTGAGCATCTCTACCCTAGTAAAGTCTGTCATCTCTAGATTAGAGTTTAACCTGCACAGGTAGTTTTCAGTAACAAGTCGCATGTCCTTTTCAGGATGCAGATAAGATAGCGGTCCCCACCTAGACGGAAACTTTTGCTGGTTCTCTGAGTGGTATAGCGTGTAGTTAACATGGCGTAGATTTACAAGAATGTCGCCATCATTGTCTATGAATATAGACGGGTTCATTAAACCTGTGCCTGAGGTCAGCCCATTTTCTATGACTAGTGGGGCCAGTTTACCGCCGTACTTTACGGCCTTTTCTACTAAGTTCATTTGCCCAGTTTAGCATACTCTAGAGGTGTGATAAACTTTTCATATGAAAATTGAGGACCTAGTTATAGAGCTATCTAATGACCCGTTTAATGCCAGGAAGAACTTCAACGCTGCATTAGAGTATGAGCGCATTAATCAGACCGCTTCCGCAGTATCGTTCTATCTAAGGGCAGCTGAGTATGGCGGAGAATCTGATGCTGAGGTTATCTACACCTCTCTATTAAAGATGGCTAGATGTTTTAATGATCAGAATGGCAGGGAGCATAGCGTAACTAACGCTCTGCTACAGGCGGTGGCGTTCTGGCCAGAACGTCCAGAGGCTTACTTTAAGATGTCCCAATACTTTGAAAGAGCTTCTCAATGGCAGGAGTCCTATAGCTGGGCCTGTATGGGATTGTCTGCTAATGACAGGAAGGGCACTCATCTACCGGCTTTGCCAGCAGATGTGGAATATCCCGGCCCCTATGGTCTTCTATTTGAAAAGGCTGTCTCTGGTTGGTGGGTAGGTCGCCCAGAGGAGAGTAAGTATCTATTCCGTCACTTATTAAATGAATATGAGATGTCAGACGACTACGTTCAAGCATGTCTCAATAATATAAAGAACTTGGGGTAAATATGTTTCCTAATTGGTTTGAAGGCCAACGCCATTACTTTGAGCGTAATGTGCCAAATGTTCCTCTCCGTGCTTTGCAGATTGGCACCTACACAGGTGATGCTACCGAGTGGTTATTGCGTAATAAAGAAGTAGAGTACATAGATGATGTGGATACGTGGGAGGGTAGTCATGAAGAGGCTCATACATCTATAGATTTTAAATCTGTGGAGGAGTACTACGACTCCAGGTTTAAGCATCTACCTAATGTCTATAAGTACAAGATGACCAGTGATTACTTCTTTCAACATGTCCCTACTTGTAGGTATAACTTTATTTATATTGATGGGGATCACACTGCTCTTCAAACCGCGCTAGATGCACTTAACGCGTTTAAGAGTTTAGAAACTGGCGGGGTCATGGCCTTTGATGATTTTCTGTGGCACATGGATAATCCAGCCTACGCTATTGAGGACACCCCTGTACATGGGGTAGAAGCTGCCCTTAAAGTATTTGGTAGCAGAGTTGAGATTATTGAGAGCGGTTATCAGTTATGGATTAGAAAGTGCTAAATGCTACTTACAAAATCCTGCATGTAGATCTAGGAAATTACCAGAGGAATTATTGCGCTAAGCAGATGGATAGCATCCTATCTAGAAGCTATACCAAACTTAACTCTGAAACCGTATACCTACGCACCTTTGCTGAGATGGATGAGTTTTTAAAGAAGACCCCCGCTCTTAAAGTAGAGCGCAGAGAACCCATGGTAGAGGGAGGTGGACCGTTCCCGCCAAATTCCGGTCTAGTAGGTATTTGGGCTAGTAACTATGTGGCTTACAAATCTTTCTTAGAGACAGATAAAGACATTCTTTTTATCTTTGAGGATGACGCCCTTATTAGCCCTAACTTTTCTTATATAGTAGAGCAACAAGTAGCTAAACTCCCAGAAGGTTGGGATGTATTTCCTATCTTTGTTCCAAGTGATTGTCTAGGTTGGTATAACTCAGATTACGATATCCCAGGCAATGATGACATATGCAGAACCTATCAAGACTGGTCTTGCGCTAGCTATGCGATCAGCAGAGCTGGGGCTAAGAAAGCAGTGGATGATGTTGAAGCCCACGGCATAACTGAGCCTATAGATTGGTACTTATTTAATGCTGGGTTCCACGGTCGTACCCGCCATGTTTACTTTAATACGTATTCAGTAAAGCCCAATGTGTATAGACCGGTGTGGTTAGCTCCAGTAGCTTCTGTTAGCTCTATTCCAGAGACTACTGAACTGGCTTAATTACTCGACAACCTCTGAGTCTGTGAGAACATAGTCCGCATTACCGCATTGATTGCAAACGGTTATGTATTGGGGTTCATCTTCTCCGCGTTGCTCAATATAAGTGTGTCCGCAACAAGCAGACGTATATATATATTTTGTAGTCATTTATTATTCTCCTATATTTTAGTAGTAAAGAAGGATGCAGCCACCGCCGCCGTTTCCACCTGTTCCGCTAAGAGAAGAACCGCCTCCTCCTCCACCGCCTCCTGAACCACCATTGCCTCCTGTGGAACCTGAACCCGCGCTACCTGTTGCTAAAACTCCACCACCACCTCCGCCAAGAGTTCCGCTACCTGCGGCTCCTGAAAATAGTCCAGAGCCCCCAGTTCCTCCTGTGGCTGCGCCCCATCCACCGCCACCGCCTACAAAACTTCCGCTTCCTCCTGTGCCGCCTGTTCCACTGCTTGTTCCACTTGCTCCGCCTCCGCCACCTGAAACTCCTGTGCCGCCTGTGCCACCGTTTCCTGTTCCGGTACCTGAACCTCCACCACCGCCCCCATAGCCAGTTCCACCAGTTCCACTAGGGTTTGTTCCAGCAGTACCACCAGGAGTCGCAAAGAAACCTGCCGCTCCTGCAGCACCAGCACCTGCTCCGCTTCCGCCTCCGCCACCACCGCCAAAAGTTCCAATTATGCCTGTTGATGCCGTAACACCTCCGCCTCCACCAGCGAATAAACCTCCGCAAAGCGTTATTCCTCCAGTAGCACCTGTCGTCGAACCTCCTGCTCCTCCAGCACCAATTGTGCAAGGAGTGGATGTTGAAACTTTAACCCAACCAATAGTGACTCCACCGCCTCCACCTCCACCAGATGCTGAAGCGCTTCCCCCGCCACCACCAACTAATACTGCGTAAACCCAGTTAATACCTGAAGGAATTGTGATAGAAGTTCCAGAAGTGATAGTTTGTTGAAGAGTTAAGTCTCTTGGAGCGACTGTACTTCCAGCGGCTGGTAAGGTTGAGATACCCATTAGAGTGTTACTCCTGTGATATGGAAGTTAATAGTTGTGGCTGACGCACCACCAGTAATTGTTTTAGCAGTACCAGTAGAGACAACTGTCTGTTTTAAATCAATAAACACTGTTGTGTTTGCAGCAATAGTAGTAGTTGTAAATAAAGAAGTTCCATCTAAACCAATTGTATAAGTACCAGCAGATGCAGCGGTGTTCGTTACGGCGATATTGGTAACAATGAATGTACCTGTTGCTGGGCCTGTGTAAAGAGTGGTTGAGGTTGTAGTAGTCGCGGCTCCGCGAAATAGCGTTAAAGGTGTAACTGCCATTAGTTATTTACTCCCATAATGTCTAGTAAGCGAATATCGTCGCCCCAACGAAGCCCGTCGGTTTGAGTTGTATCAGGAATAATAGTTTGATACGCCACACCGATTGCTTGGTTAGTCACCGTACCGCTTGCTGTTGCAACGATAATATCACCTTTAGCAGTTACGATTGAGGTGTACGAAGTTCCTTGTGTTCCCTGTGTGCCTTGGGTACCTTGTGTACCTAAACCTTGTGTACCTTGGGTTCCTTGGGTTCCTTGGGTACCTTGGGTACCTTGGGTACCTTGGGTACCTTGAGTACCTTGTGATCCTTGAGTTCCTTGAGTTCCTTGTGATCCAGTAGCACCATAGGTTCCTTGAGAACCTTGTGAACCTAATGTTCCTTGAGATCCTGTGGTGCCTTGGGCACCTTGTGTACCTAAACCTTGTGTACCTTGGGTACCTTGGGTACCTTGGGTACCTTGAGTACCTTGTGATCCTTGGGTGCCCTGAGTTCCCTGGGTTCCTTGGCTACCTGTAATAGCTTGACCTTGGGTACCTTGCGTACCTTGTGGACCAAAAGTTGTAGATGTGTTATCCCAGGCAGTGCCGTTCCATATCCAAGTAGTAGAGCCATAGGTATATGTTTGGTTTAAAGTAGGGAGGGCTGGAAAACTTACTGTCATAATTTAGCTTCCTTATACTTCTCTGATTCGCTCTTTATAAAATCTATAAGCTGTCCACGCTTACCATTATGATCAAACTCGATAAGAGGGTCTACCCAGATATCTATTCCTGCTTCAGCAACCCTACGGCAGAATACAAAGTCTTCTCCCCAAAACTCTCCATCATGTATCTCTGTATTAAACAGCAGATGTGCGCCCTCATCTTTTTTATCTTCACGCTTTGGTTCATAGTATAAATGTGAGAACTTATCTCTAAGTTTTGCTACGCATTCCCTACTAATCAGTATAAATCCTGCTGGAATATACTTTGCCTTTATAAGGTGTTCCTTAAATATGAGCTTAGTATATTCTGTTAAGTCCGGAATAAAATAGTAAGTGTCTTCCATTCTAGCTGGATATACTCCAGCAACAAAGTCTAAATCCTGAGCAAGCATAGCGCTAACAGCCTGTACCGGCCATCCTAAGTCCGCATCGATACATAGAAGATGGGTGCAGTCAGATCTCCAGAACTCTTCAATAATCCTGTTTCTATCAGCCACCAATAAAGCTCCACCACGTAATAGTCTGGTGCTCAACTGTATACCTAGCTCGGCAAGATGTAGGGCGGTATCAGACAAGGCCAAAGCAAACTGAATGTTTACCTGCCCACTGTATGCGGGTGTAGCAATCATTAGGTGCTTTTTGTTTGTACTCTCCATTGACATATAATATCACGTCTTTATGTACAGCTGGTTAGGGATAGGTCCGCCATACATTAGTGCTCCTCCTGGAAGTGCCTTAGGTACGATGAAGGATCCGGCTGTGCTGTAAGAGTACAGAGGGGCGTAGTTAATGGTGGAGGTGGCTCCAGCGATGTAGTTGTTATTTCCGTAGATCAAGGCAGTAACAGAGGCAGCTGTAGTAAATGGGAAGGTATACCAGCTGATTCCGTCTGTAGAAGTAAGTCCGATTCCACCCACTCCTCCAGCATAGAACTGAGAGTTTGCAAATGTTGCAGACAGCAAAGAAGAGGCTGTTGGGGAAGTTCTAGCTGTCCATGCAGCTCCGTTAGTAGAGGTGGCGATAGCTCCACCGTTTCCTACTGCTACATACAGGTTGTTACCGTAGGCAAGTGCAAGATAGCTGGTGGTTGTTGGGAGAGTTCCAGCGGTCCAAGTAGTTCCGTCTGTAGAGTATGCTGCAACTCCACCGTTTCCTACTGCAACGTAACCTGTGAAGCCTGTCGCTGTTCCATATACCAAAGCTCGGTAAGTAGAGGTTGTTGCAGGCATTGTACGAAGAGTCCAGGTTAATCCGTTAGTTGATGTTCCAGCATAACCTGTAGCACCAACTCCTACGAATACTGCGCCATAAGCTAGTGCGTAAACAGTAGAAGCTGAGCCCGCTGTAGTTGTTGTCCAAGCAGCGCCATTTGTAGAGTAAGCAACTACTCCACCAGCACCTGCTGCAACCCAAGGGTTAGTAGCTCCAGCGCCGTATGCAAGAGCATAGGCAGTAGAGGATGGTGAGTAAGATGTCTTAGTCCAAGCGATACCGTTTGTAGAGTAAACAAATGAAAGGTTAGGGTTAGAGTCAACACCAGTTCCTACATACTGGTTTGTCTGACCGCTTGCGTAGACCAAGGCGTTTACAGTAGCACCGCCCGAGGTTGTGGTAGTCCAGTTGTATGTAGCATCAGAGATTAAACCAATAGCAGCATAAAGCGCTGGGTATGAGGATTGAGCGTAAGCAGTTCCGTCAACTTTTAGATAACCAGAAGGTGTTGTAGTAGATGGGAACGGAACAATGGCACCAGATGGTACAGATACTCCTGAGCCTGAAGGTCCCTGAGTACCTTGAGTTCCCTGTGAGCTTCCAGCAAGACCTTGAGTTCCCTGGGTTCCTTGGCTACCTGTTATAGCTTGACCTTGGGTGCCTTGCGTACCCTGGGTACCTTGAGTACCTTGGGTGCCCTGCGTACCTTGAGGGCCTACATATCCAGATGTACGAGTATCAACCCATTGTCCGGTAGTTCCATCGTGAATCCATGTGTACTCGTGACCGTTATCGGTGTTAAACCAGCGGTCACCGAATTGTGGAGAAGAAGGAGGTGTAGCAGTAGGTGCCTCAGTCCATAGCCCACTTCCTGTAGTACCTTGAGAACCTTGAGTTCCTTGAGAACCTTGTGTTCCCTGTGAACCTTGAGTACCTGTAGATCCAATAGTGCCTTGGGTACCTTGGGTACCTTGA
>Ga0007854_10000420_pt1 | contig 27631 bp, 21 predicted proteins | sample CryBogCBH12Aug08_FD_60382 | JGI IMG/M metagenome (GOLD analysis project Ga0007854, IMG submission 60382) | Freshwater microbial communities from Crystal Bog, Wisconsin, USA - CBH12Aug08 | ecosystem: Environmental > Aquatic > Freshwater > Lake | place: Crystal Bog, Wisconsin, USA | collected... | reverse complement strand
CACCCGTCGCATTGATGTTCAGATTTCCACTGCCGGTGATGGCGCCGCTCAGACGCTGATTGCTGGGAGTGATTACGGTGGCGGCGGCGGCGATGACGACCGGATTGGGGTAGGTGGCCGGGCCGCCCGTCGCGACGAGCGAAACCGCGCCGCCGTTTAATATGAGTGTGCCGGAGCCGAGAGCCGTGGTGTTGGTCAGGATCAACGTGCCGTCATTCAATGTCGCGCCGCCCGTGAAGCTGTTCCCGGTGAACAAGGTCAGGCTGCCAGTGCCGGATTTGGACAAGTTCATCGCGCCGCTCATTGAGCCGCTGCCGGCGATATAATAATTTTGCGAGGAGTCGAAGGTGAATGATCCGGGCGTGACCGTGGCGGACAAATTGATGGCCGGTGAATTGGAGCCGCTGTCGTCAAACGACACGGCATCGCCACTCTTGAAGGCGGCCAGCCCGGAGCCGTTGAACCAGTTGGAGACCGTGGTGTTCCAGACATTGGCCGTGCCGTCGCCGCGCCAGGTCAGGTTGGAGGGTAAGGCGGCGGTGGCGATTGTGACGCCGATGATCGCGCCGTTGAACTGCGTCGCGCTCGCGGGCGGAGCAATCGGAGTTACGCAGATTGTGACCGTGACGCCCAAGCTCAAGCCGCTGTCGGTGACGGTGAAATTAAAAGTGCCGAGGCCGGCGAAATTCGCCGTGGGAACGAAATGTGCGTTGGTGCTGTTGAGCAGGCTGACCGTGCCGTTCGTGGCATTGGCCAGGGCGAACGTCGCCCCGGCGGAGAAGCCGCTGGTGAACCGGGTCAGGTTGATGTCCACTGGCGTGTTGGTTTGCGTGACGGCGTGCGGCGCGGCGAGGAAGTTCAGATAATTTTCCAGCAGCGTGTAGCCGGTGATGGCGTTCGTCAGCGGATAAGAAATGTTCGTGCTCAAATTATTTGCGAGCTTCCAATAATCCGCGATGCCGTCGCCGCTGAAATTCGCCGGAGCCGTGCCGCCGGTGGTGATGCCGTAACCGCTGTTGCCCAGGCCGGTCTGCGACTGGCTGGTGTAAAGCCCGCCGCCGGGGCCGGACGTGCCGGCGCCTGTTCCGGATGTGCCGCTGCCGAGCGTCTGAATCTGGCTGACGACGAGCGTGTCCACATCGTCGCGCGGAAATGCGCCGGCGGTGGAAAGGTCGTAACGGTATGCCAAGTCCGGCGTCATCGTCGGGATGATGGTCGTCCACGAGGACCACGGCGAAGTCAGCACCGTGCCGGTGCCCTGATACCAATACGGCGTGGTGGCGCTGCCATTCAGCGCGCCGTTTTTGTCCGAGTCATACAGGTTGCCCGCATAATAGATGCTCTGGTTTTTATCCACCTGATACCACGGGAAATCGCCGCCGCTCGCCGGGCCGGCCACGAAATAATTGTTCACGATGTCGTGCTTGAACCGGGTGCTGGTGTGCGTAGTGTAGCCGGCGGCATTGTTGTATTCAAGGTTGTTGATGAAGACCGTGTTGATCTTCGCCAGCGGATTGCGGTTGTGCGAATTGGCAAAGATGTTGTAGGCCCACGAATAAAACGCGCCGGTGTTTTCCGTGTGCGCGCCGAACTGCTGGCCGATCGGGTTGGCGTCAATGCAGTGTTGCAGGGAAATGTTGTTGGCCGTCACGGCGTCAATGTTGTTCCACGGGCCGAACTCGAGGGAGCAATGGTCGAGAATAACATTCGTCGCCTGATAAAGACTCAGGCAATCATCGCCGGTGCTGGCCGTGGCGCTGCCGGGGCGGATGCGGACATAGCGGCAAATGATGTTGTTGCGGCTGGCGAAGGCAACTTCCCCGGCATCAAAACAAATACCGCCCGGCGCGGTCTGGCCGGCGATGGTGATATTGCCCTGCACGGACACTGCCGACGCCAGCGTGACGTGACCGCCGACATCAAACACCACCGTGCGCCCGCTGTGGCTCACCGCATCCCGAAATGAACCGGTGCCGCTGTCCGCCAGCGTGGTGACGTGATACACCGTGCCGTTGCGCCCGCCGGCAGCGTAAGCGCCAAAACCAAGGGCGCCGGGAAAAGCGATGGTTTGAGCCAAAGCCGCCGGGACGGCCACCAGCAGGGCGAGAAAAAGTCCGGCGGAAAGGCGCAGCGCTAGAAGGTGAAATGCAACGGGTGGCATCATGGCAATCTAATCCAAACCGCCGGCGGCAGCCATCCACTATTCTGGTTACTTTCCGCCGGCAAAGAAAAACGCGCCGCGAAAAAAATTCACGGCGCGTTCGAGAATTTCCTGAAAGATTTCAGTGGCAGCCGCAGCCGCCATGACCGCCACCCTCGTGGCTATGGCCGTGATCGTGACCGTGACCGCCGCCGCAACAGCCGCCGCCGTTCAAATCGTCCGCTGTCGGGATGCGGCCAAGCTCAATGGTCTTGCCGACGTGCTTCTGGACGAGGTGCTGAAGTTCGTGCATTTCTTCCTGCGCATCGAGGAAGCCGCTGGCGACGGGATTTTTCAGCAGGGCATCGCGGTCTTTTTCAAAGGCGGAGATTTCCGCCGGTTCCAGCGTCTGACCGGCGTGTTGTTTTTCCTGGAGCGCCTGCCCCTTGCTCATCAGGCCTTCATACGCGCCGCGCGCGGTGGCGTCGGCGAGAAAAGTGTCAATGCGCTGCTTGATGCCACCGGTCTGGATGTGTTCGATGATGGCTTCGCAGAGTTCGCGCGTTTTGGTTTCAACTTGGTTGGACATAAATATTTTGGCCGCGAAATAAACCATATCTGCCGGCAAAAAGCAAATGCCAAAGCTGAACCAACAAATCACCGAACCAATGCAACTATCACATAATCCGCGCCGGCAAAGACGCCGGCCAGAGTGGCCTTTTGGCGGGTCAGAGCAGGACTTTGGGGAAACTGATTTGCGCTGGAAGAAATTTACCCCGCACAAATATGCGGTCAAATTATTTCCTAGCCGCTTGTGTGGGCGGACGGACGGCGATATAGTTTTTCCCATGAACTCCTCCCTGCTCCGTTCTTTCAGGATTCTTGCGCTCATGGTTTTTGCGGTTCTTTCCGGCCTGCCGGCGCGAGCGGCGATTTTGTGGAACCTGCCAGGCCCCGTGACCGTGCACGAAAACGGCGCGGGCGCGGACATCCTCGGCGGCGCGGTGAAGCGCACGCACAAGGACAGCGGCGCGCTGTATTTCAAGTTCCGCGTGAACCCGGTTTCGGATGTGAGCAAGGAGGAATATTACGCGGGCTTCCAGCTTTTTGAAGATGACACGGAACGGCTCGGCGTGGGCAATTCGCAAAAGGCCTGGGCTTACAGCGCGTTCAACACGGAGGAGACGGGCGAATACAACAAGGTCTTCGGCGATTACGATCTACGCTCGGCCAATCCGGAATCCTACGAGCCGGGGAAATTCCTCGCCTACGAACTGCCGCGCCAGGGCATCGTGCGCACCATTGTCTTCAAGGTGCAATTCGTCCCCGGCGGCGACGACCTGGTGACGGTGTGGATGGATCCCGACCTGACGCCGGGCATGACGGAGGACAGCCAGTTGACCTTGCTGACGACGCAGTTCCGCGCGAAGGCGACGTTCAACCAAATCCGTCTGCGCCACGGCGGCGGCGGCGAAGGCTGGATTTTCAGCGACATGGCGGTAGCGACCTCATTCGAGGATTTCATCGTTCGCCCGGTGTGGGAACAGGGCTGGTTCCTGACCGGCGTGGCGATGTTTTTGCTCATCGTCGTGGCGACGACCGTGCGCGTGGTGGAGCGGAGAAAATTCAAGCTGCAACTGCAGCGCGCCGAGCAGCAGCACGCGCTGGAACGCGAACGCGGCCGCATCGCGATGGATTTGCATGACGAACTCGGCTCGTCGCTGACGCAAATTTCTTTGCTGGGAGGATTGCTGCGCGCGGAAAAGGACAATGCCACGCAGGTAGAGATTCACGCCGCCAAGCTGGCGGAAGCGGCGGACAAGTCCGTTCGCGCCCTCGAAGAAATCGTCTGGGCAGTGCGGCCCGGCAGCGACACGCTGCAAAGCCTCGTGGACTACATCGCGCATTTTGCGGATGAGCTGTTCGCGGAAAACACCATCCGCTGCCGGCAGGATTTGCCGTCGGATTTGCCGGCGTGCGCGCTGCCGCCGGATGTGCGGCATAATATCTTTCTCATCGTGAAGGAATCGCTGACCAACGTGCTGAAGCACGCCGGCGGCAGCGTGGTTCATGTGCAGGTGAAGGTGGAGGAAGGGAAATTAAAAATCGTCATCGCGGACGACGGCAAGGGTTTTGACCTGACCGCCACCAAGCCCAACGGCGGGCACAGCGGTTTGGAAAACATCCGGCAGCGCGCGGCAGCGCTGGGCGGTGAACTGAAAGTCACCAGCGAGCCAGGCAAAGGCGCACGCGTCGAACTCATCGTGGCCCTACCCGCCTGAACGAAAGAATTCACGCCATGCAAATTAAAATCGCCATCGTGGAGGACGACGCCGGCATTCGCGGCAGTTTGTCGGCGCTCATCAAGCGCGCGCCGGGGTTCAAGCTCGTGGGCGAATTTCCCAGCGGCGAAATCGCCGTGAAAGAAATGCCGAAGCTGCTGCCGGACGTGGTGCTGATGGACATCAACCTGCCCGGCATGAAAGGTTATGAATGTGTGCGCCAGCTCAAGGCGGCGCACCCGGCGGTGCAATTTCTAATGCTGACGGTGTATGAGGACAGCGAGTCGCTGTTCAATTCCCTGCGCGCCGGCGCGAGCGGCTACCTGCTCAAGCGCACGGCATCGGCGCGGTTGTTGGAAGCGATCCGCGATGTGTTTGAAGGCGGCTCGCCGATGTCGCCGCAATTGGCGCGGCGCGTGGTGCAGTTTTTTTCCCGGCCGGCCACGCAGGATTCCGGGCTGGCGAAACTGACGCCGGCGGAACGGGAGTTTCTCGACCAGCTCGCGCACGGCTACGCCTACAAGGAGATCGCCGACCGCATGAGCATCAGCATTGACACGGTGCGCAGCTATGTGCGGACGGTGTATGAGAAGCTGCACGTGCATTCGCGCACGGAGGCGGTGGTGAAATACCTGCGCGGCTGACCGCACAAAGATGCGATGGCGACAAGGGAAAGGCGTGTTATGTTGATTGAGCAATCCGTAAAAAACCAGCGCCAACTGTTGCCATCATCCCTATGAACCAAAGCCTGAATAAATTTTCCGCCTTCACCGCCCTGCTCGCCGCCAGCCTGCTGGTGTCCGCCCTCCCGGCGGGCGCGACCAATTACGCCGGCAACGGCGACACCAGCTCCGGTTTCCATGGAGCGGTGGCCAACGGCGTGTTGAGCGTGACGGATGACCACACGAACATCACGGTGAACCTGCAACGCGGCAGTTCGGGAAATCTGGACGATCTGCTGGTGATCTACATTGACACCGGCGCCAGCGGATTGACGAACACAGCGGGACTTACGGACACCGGTGGCGGCACCGGTGACGAGCAAAGGGCCATTTCGGGTTTTGACGGCAGCAACCGCAGCCTGCTGGTGTTCACGAATGGATTCCGCCCCAGCTACGCCATCGCCATCAAGTCGGATTACATGGATGTGTGGAGTTGGGCCAACCCGGCGAGTTTCAGCTTTTTAGCCGGCGGTCCCGAGGGAGGGAACAGCAGCGCTAATTTCAATCTGACTTTCAATTGCGCCACGCTCGGTCTGACAGCGAACGTGCCGACGACCATCAGGATTTTCGGCACCTACGTTTCCAACACCGGCTATCGTTCCACCGAAGCCATCGCGGGCAACATCGTGGCCAGCTCGTTCGGTGCCGGCTGGCATCCGTTCACGAACACGGCGTATGGCACCTACACGTTCGCGCCGGCGGCGGTGCCGACGTATGCGGTGAAGTTCAGCGTGGACATGGCGGGGCAGACCAACGCCGGCACATTTGTTCCGGGCACGGATTTGGTCTATTGCGGCGGCTCGTTTCAGACAAATCCGTTTGCCTTCAATGATTTTTCGCTGGTGCGCAGCAACAACAGCACCATCTACACGAACACCTATCCGGATGCGGACGTGACGAACACGGTGGAAACTTACAAGTTCAAATTCCACAGCGTCGCGAACAACACGGACAGCTATGACGCGGATCCGAACCGCACGTTCATTTTGAAACCCGGCGGTCAGGTGTTACCGCTGATTTATTTCAACAATGTTCCCAACAGCCCGAGCGCGACCACGAACTACATCACCTTCCAGATTGACATGGGGCCGCAGATTTACCTCGGCCATTTCAACCCCGGCGGCGGCGACAAAATTGAATTGTCCGGCGGATTCCAATCGCCACAATTTGCCGGTGGCCTCATCCTGACCAACAACCCGACGGCGCCCAATACCAATATTTACACGATTGCTTTTGCGGATCACAATTATCCCGGCACCCAATATCTCCCGCCGCAAAACGGCTACAAATATGTCATCGTGACGACTAGTAGCACTAACTTTGAATCCGGGGTCAATCGGAGCCTGGTCACCGTCACCAATTCCAGCACGCTGCCACTCGCGTATTACAACGGCGTCAGCACTTACGCTTCCAACGCCATCACTTTCTCGGTGGATATGACGGTGCCCATCGGGACCGGCTTGCTCCACCCCGGCAGCGACACGGTGGGCTGCGCCGGCACCTTCATGACCAACCAATGGGCGGTCGGCAACGTCAACAGCTTCCTCCTGACCAACAACCCGACGGCGGTTAAGTCGAATATTTACAGCGGCACCTACATTGACCGCAACGCCCCCGGCTCGATTGAATATTATAAGTTTGTCGTCAACGCCAGCGGCGGCGGCACGACGTATGAATCGCCCAGCAGCACCGGCGGCGGCGACCGCATCTTCCTGCTCGGCAACAGCGCGGCGACCAATCCACTGGTGTTTTGGAGCGATGCAAATCCGAATCAAGTCTTGCTGCTGACCAACACCGTCACCTTCACCGTGAACATGGACGGCGCGGTGGACGTGTATGGCGTGCCCTTCAACGCGGGCAGCGACTCGGTGGTCATCAATGGCGATTTTGCCACGCCGAGCTGGAACTACTATTCCGGCGGCAACCCGCCCTACTTTTGGACCGATCCGAATTTTTACATTTCTGGTGTTCAAAGTGACTACGGTCCGGGAAGCTCATACGGCCAAAATTACATCATGCAAGACTCTGGCGACGGAGTCCACTTCACCGGTGTTTTCACGGTTCCGCCGGGAAACAACCGCCGCGTCACTTACCGCTACGGCATTCATCACAACGCCAGTTCGACTACTTTTGATGCGGATAACGAGGTCAATCCCACCAACCAGATTAACCACGTCCGCTACATCCGCAGCGGCGCCGCCCAGACCAGTTACAATTTCCCCACCGACATCTTTGGTCAGCAACTGATCAATTCCACCGCCGCCCAGGAACAAGCGTTTGGTAACTTGGCCATCGGCCAACCCGCCAGCGGGCATCTGCCCATCAGTTGGCTGGGCTTGCCAGGCGTCCAACTGCAAACTATCACCAATTTGATGAGCACCAATTGGGTCAATGTCGGTTCCACCGACGGCTTGAACGCCACCAATTGGCCGACCGGCAGCGGCACCCGGTATTTCCGGCTCATCCAGCCGTAGTCACCAAGGGAAAGGGTTAAAATGAAAGCCACCAACAAAAAAATCCAGGCAGCCAAAACCAAGACCGGGTTTACGCTCATCGAATTGCTGGTGGTCATTGCCATCATCGCCATTCTCGCAGCGATGCTGTTGCCCGCCTTGGCGGCTGCGAAGAAAAAAGCCCAGGCCATCGCGTGCATGAGCAATTACAAACAGCTCACGCTGGCCTGGCATATGTATGCCAACGACAACAACGACAATCTGGCCTACAATTCGGACAAAAACACCAGCACCGCGCAAAGCAGCTGGGTCGCGAGTTCGACCGCATGGACCTTGGATTGGACCTTGAAAGCCTACAACACCAACATCCAGTTTATCGTCAACAGTCAGGTCGCGTCCTTGGGTGATTACGTTTCAAAATCTTATACTATCTATCGTTGTCCCTCGGACAGTTACTTGAGCCAGGCCCAGCGCGGAGCCGGGTGGAACAACCGAAACCGTAGCTGTGCGATGAATGGAGCCATAGGCGGCGGCAATAAATTTTGCACGGGTCAACCGTGGTTTTGCAACGTAAAAAAATCATCTGATTTTCGTTCGCCATCTCCAACCGATTCCTGGCTCTTTACCGATGAACATCCTGATTTCATTGATGACGGCGCTTTCTTTTTTGATCCGACTTACTCTGGTGGTGGCGGCTCTTTCATGGAAATGCCCGGCAGCAACCACGGCGGGGCCAGCGGCGTGGCCTTTGCCGACGGTCATTGTGAAATGTATAAGATGCGCATGGGGGTGTTTCCTGTTACCTATGTTCCGTCATCGCAAACTTACCCAAATGGCTATCCCGTGGCGGCCAATTCGCCGGGCAGCGCCGACCTGCTCTGGTTCGCCCAACGCACGCCGAGAAACTAAATCCTCCTTGATTGCATGGGCAACTACGGCTTGTTAATTTCCCGCGCCGCATCTTCGTGCGGTTGCGGACAGCAGGAATAAAAGGGTATTAAAAAATCATGAACCAAATCCTCCGGTCAACCATCTTCGCCGCGTCCATCGCCGGCCTGTTTTCTTTTCACGCCGCCGCCGACACGGATTATGCCCGCGTCGCCGCCCGCCCGTCGCCCGACTGGCTGCGCACCGGCACCATCTACGAAATTTTTCCGCGCGACTTCTCGCCCGCCGGCAATCTCGCCGCCATCACCGCGCGATTGGACGAATTAAAAAATCTCGGCGTCACCGTGCTGTGGACGATGCCCATCCATCCCATCGGCGAAAAATTTCGCAAGGGTGATTTTGGCAGTCCGTATTCCATCCGTGATTATTACGCCATTGATCCGAACTACGGCACGCTCGCTGATTTCAAAGCGCTCGTCGCCGGTGCGCACCAGCGCGGCATGAAAGTCATCATGGATTTGGTCGCCAACCACACCGCGTGGGACAGCGTGATGATGACGAACAAAAACTTTTACAAACAAGACGCCGCCGGCAAAGTCATCCCGCCCGTGCCTTCGTGGACGGATGTCGCCGGCCTCAACTACGCCAATCCCGAACTGCGCCAATACATGATTGCCATGTTGAAATATTGGATCACCGAGGCCGATGTGGACGGTTTCCGCTGCGACGTGGCCGGCATGGTGCCGACGGATTTTTGGGAACAGGCACGCGCCGAATTGTCGAAGGTCAAACCGGACATCATGATGCTCGCCGAGGAAGCCAGCAAACCGGAGTTTCTCACCAACGCCTTTGACCTTGATTATTCCTGGCCGCTGCTGTGGACGATGAACGACGTGCTGGTGCATAGCGCACCCGCATTCAAAATTCGCGAATCATGGGAAGACACCAGCCGCCGTTCGCCGCGCGGCGCGTTGCACATGAGAATTTCCGACGACCACGACGAATCCCGCGCCATCGCCCGCTACGGCTGGAACGGCGCGCTCGCCGCGTCTGCGCTGATGTTCACGCTCGACGGCGTGCCGATGCTCTACAACGGCATGGAAGTCGGCGACGCCACCGAGTCCGGCGACCCGGCGCTCTTCGACAAGCTGAACATCTGCTGGAACGCCAAGGAACGCCCGCCGCTCCGCAGCATTTACCACGACTTCATCCAGCTCCGCAAACGATACGCCGCGCTCCGCACCGCGAACGTGAACTGGTTGCACAATTCCGACGAGAACAAGTTCGTCACGTTCACCCGCACCGACAACCAAGATGAATTTCTCGTCATCATCAATTTTTCCAACCGCCAGATCATCGGCAAGGTGGAGTTGAAAGACTCCGCCGGATTTACGCCCGTGAAAATCTCCGGCTACGATTATTCGGACAACAGCGCGCTGCCGACGTTTCATTTGAACGGCTACGAATGGCGCATCTACCATCGCGCCACGCCAGCAGCGGGAAAATAATTTTTCTTTCCGCCGAAACGCCGTCTGCGAATCTAAAGCATCCCCATCATGCAAAAACCACGTTTAAGTTTCTGGCAGATTTGGAACATGAGCTTCGGCTTCCTCGGCATCCAGTTCGGCTGGGGTTTGCAGATGGCGAACATGAGCTCCATCTACGGCTACCTCGGCGCGGATCCGGACAAGCTCGCGTTTCTCTGGCTCGCCGCGCCTGTCACCGGCGTGCTCATCCAGCCGCTCATCGGCCAGACCAGCGACCGGATGTGGACGCGCCTCGGCCGGCGGCGTCCGTTCATCCTCGGCGGTGCGCTGCTCGCGTCGCTCGCGCTGGTGCTGATGCCGAATTGTCCGTCCGTCTGGATGGCGGCGGGATTGCTCTGGATGCTTGACGGAACAATTAACGCCTCCATGCAACCGTTCCGCGCGCTGGTCGCCGATAATCTGCCGGAGGAACAAAACTCGCAGGGCTTCGCAATCCAGTCTTTGTTCATCGGCCTCGGCGGCACCATCGCCTCCGCGCTGCCGTGGATGATGACCAACTGGTTCGGCCTCGCCGCCGACGCGGGCGGCAACGGCCACATCCCGCAGTCCGTGAAATTTTCCTTCTACATCGGCGCGGTGGCATTCATAGTCACGGTGCTGTGGACAGTCTTCTCCACGAAGGAATATCCGCCGAGCGAGGCGGAATTAGCAGCGATGCGCGCGCGGAAATTCGACTGGACGCTCGGCCTCGGCGACATCTTTGCACTCGTGTTCAACCTACCCCGCCGGATGTGGGAACTCGGCCTAGTGCAATTCTTCACTTGGATTGGGATGTTCGCGATGTGGGTGTATTTCTCACCCGCCGTCGCCAAAAATATTTTCCACGCCCTGCCCGGTTCGCCGGAGATGGAGGCGTCCGGCGCGTGGTCCGGCTTTTGTTTCGCCGCTTACAACGCCGTGTGCTTCATCTTTTCCTTCGTGCTGCTGTGGGGCACGAAATACACCGGGCCGAAGCTGATGCACGTCCTCTGCCTCGCGGTCGGCGCGGTCGGCCTCGCGTCCGTGTCGCTGGCAACGGACAAGCATCACCTGCTCTTTGCGATGACCGCCGTGGGCGTCGCGTGGGCGAGCATTCTTTCGATGCCTTACGCCATGCTCGCGCCGTCGTTGCCCAAGGAAAAAGTCGGCGTGATGATGGGGATGTTCAACCTCTTCATCGTGCTACCGCAGATCGCGGCGTCCAGCCTGCTGGGCTTCATCCTGAAACATTTCCTGCACAACGAACCCGTCAACGCGCTCGTTCTCGGCGGCGCGAGCATGGGCTTCGCAGCGTTCCTCACGCTGGTGGTGGTAACCTTTAAGGACAATGGCGCGACCACGGTGAAAGTTGCCGGCGGCGGGCATTGACGCCGTTGGGCCGGCGTGAAATGAATTGATGGGACAACGCGCTGCGCCGCTCCCCCATTCATGCGCGGATGGAAACGCAAGACTTCATGGCCAGCCTACGGACCGGTGCTGTAACCAAAAAAATCATTTCAACGTCCAGCGGGTTGCCGATGGCTGTGATAATTGGATTGAAAATCGGGCGGAAGGTGGGAGATTATCCCTCCACAACACCATTGAGGACATCCATGAAATATAATTTGCGCCGCACCGCCGGTTTCGTGACGGCATTTTTACTGACATTCACCGGCGCTTTACACGCGCAGTCCATTGAAGCCAAGGCCGCCAGCAAGACCAACGGGTTTGCGCCAACGGCGTTGACGGGGCTGGCGGGTCATGTGACGGGAGCCATGCAGAGCAACCAGCCCGTCTCGCCATTCGGCATCAGCCTGAACGAATGCACGTTTGCAATCAGCTCCACCGACACGAACTTCGACCTGGCGGCGGGCAATTACACTTACACGCTGCTGGACAGCAACACTGCGCTGCTGGTGTGCAGCGGCATCTTGCCGGTGCCGAACGCCGGGCCGGTGTGGACGCAAGTCTTGGTGTTCACGAACAAGAGCACTTGCCTCTTCACGAACGCCAGCGACGGCAGCCTGGGCACGATCAGTTTTTCGCAGCCGGGTAATTTGATTCTGTCGTCCTCGGCCAGCCCGACGATTTTGCATTGGGGCGACAGCGCCGGCGTGCTAGCCATCCGCGGCCGGGCGTTCACGAATTATGCGAACTACGGCACGGTCGCGCAAAAAGCAATCAGTTGGGGCGCGTGCATCTTGGAACCGTTCAGCCCGATTGCGGCGGTGCTGACGCTGAATTATTCCGACCCGACGAATTCCGGGCGGACGGAGTTCACGGAGCTGACGTTTGCCACGACCAGCACGGGCACCTGGTTCACGGACGGCTTTGACGCAACCAACAGCCCGGACTTCACCGGCACGGGCGGTTTTCAGATTGTGGGTTTCACCAATCCGCCGTCCGGCTGGGCACCGATGAGCCTCGCGGGCAATACCTTCTCGGTCAACCAGAGCGGACACGCCTTCAAAATCTGCTTGAGCGCAGATGACTACACCGCGATGGACACGGAAACGAATGACGAGAACACTTATGTCAGTGATTACGCCTATCTCAAGCTTGGCACCAACACGGCTAAGATTTTTTCCCGCGTCGTCCAGCCGCCGGCTTACGCCGACCCGTCCAACCAGGTGGTGATTGACCTGCTATTCACCAACGGCTCCGCTGGCTACGCCCATCCGGCTGGCAGCGGCATCACGGAAGCTTTCTCGGTGTCGCCGGCAAAATTTTACGCGCCCGTGGGCGTGGCCGGAAAAACCCTCACGCTCAGTCAGGCGAAGACCACCTTGTCCACCACGGTGTTCAACAACAACGGAACCGGCACCGTCACCTACGCGGGCAATTTGAGCGAAATCGTGAACTACACTTACGCCCGCTGTAGTGCGGCGGGCGCGATGCTGGTGTTCACGCACGGCGACGGGCAGTTCAGCTATCTGCAATTGTTTTTCACCAGCGCCAAGGCCGGGACGTGGTATGAAACGGATTATACTTCCGCCGCCGTCCTGACCAACACCCGCACCGGCACTTTCAAAATCAAATAATCCCACCACAAATCAAATCTAAAATCTCCCATGAAAAAAATCCTCCTAACTTTCACCGTCACCGGCCTGTTCGCGAGCCGGTTGCTTGCCCAAAACGACCATCCCTACCATGTGCTCGCCACCACCAAGCTCATGGGCAACGGCGGCATTGATTACGTCACCGCCGACAACGACGCGCGCCGCGTGTATGTGCCGCGCGGCGGCAACACGTTTGTGTTCGACCTCGACACGCACGATTACATCGGCACGATCACCAATCTCGGCGGGCACGGCGTGGCGGTGGACACCGCGTCGCATCACGGTTTCAGCAGCAGCAGCCCGGTGGGAATGTTTGACACGGTGACGCTGCAGAAGCTCAAGACGGTGGCCGTGACCAGCCGGCCCGACGGCATTTTGTTCGAGTCGTTCACCGGGAAAATTTTAATTTTGAGCCATGAATCGCCGAGTATCACATTGATTGAGCCGAAGGACGGCACGGTGGCCGGAACAATTGACGTGGGCGGCGCGATGGAACAGGCGCAGAGCGACGGCCAGGGCAAATTGTATGTGGACGTGGAGGACGAAAACAAAATCGCCGTGGTGGATTTGAAGACGATGAAGCTCGTCACGAAATATGATCTCGGCGAAAAAGGCGACGGCCCGTCGGGACTCGGCCTCGACAGCAAAAATCATCTGCTGTTCGCCATGTGCCACAGCCAGAATTGCGTGGTGCTGAACACGGACGGAAAAATCCTCGCCACCCTGCCCATCGGCAACGGCACGGACGGCGGCGGCTTCAATCCGAACACGCTCGAAGCCTTCAGCTCCCAGCGCGACGGCACGCTGACCATTATCAAGGAAACCAGCCCAATCACTTTTGCGGCGCCCGAAACGGTGAAGACCCAGTCCGGCTGCAAAACCTGTTCGCTCGACACCAAGAATAACAACATCGTTTTGATCTGCACCGAACGCGCGGCGCAACCGGCGACCGCGCCGGCCACCAACGCGCCCGCCGGCGAACGGCGCGGCGGCAATCGCGGCGGCCCCGGCAATCTCGACGTGCTGTGGGTTGGCCGTTGACGACGCGCCGCCCGGCGGCATCATGCCGCCAGCAGTTGCTCGTCACCTTTCGCCTTGCGGCCAAAGTGCGGCGAGGTGCGCAGCATCCGTTTGAAATTTGCGCGGCGCGTCTGCGTTTCTTCGGCGGAATAAAGCTGTTTTACCAGTCCGAGAAAACCGGCTTGCAGTTCCGCAAGGCTCATGTTCTTCGGTTGAAAATTGATGTCGAACAGCGTGCAAAGCTCCCACGCGCGATCGCGCAGAATGCGGCCTTCATTTTTCAAACGCGCGTAAAGCGGTGTGCCGGGAAACGCAGTCATGAACGTCACCTGCACTTCGTAAAGCGCGGAGTCGCGCACGAAATTTAGCACGTCGGCAAACACGTCGCGCGTGTCACCGTCCAGGCCGAGGATGAAACAGCCGTTCACCGTCACGCCGTAGGACTGGATTTTTTCAATCGCAGTTTTGTAATGATCGTGTTGCCGCAGCTTCCAGTCATTTTTAAATTCAATGCCGGAAAGGCTTGCCCGGCGAGGGCTTTCGAGGCCGATTAAAACCTGCTGGCAACCAGAGTCGCGCATCAAACCGAGCAGTTCGTCGTCCTGCGCCACATTCACGTCGGCCTCGGTGAACCAGCGGACATTTTCCTTCGCCAGTTCGCGCAGAAGTTTTTTGTAATGCTCGCGGTGGACGAAACTATTGTCGTCGGCAAACTCGATGAACGGCTTCGCCCAGATTTTTTTGATCGCGCGGATTTCCGCGATGACTTTTTCCACCGGCTTCACCTTGTAACGCGGCGTGAGCAAAATGGAACTCGCGCAGAACTCACATTTGTGCGGACAACCGCGGCTGGTCTGCACGGTGAGCCGGTTGTATTTCGCCGGGTCGAGCAAATCGAAGCGCGGCAGCGGCGCATCGGCCAAATCGAATTCTTTCGTCGTCTGATAAAATGGTTTCAGATCGCCGCGCGCGGAATCGGCGAGCAGTTCCGGCCAGAGCAGTTCGCCCTCGCCAATAATGACGCTCGTGCAATGTTCCTTCGCCTGCTCGCGCAACGACGTCACGGTGATGCCGCCCATGACCACGGGAATATTTTTTGCGCGGTAAAAATCAGCGGCGTCGCACGCCTCGTAAAATTGCGCGGTGAAGGTGCTGATAGCCACGAGGTCAAAATCCGTCGGCAGCTCCGGCAAAGTTTTCAGATCGGCGATTTCGTGATAGCTGATTTCAAATTTGTCCGGCGTCAACCCGGCGAGCGTGAGCAAACCGAGGCTCGGCAGCGACGCGATGATTTTGTTGCGGTCCACAAAGCCGGGCAGCGTGAGACCGAGCTGCGTGAGTTCCGCGTTGTGCGCGCGGACGCCGCTCATGGCGATGAAGCCGATGCGTTTTTTTATGTTCATAATTTTATGATCTCCAGCAAAGTCAAAACCCCGCCGGTGATGAGGCTCACGACCGGCACGGAAAAAATTAAATGAGCTTTCGGAAAATGCGCCATGACCACACAGCAAGCCGGCATCGCCATCGCGCCGGCGATAAACGCCAGCGACGCGAAATGAATCAGCGAGCCGGCCAGCGCAAAGTTTTGCACCGTCAAACAAAACAGCAGATTGACCGCGCCGAGGCCGAAGAACGAAATGTGGCCGAGCCGATACATCCGGCGTTTTAAACTGCCGTAGCCGCCCAGCCAGTTCTCGCCGTGAAAAAACATGCCGAGCACCATGCCGGAGACGAAGCCGAGCAAAATCCACAGCCAGGCGAGAAAAAGATTTGGATTAGATTTCATTTGATTACTTTTTGGTTTGCGCTACAAACTTATGCCATGAAACCCGCCAGAGAAAAGTATTATCGGAGCCTTTTCATCATCGCCGCCATTTACGACGTTCTGCTCGGCGTCACGTTCATGTTTTTCGCCGAGGCCGCGTTCGCCGCGCTGGGCATCGGCGACAAGCTGCCGGCGATTCGCGGTTATCTGACGCTGCTGGGCGCGTTCGTGCTGGTCATCGGCATGGCTTACACGCTGATTGCCCGCGGTGATTTGCGGCGCAATGCGGATTTGATCCTCGTCGGCACGCTTTACAAACTGGCCTATGCCGGAACGGCCATTTATTATTGGGCGCAAGGCCACCTGCCGCACGTCGCCTTCGGCGCGATATTTGGAATCGCTGACGCGGTGTTCTTCGTCCTGATGGCGGAGTGCTGCTGGTCTTTGAAAAAGGCTGCCAAAGGTTGAAACCGATTGCGGCGGTTGAATGGCGACCAAGCCGGGCGCACAAATCTTTTCTGCGAAAGTGGTTTTCATGGTTTGGTTCTTTGCTGGATGACAGATTAACGCCGCTTGCGATTGAAGTGTTAATTGATAAAACTTGCGCCAACATTGCCTGCCTCAATGAACGTCCATCATCTTGAACTTTTTTATTTTGTCGCGAAACACGGCGGCATCATGCCGGCGGTGCGCAACATTCCCTACGGTATCCAGCAGCCGGCGGTGAGCGCGCAGGTGGCGCAACTGGAAGAGTTCCTCGGCGTGACGCTGTTCCAACGACGGCCGTTCGCACTGACACCGGCGGGCGAAAAACTTTACGCGTTCTGCGCGCCGTTTTTCACAAACCTCGACAAGATTGCGGCGGAATTTCAGGGCGGCCACGCGCGGCATTTCCGCATCGGTGCCTCGACGATTGTGCTGCGCGACCATCTGCCGAAATTGTTGCAGGGTGTGCATAAAAAATTTCCGGGGCTGAAGGTTTCGTTGCGCGAGGGTTTTCCGGTGCAACTGGAAGATTTGCTCGCGAAGGATGAAATTGATCTGGTCATCACGCTCATCGAGCGCAAGCCGCCGGCGGGTTTTTCGTCGGAGATTTTGCTGGAACTGCCGCTGGGGCTATTGGTCGAAAAAAAATCGCGGCTGAAATCGGCGGAGGAATTGTGGGCGCGCGACAAAATCACCGAGTCGCTCATCTGTCTGCCGGCGACGGAGACGCTGACGAAAAGTTTTCTGGAACGGCTGGGGAAAATCGGCGTGGAATGGTTTCCGACGGTGGAGGCCAGCTCGATGGATTTGATCGAGACGTATGTGGCCAATGGTTTGGGCATCGGTCTAGGCGTGGTGGTGCCGCAACGCGCCCTGCCCGCGAATGTGCGGCTGCTGCCGTTGAAGGATTTTCCGCCGGCGTTGATCGGCGCGCTCTGGCGCGGTAAGACCACGCCGCTGCTGGCGGCATTTTTGCAGATGGCCCGGCAGCGGGCACTGGAGCTGATGTGAGCGACGGTCTGCTATGGTTCGGGACAAGGCTGTCCAGTTGTGGAACGCGGTTGGCCAAGGAAAAGATTGCGCAAATAACCACTTGTAACTCTGGCGCGGCAAGTGCTACGTTCCAGCGGTAGGGATAGAATATTTCCATGCGTTTAACACCAAAAAATTCCGGGACAGGCGGCAGGCACCGGCCAACGGAGGCGGGCTATGTGGGCGGGCTGTGGGAAGTGCTCATCGCCTTTGTCATCGTGGCGGTGGCCTTCGGCACCATCGTGGGCGGCTACATGAGCGGCGCGACCAAGGCGCAATGGTCCGGATATTCGCTCGCGGCGCAGACGATGGCTTCGCACACCTTGGAACAAACGCGGTCGGCGAAATTTGACTGTTCTTCAACCAATGGAATGGAAATCACCAACATGACTTTGTTCAGCAAATCTTTGGTGGTGAGTAGCACCAATTGGATCATGACCGGCTACACCACGAACATTCTGGACGTTCCTTGGTCGAGCACCAATTATGTGATGGCAACCAACTTCATCAGCGTCCGGCTTTTGTTTGCCAACGGCGTCACGAACCCCTGGGTGCAAATGCAAATGGTCCGGGTGGACACGGTCTGGCCTTTCACCGGCTGGGGAAAACTGGCTTTTAGAACCTACACCAACACAGTGTGCACCATGCTGGCCCCGGACAACCGTGACCCTTTAACTTTGGGTATTTCTGGAAATTGATCCGGACCGTCCTATGAAAATCAGCCCAGCCAAATTTGAACGCAGAGCGCGGGCCGCCGCCGGGCGGCAGGCCAGCACGCTGATTGAAATCATGTTCACGGTGACCATCCTGGTGATGTTGATCATGGCCATCATGAGCGCGCATCTGGTGGGCCTGCGGGAAGATCAATGGGTGGAAAGCAAGTCCGGCGCGAGCGATTCGTCCCGGAAAATTCTCAACCAACTGCCGGGGAACATCAAATCCTCCAAGATGTGGTTCATTGGGAATATGTCCGGCACGAATTTTGTGATTGCCACCAACACCGCGCAAGGCACGGCGTTGGAATTGTGCCAGACGACGAACGGCAGCCAGGCCATTTATTATTATTTTGACTTGAGCAATTCCAACAACAGCGACGGTCATTTGCTGACCACCGCCAGCACCAACTGGAATCCGAAGGTAGTCAGCTCCAACCTCGTCAACTGGCTCGGCAACGGCTACTCCTTCAATGTGGAAGACTACAATGGAAACCCCGCCACCAATGCCGGTGGCAGTAAGGGTTACAAACAGATCATCCATGTGACGTTGCAATTCTGCCAGTTCCAATATCCGCTCACGGTAGTCGGCACGAACGGATTGTATGACTATTACAAGATCGAGTTCCGCGCCACGCCACATCTGCCGGAATAAACAACCACCGCTATGAAAATCAACCGCCTTGCTTCCACCCCTCGTCGCCGCGGATTCGCACTGCTGCTGGTGCTGATTCTTCTGGGTGTCAGCCTGGCCATCGTAGCCAGTGATCTTTACCGCACGCAGTCGGTGGCCATCGTCAACCAGCGCAACAACGAATTCGCGGTGGACTGCAACGCCGCCGAGGCGGCCGTCGAAAAAGTTTTTGCCCGGATGGCTTGGGATTTCCAAAGCTACAACGTGTCCGGCGTCTATAATAACGCGGCCAATGCGCCCAATGGCACCTACCAGACCAACATCCCCACCGCCACGGATGATCCCTACTGGTCGCAGTTTACTTTTTCCGACGCGAATGGAAACAACGGAAGAACTTATGTCTATCAAGTTGGCACCTATGGTGGCCCGCTGCCTTCCGCCTACACCGGCCTCTATTGCACCTCCAACTCGCCCATTTACGCCATCGTCTCCAACGCGCAACTGACCAATTCCAACACCGGCGTCATCGGCACGGCGCAGGAAAACGTGCTGCTCGCGCTGGTGCCGCTGAACACCTGGGCGATTTTTTACAACGGTCTGCTGGAGTTTAGCACCTGCGCCCCGATGACGGTCAATGGCCGCGTGCAGGCCAACGGCCCCATTTATGTGGGCAGCGGATCGGCTCTGATTTTCAACAGCGGCGTCAGCACCACCTCCACGTTGTCTGCCCCGCAAAATGACGGCAACGGCCCATGGACTTCCAGCACATGGAATGTGTCGTTCAACAGTGTTCCCAGCTACACCACCAACGTGGCCAGCGTCACGGTGTCGTTGAACATGACCAATTCGCACTTCATGATTGATATTCCCCCGGCGGGCGAAACGGCGAGCTCGACCACCGGCCAACAGCGCCTTTACAACGAGGCCCAGATGGTGCTCATCGTCACCAACGATCCCGGCACCAACGTCAATCCCATCGTGATGTTGAAGATGCAGACCAGTATCAACGGTGCCGTGCCGGGCAATGACCCGGCCCCGAGCGTGATTTATATCACCAACGCCTCACCCATTTCGTTAAGCACCAACCTGCCGTTCTTGAGCCTGACCAACAAGACCTTTGACCAGCGCGAGTATAAAACCAATCTTTTCACCCAAATAAATGTCGGTGCCCTGTCTTCTTGGATTCAGACCAACGGCACGGTGCAGGGAAAACTCCCCACCAGCTCCGGAGTCTATCCAACCATTTTTTATGTGGCGGATGTTCGCAACCACACTGCCAACCAAATGCCCTCCGTCCGGCTGCAAAACGGCGCGCAGTTGCCGGCCAACAACAACATGGGCTTTACCGTGGCTACACCCAACCCGCTCTATGTCTGGGGCAATTACAATATCACCACCAGTGCCGGCAGCGCGCCCACCACCAATACTTATGAAGTTCCCGCCGCGCTATTCTCGGATTCGCTCACGGTGCTTTCGCCAAACTGGGCGGACACCGACGGCTTGACGGCTTACGACGGCGGTTCCACCTTTACCGCCGCTGACATGACCATCAATGCGGCCATCATCACCGGCACGGTTCCCTCCATCGACACCACCTCCACCGGTTTCAGCGGCGGCGTTCACAATCTGCCGCGGCTGCTGGAAAACTGGGGCGGTTATAACTTATACTTAAACACCTCGATTCTGCGTCTCTACGACAGCCAGATGGCCACGAACCAATTCCGCAACCCGAGGGGCTTCAGCCCGACGCCGGTGAATCCCTATTACAATCCGCCCACTCGGCATTATACATTTGATCAGAACTTCCTCGATCCGACGAAAGTGCCGCCGGGCATTCCGGTGGCCTTGGTGCCCATTCGCTTTGGCTGGGGTGTCCCGCCACCGAACAGCATCACCAACACAATCATCCACAACTGAGACTGGTGCCCGGACAAAGACGGTTTCCGCCCGAACTATTTTGCGCCAAACCAAGATTGGCGCGACAACTGCTTGAGGAGAAAAAACAAAAAAACAGTCTTGTAACCAAACTAACCAAACGATAAGAATCACCCATGGGTTTCAAATTGCCATTATTGAATGGAGGCATCCGCAAGAAACGCACGCAGTTCATCTCCGTGGACTTGGGCAACCGGACCACCAAGGCCGTGCGACTGGAGCGGCGGGGTGAGATTCTGGCCCTGACTCGTTATGCGTTGCTCGACTCGCCCATCACCGACAAAAAGATTTCTCCCGAACAACTGGCCGATCACCTGCACGCGGTGGTCGAAGCCTTGGGCGGCAACGGAAAATATATCGCTATGTCGCTCGGACTGGGCGATGCATTGGTGCGCCAGGTGGAACTGCCGCAGATCCCGCTGGACGAAATGCGGCTGGTGCTGAAGATGAACCATAAAAATTATCTGCAGCAGGATTTGCCGAACCACGCCTTTGATTCTTTCATCATCCCGCCGCGCGCCGACGAGAAGACCGCCGAGCCGCAGCGGGAATTTGGCACGGCCAAAAAATTGAAGGTGCTCGCGGCGGCGGCGAAGCAGCAGTTGGTTGACGATTTCATTCAAGCTACCAAGGCGGCGGGGTTGGTGGCGGACGCACTGGTCCCGGCGCTGCTCGGTCCGATCAACGCGTTTGAACTGGCGCGGCCGGACGTTTTCGCCAAGGAGACCGTGGCATTGGTGGACATCGGTTTCAAGCACACCTCGGTCTGCGTGCTGGATCGCGGCGAGCTGGCCACGAACCGCATCATCAACATCGGCGGCGACCATCTGACCACCGGGCTGGCCGAGGCCATGAACATCACCTATGCCGAGGCCGAAGGCATCAAGATGGGCATGGCCCCGGAAGTGGAAACCGCGCTGCAAACTCTGGTGCTCCCGCTGGGCCGGGAAATCCGCGCGTCGCTGGATTTTTTCGAGCACCAGCAGGATCGGCCGGTGACGGAGACCTATTTCTGCGGCGGCTCGACCCGTTCGGAACTAATCTTGCAGATGCTGCATTCGGAAATGCTGGTGGAATGCAAGACGTGGAATCCGACGGGCTTTTTGCAACTGGCGCTGCCGGGCCAGCAGGCCGTGGAAGTGGATCATGTCGGCCCGCAACTGACGGTGGCCATCGGCACGGCGCTGGCGGCCTACTAGACGAACCTTATGCCTATTCGCATCAATTTATTGAACGAGACGCTGCTGGCGGAAGATATGCGCCGGCGTGACCCGGTGAAGCGCTCCATCTTCATCGGGGTTTTTCTGGTGGCGCTTTCGTTGGTGTGGTTCAGTTCCGACTGGCTGGAATTCAAGCTCACGCAGCAGAAAAAGGAACAGGTGGACATCGAGATCGCCTCGCACACGAATGAATTCGCACAGGTGCTGGTCAACCAGAAAAAAATCACGGACGGCCATAGCCGGCTGGCGTCGCTGCTGCAGTTGAACACAAACCGGTTTTTAATGGGCACCATGCTGAATGGTTTACAGCAAGTCTATGTGCCAAATGTGCAGATGCTCCGGCTGCGGCTGGATCAGTCGTTTGCCTTCAGGGAAGGCGTGCCGGACAAGACCAACGATTACGGCGTGGTGCGCGGTCGCCCGCCCACGAGCACGCAACTCGCCGTCCTAACCTTGGATGCCAAGGACAAAAGTGCGAACCCCGGCGATCAGGTAAATCGCTACAAGGAAATTCTCGCACGGCAGGCTTATTTCAAGTCCGAGTTGAGTTCGAGCAACAGCGTCAAGCTGCTGACTCTGGCCTCGCCCACCGTCGGCGTGGATGGCAAGCCGTATGTCCAATTCACCTTGGAATGTCGTTTTTCAGAAAAAACCCGATGAAACGTTTATCCCCAGACAAGCGTAACAAGTTGATCCTTGTGATTGTGGCCACCTTGGCCACCGTCGGGATGGTTTATTATCTCCTGATCGGCCCGCAGAAGGAACAAAACCAGAAGCTGGCCGCCGAGACGGTCGGGCAGATTGCCAAGTTGCAGCAGATCAAGACGGCGTTGAAACAAGCGGAGACCACGGCGGACAAGGTGAATGAAATCGGGCAGTTTCTGGGCCGCGCCGAGGAAGACACCGCCACCGGTGATTTTTTTGCGTGGACTTATGACACCATCCGGCAGTTCAAGGGCACCCGGCACATTGAAATCAAGTCCATCGGCCAACCGGTGCTCGCCGACGTGGACATCATCCCTGGCTTTCCCTACAAGCAGATCAAATTTCAGATCATGGGCACCGGTTATTATCACGACATCGGCAAATTCGTGTCCGATTTGGAAAACCGTTTTCCACATATGCGGGTCATCAACCTGACTCTGGACAGCAACAGCCTGACCGAAAACAACACTGGTGAAAAACTTTCGTTCCGGATGGAGGTTGCCGCCCTGGTCAAACCCAATGCCTGATGCCATGAAATTTTTCCCCGCCATTGCCTTGCTGCTCGCCACCGGCACATTTGTTGCCCGCGCGGCCGGCACGCCGCCGGACGACAAGCTGCCGACCGGGATGGGGCAGATTCAATCCGTGTTCATCCTGCCGGCGAACACCCAAGAAGGGCGCGATCCTTTTTTTCCCGAGTCCACCCGCGCCTTGGAGACACCGCAGTTGAGCGCCCACGCGGTGGAAATCAGTTCGTTGAAGGTTCCGGGCATCTCCGGCACGCCGGGCCATCTGTTCGCCATCATTAACAACCACACCTTCGCCGCAGGCGAGGAAGGCGATGTCCGAACCGCCGCCGGCGTGGTGCACATTCATTGTCTGGAAATCCAAAACAGTTCGGTGCTGTTGGAAATAAACGGGCAAACCCACCGCCTGAACGTGGAATCACCATAAAAATTCTTTGCCAACACCATGTCTAAGCACATAATCGAACCGGAGGCTGAAAACACACACATTCAAAGTTCCAACGCCATGAAAACCACCTATATCTTACTAGCCGTGCTGGCCACCCTGCTTCCAGTGATGGGGCAAACCAATGATGCCGCCGCCCCCCAGCCAGCGGTTTTGCAAAGCGCCCCGGTGGCACCGGACACAAACACGCCGATGGCTGCGGTGCCGACCGACAGCGCCATGACCGCCAGCAATCTTCCGCCCCCGGTGTCCGTGGGCATTCCGCAAATCAAGTTTTCTGATGTGCCAATCACCACGGCGATTGAAAACCTCGCCCGCCTCGCCAATATCAATTATATGCTGGATCCGAAAATCGGTTACGGCCAACCCGACGCCAGCGGGCAGATTAAGACGGAGCCCACGCTTTCCATTCGCTGGGAAAACATCACCGCCGAAAGCGCTTTGCTGGCGTTGCTGGACAACTACAGCCTGCAGTTGATCCACGACAAACACACGGGCATTGACCGGATTACCATGAAGGATCCCACCGCGCCGCCCCCGCTGTTCACCAAAGTCATCCAGTTGAAATATGCGAGCGTTTCCAACATGGTGGACGCTGCGCAATCGGCGTTGCAGGACAAGCGCAGCCGGGTGCTGACAGATTCGCGCACCAGCCAGTTGGTGATCGTGGGCACCGACTCGGAGCAGCTTGCCGCCGAGGCCCTGGTCAACCAGCTCGACAAGCCGACCCGTCAGGTGTTGATCGAGACCCGGCTGGTGGAAATCTCCTCCAATCCAAAATCGAAAAAAGGTGTGGATTGGACCGGCACACTTAACTCGCAAAATGTAAGTTTTGGCAACGGCCAGATGGCCGGCACTTGGAACACCACCTTCCCCGGCAAATCTGCGGGGGTGGATGGCGCGGGTAATCCCCTGCCGGCCACGGGCAATTCGCAAAACGGTTCCTTGGCGAACACGCTGGGCAACGGCGGGTTCTCCTGGAACACCAAGAGCGGCATGACCCCCAACATTGGTTTCTTGAATGCAGACGGATTGAATCTGGCGCTGTCGTTCTTAAATTCCTCCTCGGAGGCACAGGTGATTTCCACGCCGCGCATCGTGACGATTGACAATGAGATGGCCACCATCTCCGTCACGCGCACCTACCCCGTCTTCCAAGTCTCCGCTTCGACCGCCAACACCAGCGGCGGTTCCTCGGTCACCTACAGCAACGTCGGCACCATCCTGCAAGTGACCCCGCGCATTTCTGCCAACGATTACATCTGGCTGCGCGTGTTGCCGCAAGTCTCCAGCTTTTTCGGAAATTTTTCGGCAACGATCGGGAACAGTGTTTTTCAGGCCCCGCAGTTTGACACCCGCTCGGTTCAAACCGATGTGCTGGTGCCCAATTCAAACACCCTGGTCATCGGCGGATTGGTGCAAGACAATCCTCATGCGGATTATACCAAAGTCCCCCTGCTGGGCGATATTCCTGGATTGGGATTACTCTTCCGCAGTGAAAGCAAGGAAATGTCGAAGGATAATCTGCTGATTTTCATCACCCCGACCATTGTCAAGGATTCAGATTTCCAGACCTCGCAATCCGCGGATTTTCTCAAGAGCAAATCCCTGCCGACCAAGGAACCGATGGATCCGCACACCGCGTGGGACAGCCCGGTGCCCAAAGGCGGTTGGCAGGATCCGATCACGGAAACAACCAAGTAAGTGACCCATTCCAACCGCTTATGAATGCCTTATTTTCAGCCCGGTGGATGAAAGGTTGGAAACATTATTGTTCCCGCCCGCTGGGTCTGCTGCTGGCCGCAGGTCTGTTGCTGGCCGGCGGGGACGCCTTCGCCCAAGTCACGCTCACCACGCTGACCGACGCCAACCACGGCAAGTCCGGCAACAAGAATGGCAACACCTTTTCGAAGGCGCGCTTCCATTTCCCCGCCGGCATCGCGCTGGATCCGTCCGGAACTTATCTATTCGTCGCGGACTGCACCAACAACGCCGTCCGGATGGTCAACAATCTGGGCAACAAGTCAACCAGCACGACTTTCAGCCCTTACACATCGGCCAATGGCATCAGTCGTCCGATGGCTGTGGCCGTGGATGCCGCCACCAATGTTTACGTCTTGAATGCCGGCAATAATAAAAACGGCACCTTGATGGTCTTCAACGGAAGTTATTTCATCAATTTCAACCTCAAGACCGTCATCGCCACCAACGCCACGGGCCTGACCAATGCGGTCGGCTTGACCCTCGACGGCTTCAACAACGCCTACATCACCGTCAAAAGCAACACCGTCATCCGCGTCACCCCGGCAGGCGTGAAGTCGGTGGTCGGCGTCATTAGTGTTCCCAACACTTCCCTGCGCGGCATCGCGTATCTCGCCAGTGGCAAGCTGGCCATTGCCGACGCCGGCAACAACGGCATCTGGCTGATGGATCCGCGCAACACAAACATCTTCAGCAACGCAATTCAGTTCACCGGTTTTCACGGTGCCGGCGACACCAACGGCCCGGCGTTGTTCGCCGCCTTCAACGGCCCGGAAAACGTAATCCAGGCCGCCAACGGCATTTTGGTGGTGGTGGATCGTTTGAACAACAAGGTGAAAACTGTGGACGCCAACGGCACCGTCAACCGGCTCTTTGGCGTCAATAAAAAATATTGGGGCAACGTCTCCGGCCTAGGCACGCCCGGCTGGAACGACGGCACCGTGAACCCGGTCGAATCGCAGGACACCGTGCAGTCCCGACTGCCCTACGGCTTGGCCCTCGACGGTGCCGGCACGCTTTACGATTCAGAAACTTATTACGACATTCTGCGCGAGGCCACCGGCACCGGCTTGATCGGTGTCCGACCGGGCCTGCCGCCGTTGTTCAACAATCCCGCCGGCATCGCGCTGGATGCGTCCGGTAACAACCTCTACATCGCCGACCAAGCGAACAACGCGGTGCAACTGTTGAACCTAATCAACAACCAGACGACGACTTTCCTGACCATCACCAACGGCATCAACCAGCCGGCTTCCGTCCTCACCGACACGAACCAGAATATTTTTGTGCTGAACCAAAACGCCGGCACGAACGGTGCCGTGTTGCAGTTTGATTCGTTCGGCAACCTGATCGCCACCAATGTCACCGGTTTGAATCTGCCTACGGCGTTCACCATGGACGGCTACGGCAATATGTTCATCACCGAGCAGGGCGGCAACATCCGCGTGTTCGGCTCGGGCGTGTCGAATACAATCGTCACTATCACCAACGCCAACGTGTCGCTCCAGGGCATCGCGATTTTTGACGACGGCGCCATCGCCGTCAGCGACGCCGGCAACCACGTCATCTGGACGGTCAATCCGATCACGAAAATTTATTCGCGCCTGACCGGTCAGCTCGGCGTGTCCGGCACCACGCTGGGCTCGTCCAACTTTGCCAAGATCTATCTGCCACACCAGCTCGCACGCGCCGGCGGCAACCAGCTCGTCCTCGCGGATTACGGCAACAACCGTCTCGTCACCGTGAACCGCTCCGGCTCCATCACCAATGTTTTGAATTCGACGAACGCGAGTGTGTGGTTCGGCCAGACCGGCGACCCGGTGCCAAACACCAGTTTACGTTTCCCCGCGATGATTCAGCCTTTCGGCGTGGCCGTCGGCCCCGGCGGCATTGTTTATGCCTCGGAAAGTTATTTCAGCGACATTCGCGGATTGAACAACACCGGCCTGACCCAGCCGCCGACCGGGCCGTTCGACGTGCTGCCCTTCTTTAATTTGCCGGCGGGCATCGCCTACGATACTTACGGCAACAAACTCTTCATCGCTGATCCGTCGCAGAACGCGGTGCAGATGCTCGACCTGCAAGACAACACCACGAGCAATTTCCTGTCTGCGCTCGATGGCTTGAGCCAGCCGGTGTCCGTGTTGGTGGACACCAATGAAAATCTTTACGTCCTCAACCAGAACGGCGGCGTCAACGGCTTCATCTCGGCCTACGACAATTTTGGCAATTCATTGGGCAACGTGGCGACGGGCCTGACCCAGCCGAACGCGTTTTTGCAGGATGGCTACGGCAATTTCTTCGTCGCGGAACAGGGCGGCAACATCCGTATGTTTGGC
>Ga0007854_10000419_pt1 | contig 27671 bp, 40 predicted proteins | sample CryBogCBH12Aug08_FD_60382 | JGI IMG/M metagenome (GOLD analysis project Ga0007854, IMG submission 60382) | Freshwater microbial communities from Crystal Bog, Wisconsin, USA - CBH12Aug08 | ecosystem: Environmental > Aquatic > Freshwater > Lake | place: Crystal Bog, Wisconsin, USA | collected... | reverse complement strand
GCGATATGCTCCACGACGACAAGTACATTGACAGCCGCATGGTGCACGCAGAGATGGCTCAGGCGCTGGATAAGCAAGACGCTGAGTTCGTCATTGAGTTTGTCCACGCCATGCCCCAACAGGGCGTCTCCAGCACGTTCAAGTTCGGCATGGCCTATGGAGCTGCCATCGCCATCTTGCAGCGCTTTAAAAGCCCTTTCCATGCCGTGCCACCACGAGTCTGGAAGAAGGCCATGGGGCTGGACAGCGACAAAGCGAAAAGCCTCGACATGGCGCGTGAACTTTGGCCTCTCGCGCCGCTGTTGCGCAAGAAGGACAATGGCCGCGCAGAAGCCCTCCTAATGGCCGAATGGCTGCGTCGGGAGAACGTATGAAGTACCTATCCGTTTGCTCTGGCATTGAAGCCGCCTCGGTTGCATGGAAGCCGCTGGGCTGGGAAGCCGTGGGCTTTTCAGAGATTGAAAAGTTCCCCAGCCAAGTGCTGGCTCATCACTATCCAGACGTCCCCAACTTTGGTGACATGACGAAATACAAGGAGTGGAATCTTGACACAGTTAACCTTTTGGTCGGTGGAACACCTTGCCAATCATTTTCCGTTGCCGGACTCCGCAAAGGACTCGAAGACCCCCGAGGCAACCTCATGCTCACCTATTGTGGACTTCTTGATTGGTTTAGACCCCAGTGGTTCGTTTGGGAAAACGTGCCGGGTGTCCTCAGTTCAAACGGTGGACGGGACTTTGGTTCCTTCCTCGGGGCGCTGGCTGAACTCGGGTATGGGTTCGCCTACCGAGTGCTTGACGCTCAATACTTCGGAGTGGCACAGCGCCGCCGCCGTGTGTTTGTTGTCGGACATTTTGGAGACTGGCGACCTGCCGCCCGAGCTTTATTTGAGTCCGAAAGCCTGCGCGGGGATTCTCCGCCGAGCCGAGAAGCGCGGCAAGAAACTTCCGTCTTTACTCCAAGCAGCATTGGAGGATATCGCTCAGGGGCAGGAACACTCCGAGCAAGCGGAGGAGACCTCGGAGGGGGAAGCGAACATTTGATCGCGCAACCCGTGTACGAGGTGCACCACCAAGATGCCCGTGTCAAAGAGGCAAATGGTGTGTGCCAAACCATGACAAGCCGCTGGGGAACAGGGCGCGGTAATGTGCCTCTGACTTATGGCATACCCGGCAACTGGATTGGCCGCAAACCCGAAAACGGTGGCAATGCGGTTGAGCCTATGAACAACATCGCCCCATGCTTGACCAAGGCAGACCAACATGGAGTGGCACATCCAATTGCTATGCGTGAAAGCGGTCAAGGGTATTGGATGGAAGATGACAAAGCTGGAACCCTTCGTGCAGAAGGTGAAAACAGACCTAGTCGTCCTAGCCATGTAATAGCACAACCAATCGCATTGGCAGAGAACACCATCGGTCGCCAACACATGGCCGTGCGCAGACTTTCGCCAGTGGAATGCGAACGCCTGCAAGGGTTCCCCGACCACTACACCGACATCAAACCCAACGGCAAGGCCACACCCCACTCGCCCCGCTACAAAGCCTTGGGCAACTCAATGGCCGTGCCAGTGATGGCATGGATCGGACAAAGAATTCAACAAGTGGAGAACGAAAAATGACCAAAGAAGAATTGACGGCACTTTTGCGAAGCGTGGGCTGCAACGAGAACACCGTTGCCGCAATGGAAAACGCTTTTGAAATGGGCGCAGAGGATGAGCGAAAAAAAAGAAAAGATACTGAAACTTTTGGCTTTGATGCTGGTGTATATGTTTGGCTTGGAGAATCCAAGGTGACAAAATTTGTGAGTAAGCAAGAAATTTTGTCTGAAGAAATCAGCGGGATGGCTCTCACTAATGCTGCACAAGAATGCCTTGCAATTCTCTACTCAAACAAAACAGGAAAAGTATGAACCAAGAAGACATCAACAAGTCGGTGGACTACATCTACACCCAAGGCAGGAAGTACGCCGAGGCCAAGGCCAACCTCTCCTACATGCAGGAATACCGCAAGACCATCAAAGCAGAGTTGATGCACCTAGCCACTGAGTTGGGCGCAAAGTCAGCCGTGGCCGCAGAGACTGAAGCCTACCGCGACCAAAGATACAAAGAGCACCTGCAAGCTATCAAAGAGGCCGAGAAGATCGCCGAATCACTTCGCTGGGGGTTGGTGTCAGCACAGGCTCGAATTGAGGTCTTCAGGACGATTGAAGCATCCAACAGGGCATTGGATCGCTCACTCTCATGAACAACACGCTCAACAAAAAAGAAAGAGCATGGGTTGGCTTGGTCAAAGAGCTACCCTGCTCCGTGTGTGACGCGCCCCCGCCCAGCGATGCGCACCACGTCAAGCAGCACCGCCAGTATGTGTGCGCGGCGCTGTGCAAAGACTGCCACCAAGGCAGCCGCAACGGGTGGCACGGCCAGCGCCAGATGTGGAAACTCAAAAAGATGGAAGAGATTGATGCGCTCAACATCACAATTGAACGCGCCGTTGACCTGCTGATGTCAAATCGCTAGAAACACAAGTATTCAGTGTTGCTTAAAAGACACGCAAAACATAGGGTTTGTCCCTAAAAAATTGTGCAATAAATACGGTTTGTCCTTTAACTTGGAGTTATACTATCTCCACTGCAACGATGCAGGTTAACAGGAGAAACCAAATGACAGTTATCACGACCACCACATCTTCCGCTGACGAACTCGGCACGCTCTTGGCTCAAATCGCTACGCTCACAAAGCAAGCCGACAAGATCAAAGATGCCATGAAGAACATTGCCAGCGCAGGCGGCTCAAAAGTGTTTGAGGGTTCGTTGTTCAAGTGCACCTACACCGAATGTGATCGCACCATCTTTGACAAAGAAGCATTCGTGAAAAAGTATGGCGAAGACGCCTACGAAGCTATGACCAAAACCACCGCTGTATTCAGCATCAAAACAACCGCACGTTGATTGGAGAACATCATGGGTCAATATCACATGGTCTACAACTTAGACAAAAAAGAATTTATTCATCCTCATCATATTGAAAATGGCCTCAAACAATATGAACAAGTTGGCGCTATTAATAGCACGAGCACCGCATTGTTTGCCTTGCTTTCAAACAGCAACAACCGTGGCGGTGGCGATTTTCCAAGGCACCACATGCTTGGACGTTGGGCGGGTGATCGCGTTGTGATCCAAGGAGACTACGCTAAACCCGAAGATAGCGGCTACCAAACCCCCGAGCAACTTGAACAATACACAGACATTTCAAAAGAAGTGTTTGACATGATTAACACGATTGCAAAACAGTACTAAGGAGAACACCATGGACAAAAACATCGCCGCCATCTTGCGTGAAGACGCAAAAACAATTTCAGTTCAATTCTTGAATGACGAGGGCATGAATGTTGGCAACAGCTACACCTACATCACGCACATTGAAGTTGAAGTGGGTAACTTCGTTGTTGTGCCTTCTGGCTCATACGAGTGTTTGAAAATTTGCCAAGTCGTTGAAGTGCATGATGACTTGAACATTGAACCCAATGCAGACATCAAGTACAAGTGGGTGGCGGATGTCATTGACCTCAATGCTTACCAAGAAAACCAACGTCGCAACAAAGAGATTGAAGGTATGTTGGCCGCATCGTATCGAGTAAATGCTCGTGCTGCCTACGCCAATCAATTCTTGGCTAATGCTGATCCCAAAGTCTTGGAACTGGTGAAAGGAAAAAATGCTGCCTGATCGCAACCCTACTACGAGGTGCTACCCACGCACCTTGCAAGAGGCCTTCCCCAACTCCATTGACCAAGCAGAGTGGTTCTATCCACCCGAGCAAAACAATGGCTGGCGCAATGTACTCATGGGCTACGTTGCGCTGGTGATGTGGGTCGGCTTGGCCTATTACTTTTCAAAGAACTGAGGACATCATGAAAGAAATTAGCGACCTGCAAAAACAAATCTTGGGCAATGCTGGGCATGTCAAGTTTTTCACTCAACAAGAGTTTGACGAAGCCATGGCTGTTGCTCAAGCTGAAATCATGACCGTGGCGATTGAGACAACCAAACGCGCCATCTTCATTGAGCGCCAAGCCTGCGCAGACCTCGTGCGCGATGTCGCCAACAAAGAAGGAAAAGAACACGCCATAGTTCTTGAAAGCATTGCAGAGGCCATTCTCAACCGCATCCCCAGCCAAAGGCAATAACCATGAAACGCTACTTCTCAATCATTGGGTTCTTTATGACGCCGTTCATCATTAGTTATGCGTTCTGGTACGTAATCGGCGCTGGAATCTCGGCAAGCTGGGATTTGGCTAACTGGACGCTGCAATTGAAATTTGTTTTGTCTATATGGGCGGGTGGATTTGGAGTTATGTTGCTTTTCAAACTTGAGCACGAAAGAAACACATGACATTAGAAGAACACTACGCAATCACCGTGAAAAAAACGGAAAGCATCTTGGACTACATGCGAACACGGATTGACCAAATCAGCGAAGAACATGGAAGCCAAATTGCCATTGGGGTGGCAGCCAACGTGGGAACTGAACTCATAGCCATCGTCTTGGCTTCAACGGGTGAAGAAAGTTTGCTGCAAGCCCTCAACCAAATTACTTTGATCAAGTCCAAAGGACACATTGTTGCCACCACAGCAAGTGAAGCCATTGAAAAAGCAAAGAAGTCATGAACATTGCCAAAGGATGGCGCAAGCGTCGCAAACCGAAAGACACAAATGATTTACCTAAAACAAAAAACACTTGGCGGCAATATTGTTGTTGCGCGTTTTGACAATGACGAAATGTTTAAAGCCACATACAGTTTGGTGCAGATTCGCAAAAGAAGCCCAAACCTCAAACACACATATTTCTTGATCAAAGAACGTGGAGGCAAATGATGGACTGGATTGACATTGTTGTTGGCGGCATTATTGCTATTTTTATTGTCGGGGGTTGCTTGGCGTTGTACGCTGATGCCGTGAACCATCCTTGGGAGGATAGTGATGATTGAAGCAATGAAGCTGGCGCTTGAGGCGTTGATAATCGTTAGATTTTGCGTTCCACCAGCGCAAAGAAAAACAGTTAATGAAGCCATCAAAGCCCTAGAAGAAGCACTAGCCAAGCAAGAGCAGGGTGAGCCTATGGCGGTGGTTACTGGAATGTACGGTGGACGGTTCGTTGTTGAGCCAACAAACCCAGCGATGGTGCTGCCCGTCAACATGGCGCTCTACACCCACCCACAACCCCGCAAGCCGCTGACGGATGAACAAATAGATGCTTATCTTGAATCGGAATGGACTGGGTATAGCAGTTATCACGATTGTTTCAAGGAAATAGTTAGATGGACAGAAGCTAAACACGACATAAAGGAGTGAGACATGAAAGATTTAAAACTTGGCTATAACCTCATTAACGAGTACGGCCTTGGCGTGCAAGTGGTCTGCAAAGAGGACATGAGTTCAATTGAATTCAAAGCTGGAGACGCCATACGAAGAACATTGCTGAACCAATCAAAAATTGACGATGGCCGCACTGTGGGTCAAGCCAACCATGATTTTTTGCATAAGTGCTTAGATAGTTTTCTTGATGACAAAACTTTTCGAGAAGGCTTACACAAAGCACTTGACATTTTTATGGCGACAAACACTGTTCATATTCAACGGAAAACAAAATGATCTACAAAACCATTGAAGAGTGGAATGAGCACAACCCCAATCACATTGGTGTACTTCCAATTGAAGTGTGTCGCCAAATATGGGGTGAAAAATCAGACGGCGCTTATGAGCGTGGATTCGTTGACGGTATGCAAATGCAAGTGCAAAGATGCGTAGAAAGAAACGTACTTGGCACATCATGTAAAAGGTCAGAGCATTGGGTTGGGCTAATGCGTGGTGTGCGCGTTGAAGGCGACACCGTGATCATCAGCGTCAAAGGTGGTAACGCTGCCGCACGAGAACTGTGTGGCGTATTGATTGAGGAGATGAACAAATGATCGGAGCATTCATACTCGTGGTGTTGCAAAACACCAGCAACAACGGTTTGGGCTGGGAACGCCTCGGCGAATTCAAAACCAAAGCGCTGTGCGAAAAAGCCAGAGTTCAACTCATTGTTGAGCAAGGCAAAGCAGACACTTTCAGAAACATCCCAAAGTCGTTCGTTTGTTTGGCAAAGGATATGGACTAATGACACACGAAGCAAAAACAAGATTGCCGTTGCAAATCAGGGGAGGGTGGACAAATCAAGATGTGCAAGACGTTGAAAATGGAAAAAACATGGAGCGCTTTCACATGACCGAGACAACCATAAGCGTGAAGTACAGAAGCCCTAATGACAAAAGCGGCTGGTACAAGCACCCATTAGGAGACACGTTAAAAATTACTGCGCCGATCAAGGAGACAAACAATGAATGAAGCAGGTAAAGGCGACAAACGCCGTCCAGAAGACTCCACAGCCTTCATGGAGGGCTTTGATCGGATATTCCGACCACAGGCCTCAACTCAAGAAAAAATGCGCCAAAACGCCGAAATTGAAGAGTTGAAGCAGATCACCCGCAACTTAGACCGCGTTACAGGAGCAAACAAATGAACGACAAACTCACCCAAGCCGTGGAAACCGCCTTAGAACTTCTCCATGGAGTGCGTGGCAAGGACATTGAAGACCAGACCAAGATCAATGGCGCGCGCCAGATCATTGAGTTGGCTTTGACGCGCAAGCCTCAGCCGCCCACGATCACGAGCATTGAGATACTAGACCTCACCCCGCGCTCGTCCAACGCCCTGAAGGCGGCTGGCATTGACACCGTGGAGAAGCTGGTCAAGAACCGCAGCACCGACTTGCTCAGAATTGCAAACTTTGGCAGGTTCTCCCTCAACGATGTAACGGCAGCGTTACGCAAAATCAACCTCACTTTGCTCTAAGGACTCATCATGGCAACCAAAACCCAAGCCCCCAAAACCGTAGTAAAACTACGAAAAATTGAAAAAGGTTCTAAATCAGAAGTCGGGGCTGAACCAAAAATGTTTAATATGCCCAAAGAAGTTTCTGAGTGGATTGAGCAGGCCAACAGCCGCATGATGCACATGCAGACCAAGATCAGCCGTTTGGAAGCCGACAACAAAGCCCTGCGCGCGGCCAACAAGGTGATGGAGCAGCGCGTGATGGGCATGAGTGTGGAGTGACCATGAACATCATCATGTACAACGATGGGACAGCCCTGCTTGCGGCGCGGTTCGCCGATCACTTGTCTAAAGCAATGGGCGAGACGCCGGGTCTGGTGCGCCAAGTCATCAAGGAGGTGAGCCACATGATGGTTTGGTACACGCCAGCCGTGTTGCCCAAACGCCGAGGAGTTCGTGGCCTCGCAATAGCACTCAAATAGAGAAAGCAATGACACAAGACAAAACACCCCCACGGTTCATTGAACTGGTATTTGGCAACCAATACTTAATCCGCCTATACAAAACAGACGACAACATGGGCGGAGAACCCGTCTATCGAATGCAAGGCACGCAGCAAGGACTAAAGGCCATGCAAGCCGACATTGATAGCGTCTTCCCACGAACCACAACTTCAGGTTAAACTCCAATCCGTAATGCACTGAAACGAATGTGCGAAAGGACTGAAATATGACCGAAGACAAAATCAAGTTAGCAGCCACTCACAAAGAATCTAAAGTAGAAAAGTTTAGAGGAGAGAATCATGGCTGAAGGTAAGAAGACGGGCGGCAGACAGGCTGGAACGCCCAACAAGGCGACAGCGGAGGCTCGGCAGGCCATAGCTTCATTTATTGATGGAAACGCTCACAGGCTCACTGAGTGGCTTGATAAGGTAGCTGATGGTGTGAAGATTGAAGTGGAAGACCCAAAAAGTGGAGAGGTCAAATCCGAGTACATCGTCCCACCAAACCCAGCCAAGGCGTTTGACATGTTCCAGAGCGTGATTGAGTATCACGTACCCAAGCTGGCGCGTATGGAGCACTCGGGCGATCCAGCCAACCCCTTGGAAGTGGATGTGCACGTCAACGTCTTTGGTGAACTGCTCAAGTCCATGAAGATGCAACGACAGTCGGAGGCGTGATGGCACAGTACCGCAAGAAGCCCGTGGTGATCGAAGCCACCCAATGGTTTAAGATGGGCGACCATGCTGCCGTGTTGAATAACGCTTGGCACAATAGACCATACATTAAAACGTTTGAAGGTCATCATCTTGTTACCTCTGGCGAATGGATCATTACAGAAGAGAATGGTAATGTTTATGCTTGCGAACCTGACATCTTTGAGATGACTTACGAGGCGGCGTGATGATCCACTACACACCAGAGGGCGGCATTCCCGGCATTGGCCTCAACATCACCATTGGCACATGGCGAAAACCATATGTGACCTTCCGCTGGGTTTGGTATGACATCCCGACGCGGATGCTTGCAAGCCGACGACTCCGCATCCGTCTGTATCAATGGCCTGCATTTATTTGGGGCAGAGACGAGAGCAATGTTGTCAATGGATGGCTGTGGGATAACGACTATGTGGCCGTGCCGAAAACTCTGCTGGAGGATGAAGCGCCACGCATCCTTGCTCTCATGGTTATCTACAAACAGCACGACTATCCCAAAGAGGGTGAAGAGATCGTATTGACCAAAGAAGAGACTCTCAGCATCTTATGAGCGCTGTCGAAGAAATCCTCGCCGACGAAGACTACCTAACCGAAACATTCGCCAAGCTGACACCCGTGCAACAAGCCGTGGTGACTTGGCGCATGAAGTGGTACAAGCAAGCCTTCAAGCATCAGATTGAGCCAGTGGGTGACTGGTGGAATATCTGGCTGATGCTGGCTGGGCGCGGCGCGGGTAAGACTCGTGCGGCCGCAGAGACTCTGGCCGAGTGGGCATGGGAGACGCCCAACACTCGATGGCTGGTGTCCGCCCCGACGAGCGGCGACATCCGTGGCACATGCTTTGAGGGTGACTCAGGCCTGCTCAACGTCATCCCCAAAGAACTCATTGCTGACTACAACAAGAGCCTGCACGAGCTAAAGCTGATCAATGGCTCGTTCATCAAGGGCATTGCGGCGTCCGAGCCTGAGCGCTTCCGCGGTGGTCAATGGCATGGCGCGTGGCTGGATGAGTTGGCCGCATGGGACTACCTGCAAGACGCATGGGACATGATCATGTTCGCGGTGCGGCTTGGCTCGAAGACCAAGATCATTGCCTCCACTACGCCCAAGCCCAAGCCACTGATCATGGACTTGCTGGACAGAGAAGGTAAAGACGTCACGGTGACATCGGCGTCAACTTACGTCAACCTTGCAAACCTTGCGCCCAGCTTCCAACAGCAGATTCTCCAGTACGAAGGCACAAAGCTGGGACGTCAGGAGATTCACGCCGAAATCATCGACCCCGAAGAAGGTGGCATCGTCAAGCGCGACTGGTTCAGGCTCTGGCCGCACGGCAAGCCCTTCCCCAAGCTGGAGTACATCATCCAGAGCTACGACTGCGCGACCAGCGAGAAGACGCACAATGACCCCACGGGTTGCATCACCTTCGGAGTGTTCAAGCCTTTGGACGGCGGCATGTGCGTTCTCGTCTTGGATTGTTGGCAAGAGCACCTTCAGTACCCACAACTGCGGCCAAAGGTCATCGATGAGTATGAGGTGGTGTATGGCGAGGGCAAGGACAAGAAGCGCGTGGACTTGCTGCTGGTGGAGGACAAGAGCGCAGGCATCAGCTTGATCCAAGACTTGCACCAAGCGCACCTGCCCGTCCATGCCTACAACCCGGGTCGAGCCGACAAGATACAACGGCTGTCTATCGTCGCCAACATCATCAGGGCTGGGCGCGTATGGATTCCAGAGTCTGGCGTCAAGAAGGGCTACGTGCGCGACTGGGCGGAGGGCATGGTTAGCCAGATATGCTCCTTCCCCGAAGGCACGCTGCACGACGAGTTTGTGGACTGCACCAGCCAAGCCCTGCGGTACTTGCGCGATGCTGGGTGGATCAGCATTGACGCGCCGCCTCGTGACGACTACGATGAGAACGATGTGATCGACGCCGAAGAGTTCAACAAGCGCCACGGACGCACCAACCCTTATGCGGTGTAGACGCAAATGGGGTGGCAGGGCATAATTGGGGGAATCCGTCCCTGAAGGCAACCAATGACAGGAAACAAATATGAAACAGCACAAGAAGGCGCATTCTGGCGCATCCGTCCACGACGCCTTGAAAAGGGCGCGGCAAAGTTACAAGGACTTCTCGAAGAAAGTGGGCAATATCCCCAAACTGTCAGGGGATCATCACGAAACCCAACTGCGCAACCACTTACGGATGAGCAAATCTCGGGGTTGATCAAGTCTGAAAAGAACTTTGTTCATGAAGCGGCGCACGAGTATTCCCGCAAGCACTTAGGTAAAGACTACGCGCCAATCTTTAACAGCCCTAGTTCATTGGTTAAGCAAGCTCCTATTGCGCGCATATTTGCATTGGCTGCTTCGGATCATCCAGAGTACAAGAAGAGAGTTTACGAAGCCTACAAGAAGCGTATGCCCAAGCATGTCGGCAAGGCAAAGGATTATGACGAGTTGGTCAACCATGCTTACCAACAGTTAATCAAAGAGACAAAAGAACAGTTTCACTCGCTGCCGATCAACATGAGTTTTCACAAGAACGGTGAAGGCAATTACTCCAGCAGCAAGCAGATGTTGAACGACATCTACAACAACCGTCACTTGTACGTCTACCAAGGTGGCGAACCTCATCAGCACCTTCATGAAGTTGATCCAGAGACTGGACTGAGCGCTAATGACATGTTCAGGGCGGTGCATGACTTCTATGGTCATGGTGTGCATGGCTCGCAGTTTGGCCCTAAAGGTGAGGAGCAAGCATGGGCAGCGCACAGCGGCATGTTCTCTCCATTGGCACGCATGGCGATGACATCGGAGACCAGAGGACAAAACAGTTATGTCAACTACTCTCCCCTGAATGCAGAGCTAAAAGCTGAAGTGGCAAAGCAGGAAGAGGCAGCGTATGAAGCGCGTCGGCGCGGCATGTTGGAGGACGAAGCACGTCACCTTGCGCACAAACGTGAGTTGATGTCGCACTTTCAGTTTGCACCTCAGAAGTCTTTGCTGCTGCCACCAGAGATGCTGCATGGATCGTATGAAGGCGGCGTGAGTATGCCTACTACAGCGTTGCAGTCCAACCCGAATTGGATTCCCAAGAAAGCAGACGGCGGCTCAATGGCTCCATTGACTCAGTTGTCAGCAACCGACCCAATGCTCCAAGGTGATGTGCAGCCCACATCAAATGCAATCTCCTTAACACCAGCCGAGGAGAAGTTGGCGCAACAAGCCGCTTTGGCTGCCACGCAAGCTGATTTACTTCAGGGTGGCAACAGCAACGCCACAACAAGCACAGCGACAAATGGTTCACCGACTGGTTCGGTAGTGGGTGATATTGGTTACAGCCTATCCGCAATGGCTCCTTTTTCCGTTATGGGTTTGGTTGCCCAAAGCATGATGGACTCAATGTCCCCCATTAGCCCAACTTCTGTAAATGCCGTTAACGGGTTAGATGCGCAATCAGATGAAGCCACGGCAAACGGGCAAGCGCCCACTGGATCGGTCAATAGCGGCGTCTCAACTGCGCCCGGTAATGATGGAGTAGGCGTGAGCGATGGCTCGGCTGGAGATGCTACAAGCGGTGACTCTGCGGCTCATGGTGGAAGCATCCACGCGACCAAAGACATGGACACCATGCGTTTGGCGTTGTTCAAAAAGGGTAGCCGAGTCAGCGCAGACACGCACCACATCAAGCACACGACCAAGCCCAGCATCTTCATTGGACCCGAAGCAGCCACATGGGACGCCAATCACGCTTTCATGGCCGCAAAACTTGAAAAGCAAAAACACACGCCCGAAGAGATTTGGCGCAAGACTGGCACATTTAGAAGCCCAAGCGGCGGCTGGAAGCAGGAAATCAGCGACAAGGCATCCAAGTTCAGGACTCACGCCGACATTGCGGAGATGGCTATGGCCAACGCAGAAAAGCAAGGCGAACTGAAAATGGGCATTGAAAGATCATTGCAGCACGAGAAGGAGGCCAAGGACTTGTTCCCCAAGCACGCCGTGGCCGCACGCAAAGAAGTCAAAGCCAAACTTGCCAAGCTCAAAGAAGAGGCAGGCGGCTACCACGGCATCAACGCCAGCCCAAATCTGACTGGCAATCGATTGGACATTGCGCTGGAGCACCCCGAGCTATACAAGGCCTATCCGCAACTCAGAGAAACCATTCTCAAGCAAGGCAACAACGGTCTTGCGGGACCTTTGGGTTCACAGCAAGGCAAATTGATCAACGTCAATGGCCGCGCATTTTTGGAAGAGCCGCGCAGCACCGCCCTGCATGAAGTCCAGCACGCCGTGCAAGACATTGAGAACTGGCCTCGTGGCGGCAACGTCGATATGTTCACCGAGCAAAGGCTGAGAGAGCGCAAAAAATACATGAACATCGTAGGCACGATAAACGGCCTATTGACACATGCAACGGGTACGCCAGAGTATGAAGAATTGCTCAAAAAACGTCAGGATTTGGTCAACATCATGCAAAAACAAGGCCTGATGGACGAAAGAGACATCCTCAAGAACGCCTTCAGGGACTATCAGCACCTTGGTGGCGAGGCCGAAGCGCGCGCAGTGCAGGCTCGTAGAAACATGAGTGACGCAGAGCGCCGCGAGAACTTCCCGCTGAATTCGTATGACGTTAACCCCAAGCAAGTCATCAACACCAACCAGTATGGTGAACCCATGCAAATGCAGATGCCATTGGCTCGTGGTGGCATTGTTGGCAAGTTGCGCAAACATGGGCAAGGCGTGCCAAACGAACTTGAGGCCATGAAGCGCATGAGCCAAGGCCACAGAGTATTCGTGGTGCACGAGCAAGACGAGCACCCACGAGAAGTCACATCAGTGCGAGAGTTGGCTGGGTATGCGCCCGACCAGATGTACACGCTTGCACCGCACCACGAAGCCCATGGCGGCCGCATAACGCACGCCCACCACCTTGAAATGGAAGAACGACCACTATGAAACAACTCGTTGGACAAGGCAAGCCGTTCTATTCGGCAATGGACATGGCCGCCAAGGCGCTCAAGCGCAAGGTCGGCACTGGTTCGGAGTTTCTGAAGGAGATGATGGCATTGCCCGGCGTCAAGCCCACGGAACTAAAAGAGCGTGGCCTTGAAGACCTGATGAACGCTCCCCGCATGACGCATGAAGAGTTCTTGAAGCACCTTAACAAGAAGCCAGCGCCAGCCGTGCGCGAGAAGGTGCTGGAGAACCCAAAGCTGTCGGACATCAAAGAACGCGCCCACGAGATTGCATACGAAGAAGCCTTTGACCAGTTGCGCAGAGAAGGTGTATCACGGCACGAGGCCGAAGACATCGCTCAAGAGATGGCCGAAGATGCGGTTGACTCTTCTCACAACCATGACCTGATGCGTGCAGCCGAAGAGCAAATGGAGATGGAAGGCCCAGCTCATGGCGACTGGACACTGCCCGGCGGCGAGAACTACCGCGAGATGCTGATCAAAGCGCCACAGGGCGGAGACAAGTTCAAAGGCGTGGTCGGTCACTTCAATGGTGAGCCTGACATCTTGGCGTCCATGCGCCTCAAAGATCGCATGACACCCGAGGGCAAGAAGCTGTTGCACCTTGAAGAGTTGCAATCCGACTGGCATCAGCAAGGGCGCGAGAAGGGCTACAACAACATCAAAGACATGCCCTTGATGAGCGCTGATGAATTGCGTGCCAAACATGAATCCGAACTGTCATTGCCGCAAAGAGAGTATTTGCAAAAATTCCAAAATGATTGGGACAAAGCGCAAGATGCTGGCAATGAAAAAGCCATTGAGCACCTGACTAACGAATATCAAAATTGGGTAAAAACTCAACAAATGAATGGCGTACCCAATGCCCCATTCAAAAAGAACTGGGAAGAGATGGCGCTCAAGCGTCTGATCCACCATGCGGCTGAGAAGGGCTACCACGGCATTGTGGTGACGCCCGGCCAAGAGCAGGCTGACCGCTACAGCTTGTCTAAGCACATTGATTCGTTGTCCTACGAGAAAAAAGGCGACAAATATCACCTGCGATATGTTCCTAAAGGCGGCGGAACTTTTGAGACGCTTCATCATGGAGTTGCTCCTGAAGATTTGGCATCTCATGTTGGCAAAGAGATGGCCGAAAAAATCACGAACAAAGAAGGCAACCGCGCGGGATCGACTGGCGTCTACACCTTCCCCAATGTTGACCTGCAAGTTGGCGGTGAAGGCATGAAGGCGTTCTACGACAAGAAGGTTCCCAACATCTTAAACGCCATTGGCAAGAAGCACGGCGTGAAGACCGAGTTGCATGGCCATCACATTGAGACCCATCCAGAGCGAGTTGAGGAACAAATCGCCGCACCGGGCATTGGGCACTTCCCTGAGCCGATTGTTCATCCAGCCAAAACAGTAGCAGTGCATCACTTCCCTATCACCGAGCCAATGCGTCAAGACATTCTCAAAAACGGCTTGCCGCTGTACAAATCAGGCGGGATGATCCACAAAGCCATGGGCGGCACGGTGCAGCCCTCGGTCAATCAAATGCGCACAGCGCTGATGCAAAACAAGTTGGCAATCCCGTCAAGTGAATTGCAATCAGTGGGCGCGGACGAAGCGCCAAACTTGGACACCAAGGCGTACATCAACGAAGGCGGACAAGACGGCATGGGCGGCGTGGACATGAACACCATGCAGCCCGGTATGCAACTGATGCAAGCCCAGCCCAACCTCGACCCAACCAAGAACCAGCAAGGTCAACCTCAAGGCCAGCCTCAAGGTGGAATGCCGCCCAGCGCAGGCGCATCCAGCCCCGCGCAGCAGCCGCCCAGCAACATCTTGCAGATGACGCGCCAAGGCCAAGCCTTGAACGCCATGCGGCCGCCCCAGCCCCAAGGCTTGAAGGTTGGTGGACAGCCCTCGGTGGAAGATATGCGCAGAGAGATGTCGGCCAAGTACAAGCCCGAGGCAAAGAAGGCCTCCGAGGTGCTGGGCAAGCATGAAGGCAAACACCTAAAGGTGACGCAATCCGACCGCACCAAGGTGGGTGAGGGCTTCTTAGGAGGTCCGGGCTTCTCGTCCTTGCAGCACGTTGACCCAAACTACAAGGGCGTGGCATGGGGTGTGAACTCGCCAATGGCCGCATCCAAAATGGTCAACGCAACTAGAGCGCATCCTGAAGGCAATGTGCTCTGGTCAACCCTGCTTGGCGCGCCAGAGCAGCACACATCAAACCAAATGGTGTTTGATTTGCTGCTCAAGCAATTTAAGGCGGCGATCAAGGCTGGCAAGATGACGCCCGAACTGCGCGACGCCATCAACGCCAAGCTGGCATCGTTAGCCAACAACATGGGCGAAAGATACTTTGAGGGCAATGACAACATCGCCAACAAAAACTTTTTCAAGAACCTCAACACCTTTGACCAGCGCCGCGAGATGGCAAACTTAATGGGTGGGCTTGGGGTGGGCGGTAAAAAAGGCCAGATCATCAACTACGACAAGACCGTGAAAGAAACCACCGAGCCTGAGTTGCTTGGTGCACCGACTCACGCAATCGGCCCACGCTTGTTTCAGTTGAGTGGCGTGCGTTCGTACCAACCTGAACTGCACCCTGCCTTCCCGCACGTCTTGCACGGCGAGGACTTGGGTGAGATGTTCCACCCAGTACCCAAAGAACTGATGCTGCCAGAGTTCCATGAGCACATCAAAAAAACCAAAGGCCGCAAGCTGGGCTTCATGGACTTGACGCGCAACACGCCTTCGCAACACTTAAACGAAAAGTTTTTGACAAGGTTGCAAAAAGAGGGCTACAAAAAAGGCGGCAAAGTGACGGATAATCTCGACACTATGCGTCTTGCTTTAACACGAAATTCAAAGAAGAAGGCTAAATGATGGACGAACTGAACCAACCCGAAATCGTAGAGAACGAGGACGGCAGCGCCAACGTCACAATGCCCGACATTGATACCGACATCCAAGAGATGCCGGACGGCAGTGCCATCGTCAATTTAGTGGACGAAGGCCCCGAAGAAAGTCCCGACTTCTACCAAAACATGGCCGAAGAGTACGACCAGTTTAAGTTGATGTCATTGGGTATGCGCTACATCGACTTGGTGCAAAAAGACAAAGACGCACGCGAAGAGCGCGACAAGAAGTATGAAGAAGGCCTCAAGCGCACTGGCATGGGCAACGATGCCCCCGGTGGCGCAACCTTCATGGGCGCATCCAAAGTTGTGCACCCCGCCATGGCTGAAGGCTGTGTGGACTTCGCCGCGCGCGCCATCAAAGAGATGTTCCCGCCAGACGGCCCAGTGCGCACCAAGATCATCGGCAAGATGGATGACATCAAGTCCGAGCGCTCAGAGCGCAAGCGCGACTTTATGAATTGGCAGTTGACCGAGCAAATCGAAGAGTTCCGCGACGAACAAGAGCAGTTGCTCACTCAGTTGCCTTTGGGCGGCTCACAGTATTTCAAGCTGTGGTTTGACGAAGAGAAGAAGCGCCCATGCGTGGAGTTCTTGCCAATCGACCGTGTGATCATTCCCTTTGCGGCCAGCAACTTCTACACCGCCCAGCGCGCCACTGAAGTGCACGAAATCACCCATTGGGAGTTCAATCGCCGCATTGACAGCGGGATGTACAAAGACGTGGACGTGATCCGCGCCACGCAGACGCCCGACCCAACCAAGCCCGAGCAGGCCAACAACAAGATCGAAGGCCGCAACCATCAAGACAACGAAGATGGCGTGCGCAAGGTCTACCACATCTACACTTGGCTGGAACTTGAAGACGACAAGTACAGCAAGGGCAAGATGGCTCCCTACATCTTGATGATTGATGAGTTGGACAACGAAGTCCTTGGCCTGTATCGCAACTGGGAAGAGACAGATAAAACCATGTCCAAGCTGGACTGGATCGTCGAGTTCAAATTTATCCCTTGGAGGGGTGCTTATGCTATTGGTCTGCCTCATCTTATCGGTGGCCTATCTGCTGCTCTTACTGGCGCTCTACGTGCTCTTCTAGACTCCGCGCACATCAACAACGCGGCGACCATGCTCAAGCTCAAAGGAGCGAAGATCAGCGGCCAAAGCCAACAAGTTGACGTCACGCAGATCGTGGAGATTGAGGGCGCACCCGGCGTGAATGACATCCGCCAGATCGCCATGCCCATGCCGTTCAATCCGCCCAGCCAAGTGCTGTTTGAGTTGCTTGGCTGGCTGGACACTGCGGCCAAAGGCGTGGTGAGCACCAGCGAAGAGAAGATTGCCGACATCAGCAACAACGCGCCCGTAGGCACAACCCAAGCTCTGATTGAGCAAGGCGCGGCGGTGTTCAGCGCCATCCACGCACGTTTGCACGAGTCCCAAGCCCGTGTGCTCAAAATCCTTTGCCGCTTGAACCGCTGGCACTTGGACGAGATGCAAAAAGGCGAAATTGTTGCCGACTTGGAAATCAACCGCGAAGACTTTGCACGCAACACCGATGTTGTGCCAGTATCCGACCCGCACATCTTCAGCGAAACCCAGCGCATGGCTCAAAACCAAGCTGTGTTGGCGCTGGCCGAGAAGCACCCCGAGCAGTTCAATATGCAAGCGGTGATGTCGCGCTTCCTGAAGCAAATGAAAGTGCCAAACATCAACGAGTTGATGAAGGACACGCCTGCGCCCGAACAGCGCACCAGTGCCGACGAGAACGCCGCCATGTTGCTGGGTCAGCCGTCCTATGCCTACATGCAGCAAGATCACATTGCGCACATCCAAGATCACTTGCAGTTTGGCCTCAACCCATTCTTGGGTCAGTCGCCGTTTGCCGACCCGAACTACCTCAACAACTTGATTGAGCACATCAAGCAACACATGACGCTGTGGTACTTGAACCGCTCCAATGGCTACGTGGCTAAAGCCAACCGCGGCAAGCCCGTGGACAACTATGAAGACCCGACCATGACGGCGACCATTGACAAGCTCTACACGACCGTTGGAGGCCACGTATTGCTTGATACGGGGGAAGTGTTCAGCCAGTTCATTCCAGCCTTCCAAAAGATCATCCAACAAGCCCAGCAAAAGGCTCAGGCTGCTCAAGGCCAGTTGCCGCCCGACGCGCAGGTCGTCAAAGACACCAGCATGGCGGAGACTCAGCGCAAAGCTCAGGCAGATGCCCAGCGCGCGCAAGAGGCGCAGGCCAAGATCGCCGCCACGTCCGCCGAGCACGACAAAGAGATTGCGGCCAAGATCGCCATTGAGAACGCCAAGATCACAGGCCAAGCAATCCAAGAGCATTCGGCACAACAAAACGCTTTGCAGATGCACGGCGCAGAGCAAGCAAACGATTTGCAGAAGCACGCTATGACGCAGGACGCAAACCTGCAACAAGCGGCCATGCAACAACCCGCAGCACCCGCTGCACAACCTCAAGGAGCCGAAAATGGCAACGTCTGATCAAGAACAAAAGGGCATCAATGTGCCTCAACACAAACGCCTTGCACAAGGTGCGCCCGTCAACGGCCAAGCCATGAAGGACTCGGGCAAAAAAGCCCAAGGCGGTTTGTCCAGCATGGGCAAAAAAAATAAATGATTGAACAACTGATCCATGTGATCAAGGTTCGCCAGCAAGAGATTGCGCAATCGCTGATGGCAGGCAATGCCGTCACGTTTGAGGCGTACCAGCGTATGGTGGGCGAGGCGCAAGGGCTGAAATACGTCCTTGACTCGTATGACCGTATGGCGGACGAAGAAGAAAACAAAGAATAAGCCCCTAATCCTTGGGGCTGAGGCCGCGCTGAAAAGCGCTTAAACGATGCACCTGCAATATGGTGTTTAAGGAGTGTGACTATGAGTGATAGAGAGCCAATTCAAACCTTAACAGGTAGCGATGGCGTTTGCGACCCTGCCGCCTTGGCATGGGCGTTCCCTGACGTAAGCCCCGGCATTGCTCCGTTGGGCGCACGAGTCTTGGTGCAGCTTCGCCGCATCCAAAAAGACATGAAGGTTGGGAACTTGAAATTGATCCTCACCGAAGAGGTCAAAGAGAATGAAAAGTGGCAAAACACCATTGGCCGAGTCGTTGCGCTTGGACCATTGGCCTTCAAAAACCGCGACACCATGCAGCCGTGGGCTGAAGGCACTTGGGCGCAGGTGGGCGACTACTTGCGCGTGCCGCGCTGGGGCGGTGATCGCTGGGAACGAGTTGTTCCGGGCGAAGACAAGGAAGAACCAGCACTGTTCATGATCCTCAATGACCACGAAATCATTGGCAAGGTGACTGACGACCCACTTTCATTCAAAGTTTTCATCTAACAAGGGAACGCAATGTCCACGAACAAAGAAAAACCCGTCGAAATGGAAATTTCCGAGGCATCTGACGGTTCAGCCGTCATTGATTTGCCCGAAAATTTCTTGCCCGATGACACCGAACAGGCCTCCGAAGCCTCAAGCACCGATGAAAATCGTAGTAATACTACGGTTGACGAAGATGCAGACCATCCAGACGATGGTGAAGAACTCCGTGCGGCCAAGCGCAACCGCCGCCGCGCCAAAAAAGACCTGATTCGCAAGACAAACGAGGAAAAAGACGCTCGATTGCAGCAGCTTCAGCGCGAAAACGAAGAGTTCAAGCGCCGCTTGGCAAGTGTGGAAGACCGCACGCGCCAAAACGACCTTGCACGCATTGACAAAGGCATTGAAGACAGCCAAGTCAAGTACGAATACGCCAAAATGAAGTTGGCCGAAGCCGTGAGCAGCAATGACGGCCATTCAATGGTCGAAGCGCAAGAACTTTTGGATCAAGCCAAGCAAGAAATTGCTGAATTGAACCAAATCAAGCGCAACGCCACGCAACAACAGCGCCAACAACCCCAACAGCGCGATGACGTCCAACTGCCCGACCCCGAAGTGCAACGTCATGCCGCAGATTGGACGCGACGCAATAGTTGGTTCAACCCCAACGCCACGGATCGTGATTCTCTGATTGCCAAAAAGCATGATGAAGCACTGATCGCTGAAGGGTGGGACGCTGCCGATCCAGATTATTGGAAAGAACTCGACAGCCGCTTGCAAAAAGCGTTGCCACACCGCTACAATGCAAACACAGACGTCAATTCAGACGTTAGGAAACCGAGGAACACTGTGGCAAGTTCTGGTCGTGAGGCTTCAGCATCATTTGGGGGCAGCAACCGCTCCCAGTTCGTTTTGACTCCCGAACGAGTCAAGGCAATGAAAGATGCTGGCGCGTGGGAAAACCCCGCACGCAAAGCCAAGATGATTGAAAATTTCATCAAATACGACCGTCAAAACCGCAACTAATACTTGGAGAACTAATCATGGACTCACGCCTTAAAAAATCTCTCAACGCTGGTGGTCGTCAAGACCGTTCTAACGGGGAAGCATCCCACGCAGCGCCTGAAGATCAGTTCATTTCTGCGCAGGAACGTCGAAAGATGTGGAGCGAGGAGTGGACGCAATCAGCATTGCCAAAGCTGCCCAACATGGATGGGTGGCATCTTTGCTGGCTTTCGACAACCAACAGTTACGACTCCATTGATAAAAGGATTCGCCTTGGCTACGTTCCCGTTAAATCGGATGAGTTGCCCGGCTATGAAAATTATCGCGTGAAGTCTGGTGAACATGCTGGGTTTATCTCTTGTAACGAAATGCTTTTGTTCAAGTTGCCGATGGATATTTACCAAGAGGTTATGGCGCATCATCACCATGACAAACCTCAAGAAGAAGCGGACAAAATCCGTGTTCAACTGGAAAGTCTCCAAGGTACACGCGACAGCAACGGCAGACGACTTGTAGATGTCGAGGGCGAGGGAATTGGCAGTATTGATAAACAACCAAGCAAAACGCCCGTATTTTCGGGTTAACCTCTAGGAGTTTTTTATGAGTGCAACCTCTGCTCCGTTTGGCTTGCGTCCTGCGTTCCACCCTTCTGGTCTGGATCGCGCTCAGGCGCTGGCTAACGGTATCACTTCTGGTTTGGCCGTCAACATTTTGAAGGGCCAACCAATCACGTACACAACCGCCGCCACGGTCGGTTCCACTGGTGCTGCTAACGGCACTATCATCCCCGCTGGTACACCCGGCAACTCGGCTGCCACTTCTGGCTACCAAGTCGCTGGCGCGTTCGACGGTGTTGAGTGGACTGATGTGACTGGTCGTCGTCGCGTGTCGAACTACTGGCCTGCAAACACTGCTGGCACTGCCATCGTGGCCTATTTCTACAACGATCCCCTGATCGTGTATGAAATCCAGATGGACGGTACTTTGACTCAAACCGCCATTGGTAACGAGTTCAACTTCAGCAACATCACCGCTGGTTCAACAACCACTGGTCTGTCGCAAGCCACTTTGGCAATTGCATCCGCTCAAACGAACGGTGCACAAGGCCAAATGCGCGTGGTTGACATCGCACCTTATCCGGACAACAACTGGGGCGACGCTTATGTGATCGTTCGAGCCACCATGTCTTACACCCAATTCACAGCCGCCACTACGGCAGTTGTCTAACACAAGGAGCTAGAAAATGGCAGCCCCAATGCGCAGTACGGACTTCCGTTCGATTGTTGAGCCAATCCTCAACGAATGTTTCGACGGAGTCTATGACCAACGTGCCGACGAGTGGAGCCGTGTGTTCCGCGAAGAAGACGGCATTCCACGTAACTACCACGAAGAACCCGTTTTGTACGGTTTCGGTGCAGCTCCTCAGTTGCCTGACGGTACTCCAGTGACTTACCAACAAGGTGGTGTCCTGTTCTTGAAACGCTATGTGTACAAAGTGTATGGCTTGGCCTTCGCTTTGACCAAAGTGTTGGTTGAGGACGGTGATCACATCCGTTTGGGTCAAGTCTATGCACGCCACTTGGCACAATCCTTGGTGGAAACCAAAGAACTGTTGTCAGCCAACGTGCTCAATACCGCCTTCAACAGTGCCTACCCCGGCGGCGACGGTGTGTCTTTGATCAACACCGCTCACCCCATCGTGAACGGCACTTTCAGCAACCAGTTGGCTACCGCCGCTGTCTTGTCCCAAACTTCTTTGGAACAAATGCTGATTCAAATCCGCCAAGCTGTTGACAACAACGGCAAACGCATCCGTTTGGTTCCCCGCCAATTGGTGGTGGCTCCGGGCAACATCTTCCAAGCTGAAGTGCTCTTGAAATCAGTGCTGCGCACTGGTAACGCCAACAACGACATCAACCCAGTGAAATCCATTGGTTTGTTGGACGAAGGCGCTGCCGTGATCAGCCGTTTGACTAGCGCTACCGCATGGTGGGTGCAGACCGACGCTCCCGAGGGCTTCAAGCTCTTGATGCGCCGCCGTCTGGAAAAAACCATGGAAGGCGACTTCGAAACCGACTCTATGCGCTACAAAGCGACCGAGCGTTACGATGTCGGCTACACAGACCCACGTTGCGCCTACGGCACACCGGGTATGTAATCCAAACAGGGCTGGTCTAAAAAGCCAGCCCTTTTTTTAAACCCTGAGTGGTTCAAGCCACAAGGAAGAAAAAAATGCCTCAATTTAGCGATGACCTATTCTTGGGTACTGCCCAAGGTTACATTGGTACAAACAACACAAACTCTGAAGCGGTGATCACTGGTTCGGTGACTGGCACGGTCATGACTGTGACAGCCATGAACTCTGGTGACTCTTTGGTTCTCGGCCAATTCGTGTCTGGCACTGGCATTACTGCTGGGTCATACATCACTTCTTTCGGCACTGGTGCAGGCGGCACAGGCACTTACAACTTGAGTGCTTCTTCGTCAGCCACTGGTTCGATCACAATCACTGCCTCTGGCAACTCTGGCCTCGGCGATCCTTCACCAATGGAAGTTGGCGTTGGTCCTTTGGGTCGTGAGTACGTTTGGGACATGGTTCCACAAACATTGCAAACAGCAAACATTGCCGCTTCGCAGACCCCTGCTGCTGCTGGCAACTTGACGCTGACTGCTGGTACCTCTGCCAAGTCTGTTGTTCGCACAGACGGTACCACAGTGATCCAATTGGACGTCGCACGCGCTGTTCAGTTAACCACCGCTTCTGGCACCATCAGCACAAGCCGCAACTTGACGGTGTCTGGTTACGACTACTACGGCCAACCAATGACCGAAGTGATTGCAACTGGTACAACCTCTTCTGCCGTGGCTAACGTCTCTGGCAAAAAAGCGTTCTACCAAATCTCCAGCATTGCAATCAGCGGCGCATTGCCCGTGGCAATTACTGTCGGCACAACTGATATCCTTGGCTTGCCATTGCGCACATTTGATGCTGGCTACATGGTTCGCGTGGGTTGGAACAACACCCTTGCAAACGATACAGGCACATTCACTGCCGCAGACATGACCACACCCGCTACATCGACCACTGGCGACGTGCGAGGCACTTACCTGCCTTCCACCGCTACAAACGGCGTGAAACGCTTGGTGGTTGTGATTGCTTTGCCCGGTATTGCCACAGGTCCCACTGCAACTCGCACTGGTGCTCTTGGCGTAACTCAAGCCTAATAGGAGGCCACAATGGGTCAATTCAAACCAATGGTCAAAATGATGACCGATGAGCCTTCAGTTATTCTGAAACTCAAAAAAGGTGGCAAGGTTCACGCCAAGCACCACGAGGAGCACGGCCACAAGTCGATGCACCACGCTGCTGGCGGCATGATGCACGGCGCTCACGAGGCTTTCGAGTCTGAGCACGGCAAAGCCCCCAGCAAGCCTTCTATGTCTGAGCGCCGCAAGGCAATGAATCCCAACCAGTACGCTAAGGGCGGCAAGGTCGAGAAAGAATTGCACAAGGTCGAAAAAGAACTGAAGCACCACGAAAAAATGAAGGATGCCGAACACGGTGGCAAGGCTCACGCCAAGCACGGCGGCAAAATTCATCACAAAGCCTCTGGCGGCGCGATTGATCGTGACGAAACCAAAACAACCATCAAGGGCAACGCGAAGAAATTCGAGAAGACCAAAGTGGTTGACGGCCAAAAGCACGACAAGCACCATGGCACTGGCGTGATCAAGGAGGACAAACCCGCTGGCTACAAGCACGGCGGCCATGCCCACAAGCACCACAAGGCAACTGGTGGCGCAATTCCTGCTGATACTGACGAGAAAGTCAATAAAGGCAAGATCAAAATGCACGGCACTATCGAAGGCAACGAGCACGACTACTTGAACACCGAGATGCACCAAGCCAAGCGCGACAAAGCGCACGGCACTGGCGGCATCAAAGAGTCCAATGCAGGCGGCTACAAGCACGGTGGACACGCCAAGAAGCATCACAAAGCAACAGGTGGAGCTATCCCCGCCGCAACCGAAAAAAATATGCGTGAAGGCCATTTGAAGGGCGACACATACGAAGGTGGCGATTGGGAAGAGCGTGCCGCTGACACGGCTACAGGCGGCGTTAAAAACCGCATGACTGGTGGTGTGCGCGAGGCCAATGCTGGTGGTTACAAACACGGCGGCCACGCAAAAAAGCACTTCGCCACGGGCGGTAATGTCGTTGATGACGGTAAAGCAGTAAAAATGCCCCGTCACTTCGTCAGCCGACCCGTGGCCAACAGCTTGCAATCTGGCACTTTCAAAAAAGGTGGCAAGGTTCACAAAGACGTAGGCGGCAATGTTGATGCAAAAGGTGTTTCGGACAAAGCGAGTCGTGAACTCGAAGAAGCCATGAACCCCTTGAGCATGGCTAAGGAGTTGTATGGAAAGGCCAAGAGTTACCTCACTGGCTCACCATCGACACCCGGCGCGGTGACCAAGACCAAGGAATCGGTCACGGTTGCACCCAACAAAAAGCGCGGCGGCAAAGTCTGCTAAACCAAGCGGGGGCTTCGCGCCCCTGCTTTTTTGAGGAATTATCATGAGCAATGGAATCGTCTCTTCAGTTACCCGTGGCGGTCAATATGAGCCGTTTGACTTGCAAGTTTCACGGGGTCAAATTGCAGGTCACCAGCAAATAGCAATCTTTGGTTACAGCAACAGTATTGGCAACACAACGACCCCACAAACAATTTGGGAAGGCGCGAATAACGCCACGCAAAACAATTACACATACCTGTCCAATGCCTCGACACTGACACTGGTCAGTACCAGCGCATCCGACACTGGTGCGGTGTTTATTTCAGGCTTGGATAGCAACTTCAACTTGCAGTCGGAAACGATTACACTGACGGGCACTTCTAACGTAGTGTCTGCTAAATCGTACCTGCGCGTGAATGGCTTGTACTACACCAATGGCGCGAACGTAGGCACCATTACTGCCAAGGTCAGCACCACCACCTATGGTTACATCAATCCGGGCTTTGGTCAGTCTCAAATGGCTGTGTACACCGTTCCAAACGGATACACGTTCTATCAAACATTGACGCAAGCCAACAGCACATTGGCCAACCAAGCGGTGCTATTTCAAACGCAGGAAATTTACAACTTGCCATCGGTTTTGAACTTGAATGGGTACTCAATCCCACACAACCAAAACACTCAACAAGCTCAAATTTCACCCTTCTCGACTGGCTTCTTTAACATTCCTTACACGACCCCAATTCCATTCCCACAAGGTACTGACTTGCAGTGGCAAGCCAAAACCAACAGTGGTGGTATCAACGGTGGTGTGAGCGTGTTTATTGGTGGCTACTTGGTGCAAAACTCCACCTTGACAACCCAACCCGGTAACTGATTATGCCTTTGACCAAGTCCAAATCCAAAAAGGCTTTCTCGCACAACGTGGAAGCAGAGATGCACTACTCAGTAAAACCATGACAAATATGTTTGGCATGTTCCATCGAATGACAGTTTGGGCAAAGAACTTCCAAGTTCTCCATGCTGTTATTCAATCTATTGCGGTCTTTATGGTGAACGCCAAGAATTTGGACGTTTGCATCAAATCCGCATTTGTAACACGCATTCAACAAACCTCTTTTTTTCATATTTTTTCTGACAGTACTAAAATTGGCTTGCCAGTTTTCAAGTGCAGATTTGTTAATACAAGCACGCGAACAATATTTTCTTTTTTTGGACGGAGCAGAAAGAAATTTTGTTTTGCAATGGAGGCATGTGTATTCAACAGTGCCTTTGCTTTTCATTGCTGTGTGGTAACAATTTGGACTACAGTATTTGGCTTTGTTTGCTCTACTTGCAATGTGTTCAAAAATTGTGTTGCAAACTTCACAAGTTGTTTTTTTAACAGTTCTGGCAGACAATGCCATGCAACTTTTTCCGCAAAACAAAGCAGTATCTTTTCTGTATTGGGGAACAAAAAATTGTTTTTTGCAATGTTTGCAAAATTTTTCATATTTCACTCTGGAGCGTGTCATGCCACTCATACATAGTCCTTCAAAAAAAGCGTTTGAGAAAAACATCCGCACCGAGATTGTACAAGGAAAAAAACCCCAAAAGCAAGCCGTGGCAATTGCATATTCGGTGAAGCGCCATGCCAAGAAAGCTCACGGCGGCCACATCACGACCCACGAAACCAGCAGCAAGCACAAAGGGTGTTGGTAATGGCTAAGAACGGCCTCTATGCCAACATTCACGCCAAGCAAGAGCGTATCGCTCACGGCTCGGGCGAGAAGATGCGCAAGCCCGGCAGCAAGGGTGCGCCCACCGCCAGCGCCTTCAAGGAGTCTGCAAAGACCGTGAAGATGAAGGACGGCGGCGTGTCGCTGGCTGTTGGCCGCGGCGAGAAGTTGCCAGCCTCTCGTGGTGCAGGACTCACCCAAAAAGGGCGGGAAAAGTACAATCGTGAAACAGGTTCGCACCTAAAAGCACCACAGCCCCAAGGCGGTGCTCGAAAAGACAGCTTCTGCGCTCGGATGTCGGGCGTGGTCGAACATTCAAAAGGCGATGCAGAGCGTGCCAAGGCGTCACTCAAACGCTGGAAATGCTCTGGTTGGTGAGGTAAAAAATGGCTTATAGCGGCACAGTTGGGCAAACAGTCGTCACCGTCCAAAACTTGATTGATGACGGCGCGCGCCGCTCTGGAAAGCTGGCGGAAGAATTGTCGGTTGAGCAAGTTCAAAGCGCCAAGCAGTCGCTGTTTTTGATCTTGAGCAACTTGATCAACCAAGGCATCCAATACTTCGCTATCAAAAAGCAGGTCTATGGCCTCAATCCAGACCAATACGAATACCTGCTTCCCGTGGGTGGTGTAGACGTCTTGAACGCGCTTTATCGATGGATGACGCGCCCCACGCCAGCCGCTGGCGGAGCCTACTTCTCGTCTTCGGGCGTGACAGGTTTGGCCTTTGACAACAACGTCTTGACCTCTGACGCTCAGACATCGCCCAATGGCTACATCGGCGTCAACTACGGCCAAAACAACCCAATCTATGCTGGCTCAATCGGCATCTTGCCTGCGACGTCTGGCAGTTTTCACATTCTGCTTGAGACGTCCAGCGATGGCTCAACATGGTCTACGCTGGTGGACACTGGCGTCACCCAATGGGTGAGCGGCCAATGGCTTTGGTACGACATTGATCCCGGCGTGACTGCACAGTATTACCGCATGAGAGAAACCTCTGGCGGCACATTGAACGTGGCCGAGTTCTACGTGGGCAACAACTCAACCGAAGTCACCATGTCTCGCCTCAACCGCGATGACTACACCAACTTGC